>JAABUK010009946.1_pt1 | contig 12844 bp, 17 predicted proteins | sample 5559141 | NCBI WGS metagenome assembly JAABUK01 (sample SAMN10711869, study PRJNA513367) | rock metagenome | isolation source: Antarctica rocks | place: Antarctica: Victoria Land, Pudding Butte nord | collected 2016-01-03
TGTAGACTGCTTGATTAATTGATTGTGCAGCAACGTGTGCAGCGGCTTGCTGATGTAGATCAAATCCGCTGTCTGTGCACAGCATATATGCACAGCATGTGTGCAGCAGCATATGTTGTGTGCAGCAGCATATGTTGTGTGCAGCATGTGTGCAACAGCATGATGTGCTTCAGTTACTCGTGCAATGCAGCTGTCTGCCTTGATTGTGTGATACATCCTGGGTGGGCTGGGGAGGCGTAAGCAAACTCCATGCATACTTTTGTAGCCTTTCTTGGGTTGACAAGAAGCAGCACTTTATGCCAATTTGTATTCTACAATTGCCATTATATATGTACTTGTATGTCATCACGTACATGTGGAAGTGCAGAGTATTCTTAGACTTGTGTGATTGATTTGCAGACAATGCAAGACCTGCTTTGATGCATGTGCAGATTGTGGTGAGTGCTCCCAGTGGGGCAGTTCTGGGGCATGTGAGAACAAGCGGCAGGGCCTACAGCAGCTCAGGCTGGCTAGATGTCTTCGATGCTGACAACAGGCTAGTATACAGTGTTCAAGGTAAGCAGTGCCAAAGACTTTGGCTGGCTGGACCTTGTCTCCATTTGCAGTATGCAAAGCTGAAGCTCAGGTGCAGCTTGTTCAATTGCTCATCTGTTTGACATTGCAAGTTGGCTTGTCTAAAGATGATTGCCATGTCTGATTGTATCCATGCACGCTGTTGTGTGTCTTCAGAGAGTTGTAAAACTATTCAAAGACACAATTGAGTAGTTGAGTGCTGGCCATGTCCTGATCAGCTCCCAACTGCTCTAAGAATCTCTCGTGCCGCTGACACAGCAAGGTACAGACTGTTGTGCTGCTGTCTCAGCAGGTAGCTTGCCATGCTGTCATTGTAGATTCAAGTGTGTTGATATACATTGCTCTGTTGTAAATGTAATTGTGTCATGAACTCATGATCAAAACAATGTGGGCTTTGGGTCATATCCCCATCAAGTCTGCGGCCAGATTTCTGAAAGACATAACCCCAGGTCCCTTTCAACGCAAGAGCCATGTATGATTACAAGCAAGGGTATATGTATAATGTCTAATGTTACTGTGTATGTGTAATTACAGAGTATGATCTCAGAAACTTTCCCTCTTTGTGCTTGCTGCAGAGAAGCTGTGGATGTGGCCTTTCTCAAGCACATTCTTCCCTTGCCTGCCTAATATACTCAAGCCTGAGAAGACGCTGCGCATTCTGAGACCAGGTGAGCAGGCCTCAACCTTGTTCTCAGTGGGGTAATGTGTAAGCAGCCGCTGCTCAGAATGGTGCACAAATCTTTGATGCATTTGGGCGGACCTGTTGGCCTGCAGCATGCTTGCCCATTGGCCTACACCAGTTTTGCCCATTGGCCTACATCAGTTTTGCCCATTGGCCTGCATCGTGCTTGCCCACTGGCCTACACCAGTGTTGCCCACTGGCCAACACCAATAAGCTGGGACTCATGCAAGCTCCTGAGCCCATCGCATGAGCTAGCTATGAGAGCATAGCATGTAACAATGAGGAAGGAGTGGCATGTTCATGGGAGGGAGGTTCCAAGGCACAAGATGGTCCTGTCTTTCAAAAGTTGCTTAGCCTTTACAGTCTGTGCTTATGTAGTCCCTTGCAACCCCTTGTGCCAGGTAGAACATCAGGATCTGCTGATGAGTGCAGCGTTGAGAGCTTGCTGTGATCTTAAGCAGCTTATTGTTCCATTTCAGGAGGAGAACAAGTGGGTGAGATTGTGCATTTGTATCCTGGCTGGCAGAAGGCGTTTTACACCGCAGAGAGTGACTGGATGATCACGTTCCCAGCAGATGCAGAATCAGTGCACAAGGCACTGCTGATTGGTGCTTGCCAGCTCAGCAAATTCTTCTTCTTCCCTGGGCATGTTTGTGGACTGGCCTGGGCTATTTCTGCTGATATGGTGCATTGTGAATTTGGAGCATTGCAGAAGGGCTACATCAGCGTGCAAGTGTGATTTTGGTCAGTTGGCTGAGAGTGGTGCACGATGATGAAAGGAAGTGTCAGGTCATGCATGGTCAGCTTGGGTAAGCATACTGGTAGACTATTGTGGTTGTTGAAGTCACACCTTGACTTAGTCTCATTGTTGAGATACATCAGAAACACTGCAACGCTTTTGCCGGGCAACAAGATTGGTCACAACTGCCAAATACTCTGGTCACTTGAAGAGATGAAACTTGTGTGTGTGTGTGTGTGTGGGTCCGTCAGCTGCTTACTCATCTTGTAATATGCAACGCGCCCTCAAAGCGCAATTATTCCTGAGTGAAAGCCTCCTGTACTCTGTTGTTGTTTGCGAAAAGCACTTGCCAGAAATGGAGATCGTAGCGGCTCCATGCCACTGCCTACCTCTTGTGTGAATGCAGATAAGACGGCAACAGCGCTGCGCCAGGGTAATCTGTCTGATACTTGCTGCGGCTCGCGTTTTTACGCACCTTAATGCTCAAGCCCTGTTGCTTCCACGATCTCTGCCCAAGGACAGTGACCAATCAAACCAAGAACTGAGAGCAAACAACTGCTCTGGTGCGTGGACAGACATTTCCATCGTCTGGGGTTCGCTGAATCCCAATGCGCAAGCCCCCCGAGGCGTTGCGTTGGTAAGCACTGACTATGCTTCTCGGACTGTCGTTGTCTTTGACCAAGTCTTGATCAGCAGGCATACAGGGAATATTGGTGCCCTTTGCAGGTTGCAGATACAGGAAGATGCTGCCATCAAGGCAGTTGTCGCTCTATCTACACCAGCAACGGTGCGCTTGCTGTCAGCTGTGCCTGGCTCCAGACACAAGTGTGCTTTCGTTCACTTCTGCACTACTGGGTTGCAGATCTGGGTGGATGTGACCAGCTTTCCAGAGATGTTGTAAGAGCAGCTTCAACTTCCCTCCAGACACTGCACTGCTTGCACTCTCATGTGCTACAGGCAGCTGTCATTTTTGCTGACAGTGACCTCTGCCAAGCTCTCAGGTGCCTGTGAGTCACAGTGCAATGGTCAGGTCTTGCAGCGGCCTTCATAGATGTGCCAGTTAGTGTTGGAATTGGGTGCATGCAGGCTCAACGGTGTAGGTGCAGATGCTCCTTTCGGCAGTGCTCTTGACAGCATGTGCAGTCAGCTAGCTTCTGCTGGGGTCTATACAAACACAGTGCTGCAGTCTACCAGCGCTGTACTTCATGCTCTCTGCAAGCATGAGGCAGCAGCATTGCTTGCAGCAATACCACAGGCATGCAGGGATGCAGGTCCTTCTCTTGCAGCTCTCTTGCAGTCTGCATCAGCTCTGTTGTTTGCCATGTCTTGCATGCTGGACTGACAAATGTGTACATTTGCTGTCTTGTGCAATCTAGGCATCACCTTGAGCAGCGATTGTGTCTGACAGCGCCACTGTGTACTTGATTTCACAACATGCAGCTTGATGCTTGCAATGATGTCTGACCCACAACATGCCTCTGGTGTGCAGGTCATCCTCTTCCGCCTTCGCCCTCTAACACCCCCCTTGAACAGTCTCTTTCCACCCCTCACAACTGCCCACCAGAAGCAAACACATTATCTTGCTGCAAGAGCCAGGACTGTATTGAAGGATGGCTAGAGCACACTTGTGATCTCTGTCAAGCCCTTCATGGATCAGGCCCAAGGCTGCTGATGGATGATTCTGGTAGCAAATCAGCCAGTACTGCATCTCTAGGCCATGCAACTACTGTCTCAATCATCGTTTTAGGTAAGTATTCATTCTTGTGGCTTGCCAATTGCTGCCTTGCCACTCTGAAATGCATATAGCAGCAGCACTGGGGCCTCCATAAAGATTGGCAGTGAAACTCTAGCATCCAGCAGCTTTGCATGTCAACAATGTTACAAAGAGCACCATGCTACTGGTGCTGACAGACCCATCGGTGACCAGGCATGTATTTGCTTCCGAAAAGGCCATCTTTGGTGGCAGGACACATGCTGTGAAGCAAAAGGACTGCATCCAATTTTACAGCAAGCTCACTTGTGGCAGATGCATTTGCACCATCAGCTTTGAGTCTGCAACATGTCGGGAGCTGTTATCAGCCATCTTGTAGCAGCCTTTTCAGCACATGTCAGCTTACACACATACTGCATAGCAGGCACACGCTCAAAGCTCTTGGCAACTTGCTGCAGGAGTCTTCCTGGTGGTTTTGTTATTATTCCTGGGCTGGAAAATGCGGGACTACTTGGTCTGTCCTTGCTGCTTGCCAGAGACTGACGAGCTGAGCGCCATGGAAGCAAACAATCTGCTGGATGTGGCTCAAACAGTCCACTCGGCAACCCATGCAGGCTCACCTGGTTCCAGAGCCTTGCCAGAGTGAGCACATTGCCACAATCACGGCATCAACTGGTTGAATGCAATCCCGTTGGCGTGCATTGCAACAACCTTGGCATTGCATGGCCATGTTGCCTGAACTGGCATGTTGCATGGCTTGCTGCGCAAAGGCTGGATATACTGATGTAGCAACACAAGTTGTGTCTCATGTGTGCTGTCTGGGATACTGCAGGCATGCTATCAAAAAGGGGTTTGACCACCTGCCCTCCTACATTTCAGCAAAGCTTGCTGGGTACAAGAAGGCCAAGCAGCAAAAGCATCGCAGAGGGGGTAGCAGGGCAGGGACCCCAAACAGGGCCAGTAGGGTTGGGAGCCCAAGCAGGGGCAGCAGCACTCCCAGGGGGATCCAAATGACATCTCGGGTGCCAGGGTCACCAGGAGATAAGTATGTGGCTCAGCACATTTGTTCTCTCACTCACCAGCGTTTGATTTTGCTCACTGCACATGCATAACAAGTGAGATACAAGTGAGATACAGCTGCTCACAGTCTTGACGTCGTGAGAACATGCTGCTGTCGGCATCTTGATCCCAATTGATCTGGCATTTTGTGAGGTCAACGCAATGTTGACATGTCCTCCTGCATGTGCACTAAACAGTCACTTCCTCCTTGATGTAACATTAACCAAACCGGTAATGATAGGTACCAGTGAAGTTTGGCATGGCAACACCTGTGGGCAGTCTAGATCAAGTCTCTCATGCTTGAAGGGTGCTGACTTGGCATTGCATGTAGGCAGCGCAGGAAGGACAAGGGAAAGGGACAGAAGCTGTGGGACAACGATACTTCCCTAAATAACAGCATGCGCAGATCTGATGCCAGTGATGAGGCGCTGATTGGTGTCGAGCCAGATCAGCTAGATCCAGAGCTCATGCAGACAGACGACCTGTATCCTCACAGGGATGCATCATCAGCCTCGCTCCCCCTGACTGAGCAGTACTCAATCGCATCTTGCTCATACCCGCCCTTGGACATGAGCAACATGCAGCAGTATGGCGATGGGGTTTTGCTCTCAGCAGAAGCTTCTGATCAGGATCTTGCAAGATCCTCGTACGATGTAGATGAAAGCCTTGATGCAGAGCAAAGCAGTGTGTAAGCCTTCCTTGCTAGCACAAAGCAGTGTGTGAGCTTTGTGTATTTTGCCACATTTTTTGTCAGGCTCCTTCATGCAGTAAAGCTGCTGGTACTGTTTGAATATGGTTGAGGTCTGGCTTTCCTATGAAGGCTGTACATTGGTTGCTTACCTGGCTAAGCGTAATGAAGGTCTCACTAGCATAAGTCAAGCAATCCTAGGAGGCCTGGTGCGCCTGCTCCTCTTGCCTGGTGTAAAGCTTGCTAAGGCTTGTATAAGAAGTCATGAGCTGAAAATGCAACATTTGAGAACTGTATATACAATCTTCTATTGGGCCTTTGTGACATGTCAGCATAATTCCTGAGCCTGCACAACAGCCAAACTTTGAGGCATTGCACCTTGTGCTACCTGAGTAAGCAAGGCTGTGATAGCAGCTTGCCGGTGGTTTCCACAATGCTCTTTTGAGTCTCGAAATCTGTAGTCAGGCATCTGTACTGCAGCATGCCCGGCCACCTTTTGTAGCTCTGCATGGACGTGGACATTGCAGCGGCGGCCACACTTATTATGACAGATGTCTCTAGATCTTGGACGGTACAATGTGTGTTAAGCTATCAGACACGCGCCGCTCCGCTGTGCCAGACATGTCATCTACCTTATCAGCAGGAGAGGCCCTTCCTGCTGCTCCTTGGACACTTTCACGTCGCATTGACACGCTTGAAAAGGTGCACCCTCTGGAGTGACCGGGAGTCCGTCTGGGTGTAATCCCAGGGACCTGCATTGGCAGCCGCAGCAGCAGTGACAACCATCATCCAAAGACCTGCCGCGCCGGCAAACCATGACCAGCATCCAGATTGGCAGCCGCCATCAAAAGGCTATCATGGCGTTCGACCGGACTCGAGCAGCTTTGTCTGCTGTGTGCATCGTGCTTCTATGCCCTGGGCTTGCGGCCGCTGCCAGGTACGTCGCATCGACTGATGTGCACAATCAAACTTGTAAGTGTTCAGGATACTACAGACAATTGACTCTAGTAGTATCCTGCTTGTTCAGGCCTCTGGAAGAACAGCAGCAACAGCATGTGGCACCTGCAGGTCTCGACTTGACAGCCTTGGTTGTGCTGATTGAGCACTTCGTCTTTGCTTGTGGGTATGACTGTGCAGTACTGATGTTGAGTGAGCACCCTGCAGGGCGCAGACTACAGCAAGTGTTCAGCCAAGCAAGTGGTACAGGTGGCTTTGTGGACACCATGACCTCTGGATCATTCAATGTAAGCTTTCATTGCAGTTGAGGCAGTTTGTCTACTCAATGTGCTGCAGTCTGCCAACTAAAGTTACAAAAGCTGTTGTTTTCCGCGCTGCATCTATACAGCAGCTGATATCTCCATTGGAAAACCTCCCTTGTGTCCCTTCAACACTGGTATCTTTGTGCGCGTAACAGGGTCAAAGTAGCAGCAACCAAAACGCTGCTCCAGGTTCAGCTAGCAGCACAACCATTTTTCCCAACAACACCTCTCCAAGCCCATCGCCTCCACCTCCACCCCCTCCTGTGCCCTCCACTGCAGGGGAGTCACACCCTTCACCCCCTCTGCCCACCTCCCCTGCCCAGGTGAGTTACATCTCACAATGCTAGACTGATAACAGGTGAATGTGCAGCCATGCCTCACGGCGTAGTATGAGGTTTGAGCCAGCCTACCTCTACAAAAGTTGAAGCTATGTTAGGTCATAGATTCTTTCATCACTCTTCCCATATTTCCCAAAAATCTGCTACATGCAACATTTCTATTCTCGCTTGTGTTCTGTTGGTTGATGCACAGCACTCCATATGTTCCATATGGCTCTGTGTATTTTTAATGCAACATACCACTTCAACAGCACATCATATAATCTTGGACACTATCTGTCATGGCAGATGAGTTAAGGCTGCTTTGTGTTTCCCTCACAGGCAACAGCTGCGGCATCTGCCACAGCTGGCCATAGCTCCCCTCCCCCGCCACCGCCCCCACCCCCTCCACCCCCACCTCCCCCTCCTGCATCTTCAGGCAAGTTTACACCCTGAGATCTTCCCTTCTCTGTGACCTTCTGTGACCATCAGTTCCAGCCAAGTTGTCTCTGACTTTTGTAGGTTCTAGTCCCTCAGGCATGATTGCATTGAACCCAAGCACTTTGCCATAGAAGAAAAACTCTTCATCCAAACCTTTCTGGATGATGGTAGCTTGCCTGAAGCCACGTTGTTCCCCTTCAAACACGACTAGAGCTGTTGGTGTGCCCTGGTTTTTCAAGACCCATTTTCTGACCTTCTGGGGTACCTCAGACTGAGTGTGCATGCTGTGCAGGCCGCAAGCTGAACCAGGTCTTCTCTGAGGCCAGTGGGAATGCTCCTGGTGGCACTGTTAGCACCATCACCTCAGGCACCCTCAATGTAAGCCACAAAAGAAAGATTCTGCAATCAGTTGCATAGCTGCCTGACTTGCAACTCTGCCTCTGATGTATTACTAGGATTGCATGCAATCAATTGCACAGCTCGCTGACTTGCAACTCTGCCTCTGATGTATGACTAGGATTTCATGATAAGCTGTCATGCCAGTCGAACAGGCCAATACCATCATCAACACCACCCATCGCCTGTGCTAGCATCTGTTCAACCTGACAGGTTTGTTGTGCTCAGCGTCCTGTAGCCTTCAGCGCAGCAATCACTGTCCTGCATGCGTGTACACACCATGCACTCACAAGTGTGACTTGATACTAGACAGGCATGAAAAGGAGGTACCAAGGGCGCCGGTTTGTGTGGTTGACTTGTGTGCTGACATGGTGATGCAGGGACAGACAAGCAGCAGCAATGAGACACTGCCTAATGCAGCTTCCAGCATCACCATTCTTCCACCTCCTCACCCACCTACCAACACAACCGCAAAAGTAGGTTCTGCCTGGCTTGCTAGCATTTACACCCTAGTCGTTGAGCAGTCTGCTTGTCATCTTGTAGTCTTCTTCAGCCAATAGGCTTTGATATATCAGCTGCATGTGACATGCAAACACGGCTAGCTTGGCTGTGATGTTTCGTTTGGTGTATGCATCACACTTGCATCTGTGCTGCATTGGCTGCAGTGCAGCACTCTTGCATCAGTCTTGCATCAGGACTTGTCATGCAAAGTCCCATTAAGTTCCATGTGTTGAATGTTTTTGGAGGGTATTGCCAAGCAGCCACAGACTTGGGCGACCGACCTAACCTGAAAGGCCAAGCCTTCTTACCTGCACGTCTTGCCTGTACCACATGCCAGATGTCTGGAGGAGTTGCACCCAAGAAATTGTGTGATTGCAGGCTTCACCACCACCGCCCCCTCCCCCGCCACCACCACCCCCTCCTCCACCTCATGCAGGCTAGCGCTTGGTGCTGAAGCTTACATCAGAAAAGGCTTACTCCTCAGCCTTACACAATTAGAGTAAAAGATATATCTGCAAGGATTGCAAAACAAGAACATGCATGTATGCTGTACACAAGAGTGCTTGACTCTGCTAGAAGCAGCCAGCTGTACCGCAGCCTGTCATGATTCCTGCTGCAATTTCTCATGATAGAGAGGCTTTGATCCATTTGCCTGTCCTGATCTGTGCACGTTTACTATCAACCCCACCAAGCTGTCATAGGTTGGTATTGGCTTTTCACCATTCATCCTTAGTCCACCATGCATCCTGTCTTATGCATCCAAACCAGATGAGTGCGTTTGGATGGTACGCTGGCTTATATCATTATGTAAGTCGTGTTTTGTGATCGAGCAGATGTGTGTTGCATCATGCATGCTTGGTGTCAAGCTAGCATCTGCTCTGAAAAATAATTCCTACAATTATCTGTCAACAGAGACCCATGCACCCAGCAGACACCGTTTGATATGGTGACATCGGTGTGCATGGTTCTTGAGTACACATCTAAACAACAAGTGCCATACGACGCTGTGACTACACACACAAATTCTGAAATAGAAACTAGCTATGGCTCAACAGCAGTAGCCACAGAGTGAGATTCTATTCGGTCTGCGCTGCTTGCTGAGAAATCAAACAATGGCTTCTTGCCATCATGTCGCTGCTTCTCTGCTTGTCGCACAACATCACTGATGGTGTCAAACTGTTCCAGCAGTAGTCTTCTACCAAAACGCAATGCCCTCTCTTCCACCACAGCCCTGTGTGAGCATGAGAAAGCTGTTAATCACAGTGCATTGACTGTGAGTGGTGAGAGCCCCTAGGATGAGTTCTCAAGAACCAAATGTGGGCACCTGAGAGCCCTTGTAAGGTTTGTGTGAAAGGAGCAACCTTCCTGCCGGCACACACAGATCACAGCAACAGCAATGACCTGTTGGGGTCTCTATGGGAGCCTTGCTGGGACTGCAATGATAGCATGATGCACAATACATATGCATATGCTGATGCATTGATGTATTGCACCAGATTACACACAGACCTGGAGCAATGATGCAATTGTGCATGCCTGTGTTGTAAACATCTGACGTACACTGCATGCAGACTGGTGCGGTGCAACTGCTGATGAGCTGATATGTGTGCATGTTTTTATTTGACGCATATGAGTGGCATATGATCTGCATTCTGAGTGTATGCCAGCTATTCAAGCTTGTGATCTGCGCTGCAGGTCTTGCACTCTGCTTTGTCACATACCTGATGTTGTCATCCTTGATGTCTCTGAAGTCATCCACATGAGCAATGCCCACAATCCTACGAATCATGACAGCTCCGCCAAACTTCAGGGCGTCCACAAATACTTCTGCCATGAATGCTTGCTGTGCAGCCTGCGAGCACACATGGCATAATCTCACACCGGGCCCAGCACTGCTATGGCAAGAACAGTATGCCAGGTTCTAATTGTGCTGATGTCAGTGTAAGGCGGTGTCCATGAAACTGTTGAGCAACCTGCACAGCAGCTGCAAAAGGCTTATGGCATTAGGGCACTAATCCTTTTCAGCAGCAATGATGCCTTTGGCATCTGGCATGACCAGCTGTCAATTCAAGGCCATGCAGCTATGAAATATGATGCCTGTTGAATGAAGAATTTGAAGGCGCTGCATGATGTGTGTGGTCGTATGCGCTTGCCTTCAAATCTAGATTCAACAGGCATCATATCTATAGCTGAAATGAAGTGTGAAGGATGAGAGCTGCTGAAACGGCACTTGAAGGCAAGCAAATCACAGGCTATGCGGCGATGAAGAAGCATAAAGATTGTGGGTTGTTGAAAGAAGTACTTTGAGGGCAAGAAGACATGCCTGGTGGGCTTGCTGGCCCTGCTTGACTGACCCCCCAAACAGGGCGGCAGGGTAAGCATCCCCCTGGTGGCTGTGCTGGTCCCACAGCTGCAGAAAATCTGTCTGGAACATTTGCCACACATCCACTACGGCCTGCAGAGACAGCACACACACTAGTACATCCAGTCAAATGCCTTAGTTATATAGTAATGCTACGTTTGCACCACAGTAAGACCACAGGAGCGCCACAGGAACGCCATAGTAAGACACACTGTGTGCTTGAAGACAGCAGGTAAGCTGTGAGTAACAATTTCAAGGAGTAGGAGTTAAGCTTACAGATGTATGAACTGCTGACATCGGCTGAATCATTACTGCTCTTGTTGTGTCATGCATTGTGTCACAGACAGAAGACATGCAGCTACCTGGTACAGCCAACCGCGCTGTTTGCTGCGAGTGTCAGCTGCAGTGCTGTGACCATCCAAGGCAAAGAAGGCCAGCAGAAGGTTGGCCATGAACTTGCCCACATCAAAAGCAATGGGCCCATACACCGCAAACTCTGCATCGATGGCATAGGTTGTGTCCTGGGTGACCATGAGGCTGCCTGTGTGCATGTCCCCATGCAGCAGCGCCTGGCTGCGCTCTATGAACTTAGCCTGCATCAACATGAGGAGAAGTTGCCATGCTGCAAAGTGGTTGTGGTTGTGGTTGTGGTTGTGATTGTGGTTGTGGTTGTGGTTGTGGTTGTGGTTGTGGTTGTGGTTGTGGTTGTGCAGAGTGCTTGTGCTGTATGTACTTCAGCATATGGTTTGTCATCTCTGGTGGTCAGTGGAGGCGCAATGGATCCCAGCAACAGAGAATCTCCAAAATGTTTGACACTGTCTTGTACAGCCAGAGGTACACTTCACTGAGCATTGGCAAGGTTTGCTGCATGATGACATGCAGATAGGCAGCCTCATGTTCACTCAGGGCACAAGTCAAAAGATGACAATGCTACACTCCAGTATGCGTCACTCAGAGCTCAAACACACAAGCTGAAACAATCAATCATTTTACATTTTGTGTCTTAGAATCATCAGAGGAGTCAGCAGACAAACGCAGATACAGAGTAGCTATGGTGCAAGTTGATGAATACCTTGAGTGATGACGCTGCAAGCTTGGCTTGGGTGTCTGATCTGAGGGAGTGTACTAGCTCATCTAGGTGGGGGGTGGTGTGGCTGTTGACTGGGGCATCATAATAGGGGTCTGTGAAGATGACCTGCTCTGTCAGACGGCACATGTCGCCGTTACGAAACCTCTCTGCCAAAACCCTGCATAAAGACAAAACAAACTTTGTGCACCAGCCACATGACCAATGAATTGGTCTTCATCAAAGTATGCATAAAAAGTAGGACAAACCAGTGAGTGTCAAGGTACAGATGGACCAGTCTCTCAACTTTAGCTTGCACAGCTTGAAAACTGCAAAATGCTTTTGGCTCTGGTCATGATCTGGCCCAAGCATCCTTACACACTGCAGCGTCCAGCCTGTTGGTTGTAGGTGGAAGGATTTGGAGTAATTGTATGCATGCATGCACAACACTTTGTCACCTGTATTCTGAGGTGGAGAGGGCAATGAGGGAAGTCTTGAAGAGGGTCTGAGCCAGGAAGTGAGCAATATGGCCTGCCAGCTTGGGATACATGGCACCCTGCATGCAGCAGCGTTATGCATTTTAGCATTTTGCATATGTAGCACCCTGTGTGCAGCAACACTTTTGGGGTTTGGGTTGGGGATGGACGGCACCGCATATGCATCAACAGCTTTGCACAAGCTAGCATATCCACTTGCAGTCTGTGCAGTAAAATTTCATGTAAGCTAGGATGTCTAGCTGTGACCTGTGACTGTTAGTGCTGGCTCTGGGTGTCAAGTCAGATTATGGGTATGGGTAAGGGTAGGGGTACAGGTATGGGTAGGGGTACAGGTATGGGAAGGGGTATGGGCCTGGGTATAAGTATTGGCATGGGTATGGGCATGGGCATGGGTATTGGTGTGGGCATGGGTATGGGTGTGGGTGTGGGTGTGGGTGTGGGTGTGGGTATGGGTATGGGCATGGGCATGGGCATGGGTATGGGTACGGGCATGGGCATGGGTGTGGGTGTGGATGCGGGTGTGAGTGCGGGTGTGGGTGTGGGTGTGGGTGTG
>JAABUK010009947.1_pt1 | contig 12843 bp, 9 predicted proteins | sample 5559141 | NCBI WGS metagenome assembly JAABUK01 (sample SAMN10711869, study PRJNA513367) | rock metagenome | isolation source: Antarctica rocks | place: Antarctica: Victoria Land, Pudding Butte nord | collected 2016-01-03
TCTGGACGAAGTGCCCCGGATACGCCTCGTGCGCCGAGGTGTTGACGACCGAGGCGTAGGAGAAGCGCCGCAGCCACGCCTCCTGGTCGGTGGCGGGCCACTCCGGCGAGGGCGAATTCATCCAGAAGTGCGCGCCCGAATCCTCCGGCTCGAACGCGCCGGGATAGTCCATCATCGCGAAGGCCCAGCGGAAGTACGGCGGGATCTCGCTGACGTCGCAGCGGACTGCGGTCGGCACCGCCACCAGATCGTGCGCGATCGTGAAGTCGCGCAGCGCCTCCAGGGTCGTCCAGGCCGCGTCCACCAGACCGTCGGCGGGCGGATGGTCGAGCGCGAGCCGCACGACCGTCTCGCGTGGCGAAGCCTCTGGATCGAGGCGCTTGCACCACGCTTCGAGGAGCGCGCGGTTCCGCTCCAGATCGACCTGTCCGTGCCGTTTGATCTCGGCGAGCGGCAGATCGATCAGGTCGAACGCGCGCAGCAGGCCGGTGAAGCGCGCCTCGCCGAACGCGAACGGCACCTCCTCCGACCCGGCCTCTTTACTCGCCAGGAAATCGTCGAACTCCCGCAGCGCCGCGACCGCGCCAGCCGCGCCGCGCCCGATCCGCTCGCGCAGCGCCACGTCGGCGCAGGGCGCGACGAGCGCCGTCAGATCGTCGCCAATGAAGTCGAGGTGCCCGCCGTAGCTGGCCCGCGCATTCGCCAGTTGCGCCGCCGCGACCGGCGTATCGAGGTTCGTCCGCGCGACCGCCAGCGCAGCGGGGATCGCTTCCAGATGCGCCGCGAGACCGCGCAGACGCTCCTCGAACGGGGCGTAGTCGCGCCGCAGATAGCCGGAGATGTCCACGGTATCGGCGTAGTGCGCGGGGACGGTGCGGTGCGGGCGGATCTCGGTCAGGGTAAAACCTTCGGCCCCGGCCACCCAGCGGAGGATCGCCAGATCGCGGCGGTCGCCAGGGGTGCGCGCCAGCTCGTCCAGGCCGACGAGGGTCTTTTGCCACGCCTCGACCTCGCGCAGGCGACGCGCGACGTTCTCGGGGCGATAGTCGGTGACGACGCCATCGCCGGTGTGCATCCCGGCATGGGCCGCGCCGCCCGGATAGTAGTTGAAGCGCGCGCGCGCGCGCGGGTACATCGCCCAATAGTCGCGGGTAAACGCGGCACCCGCCTCGGCGATCGTGGCGTAGTCTGGCACAGCAGTCTCCTTGGGTAGTCGTGAGTCGGGGGTCGTGAGTCGTGAGAGAGCAACGAGTCCGTGGTCCGTGGTCCGTGGTCCGTGGTGTGATTACTTGGTGGGGAGGCCGGCGCGGGCGCGCCAGTGGGCGGTCCAGCGGCGAGCGGGGCCCAGGTGCGCCGCGCGCAACCAGCCGTCCGGCAGATCGACGCGCGGGGCGAAGTCGTTGAGCAGCGCGGTCCCGGCCCAGGCGTAAAACGGGGCCATCCCATCGAGCGGCCCCGCGACCTCGCGATAGCCCCGCCGCCACCCCGCCGCCAGGATGCGCGCGAGGGCCCGGATGAGCCGGACGGGCTGCCCGGGCGGGATCGGGGCGAAGAGGAGGATCGCCAGCGTCCGTGCCACGTCGGCGCGCCGATCCCCGACGTGGACGTTGGTCCAGTCGATCAGGCCGCTCACGCGACCCGCATCCACCATCACGTTCAGCGGGTGATAGTCGAAGTGGAGGACGCTCGACTCGGCGCTCGCGACCGCGCGCAGCCGCGCACCCAATGCCCCCGCCCCGCCCCCGGCCCAGTCGATCCACGAGCGCCCGTCCTGCCGCAACGCGGCGGGGGGCACGGCGGCGTGCAGGCGGGCCTGGGTCGCGCCGAAGAGTCGCGCGAGCGCCCAGGTCCGTTGCGGCGCGGCACGGAGCGCGGCGAGCAGCGTTTCCCCAGCGCACCAATCGAGCACCAGCGCGGGGCGCGCTTCCCACACCCCGGCGGCGCGCACCGCCGGGATCGGCACCCCCGGCACGGTCAGGCGCATGGCGATCTCCTCGCGCCGCGCGACCGCCCCCTCGCCGGCGCGGAAGAGGCGCAGCGCGTAGGTCTGCCCGCCGCGTTCGACCCGCCAGAGCGTGGCGTCCATGCCGCCACCCACCGGCACGATCGCCCCCGTACCCGCAGCCCAGCCGAGCGCTTCGAGGATCGCGCGCGGGTCGGGCGCGGTTCCGCTCATCAGCCCCCTCCAACGCTCCCTGCTGGCACGCTGGCCCCAACGACCTGTGCGGCCGCACACGCGCCGACACGTTCGGATCACCAACGATGCCGGACGCACGCCAACCGGCGCACTTTCGCACATTTCCCCCACACACGCACCTTGCGGCGAAGGGGCGAGCGCGTGGGCTATACTGCGAGAGCCCTCCAAGCCAATTCCAAGGAAACACGCCTATGCTCTATTTGCATAACGCGAAGAGGGGGAGTAGATGGAAGTCCTGGTGGTCGAAGACGATCCGCGCGTGGCGCGGCTCGTCGAGCGCGCGCTGAACGAGGCCGGGCATCGGGCCGAGACCGCGCCGGACGGTGCTGACGGGCTGATCCGCGCGCAGAGTGGTGCCTTCGATGTCGTCGTCCTCGATGTGATGCTGCCCGAGATGGACGGCCTCACCGTCTGCCGTACGATGCGCCAGCAGGGCGTACGGACGCCGGTGATCCTGCTGACCGCCCGAGACGCGGTGCCCGATCGGGTACGCGGCCTCGATGCAGGCGCCGACGATTACCTGGTCAAGCCCTTCGCCCTGGAAGAGTTGCTGGCGCGGGTCCGCGCGCTCGGGCGGCGAGCCAGCGACGGCCTCCCCGAAGGGCTCTTGCAGGCCGGTGATCTAGCGCTGGACCTGACGACACACGAGGCCCACCGCGAGGGGCACCTGATAGCCCTCACCGCCAAGGAATTCGCCCTGCTCCGCTATCTGATGCGGAACACCGGGCGCGTCCTCACCAAGTCGCAGATCACCGATCACGTCTGGGGCTACGATTCCGATGCCGCTTCCAACGTCGTGGAGATCTACATCCACTACCTGCGCGACAAAGTCGACCGTGGCTTCGCTCGCCCGCTGATCCGCACCGTACGCGGTGTGGGGTATGCGTTGAAGGAGTAGGCGAGTAGTCAGTAGTCAGATCGGCGTTGCGAATAGTTGACGGTTCGCGAACACCAACAGCGCTCGTAACGAGAAGCGACTACTGGCTACTCGCCCCACTCGCCCCGGAGGGGCGCGATGTTCACCACCATCCGCTGGCGTCTGGTGCGCTGGAATGTGGCCGTCTTCGGGCTGATCCTGCTGCTGGTCTGCGCGGCGACCTACGTCGCCGCCTCGCGGCGTCTGCCGACCGAGCTCGATCGCGAACTGGAGAGTCGCGGGACGACCTTCAACTTCTCACCACGCGCGGTCGAGCGCGGCGAACTTTTCGCCGCCCAGTCGGGCTATCGCGGCGGGTACTTCTTCATCGCGCTCGGCCCGAACGGCGAAGTCCTCGCCAACCCGCAGCAGGTGACCCTCCCCGAACTTCCGACGCTCGTGCCCGAGGACGGCCCGACATTCTTCACGCGGACGATCGATGGCGAAGAGGTACGCTTCTACGCCCGCCCTATCCCCCCCTTCCCGGCGACCCCCTCGGCGACTGGCTCGACGATCTCGGCCACCGACCGACGCACCCCGCCGACGACGATTATCGTCGGGCAGAGTCTGGTGCCGACACAGAGCGCGCTGCGCCGCCTGCTGATCGGGCTGATCGTCGGTGGGATCAGCGGCACCCTCCTCCTCCTGCTCGGGAGCTGGTTCCTGGCCGGGCGGGCCCTGGTGCCGATCGAGCTGGCGTTCCGCACGCAGCAGGGCTTCATCGCCGACGCCTCCCATGAGTTGCGGACGCCACTCACCGTCCTCCGTTCCTCGGCGGACCTCCTCGATCGCCACCGCGACGAGCCATTGCGCGATAACGGGGAACTCTTCGACGATCTGCGCGACGGCCTCGCACGGCTGGAACGGCTCGCCACCGACCTCCTCACCCTGGCACGCTCCGATCTCGGCGAGCAGACCCTCGCGGTCGCCCCGCTCGATCTCGGCCCCTTCGCGGCGGACGTCGCGCGGCGGACGACGCCGCTCGCCCGCGCCCATGAGCTGGCCCTGACCTGCGAGCTATCCACGGAGGAGGTGCCGATCGAGGCCGACCCCGACCGCCTCCATCAGATCCTGCTGATCCTCCTCGACAACGCGATCGCCCATACCCCGCCCGGTGGCCGGATCACCGTCGCGGTCGGTCGGCTGGGGGGCGAGGCGCTCATGGAGGTGCGCGATACCGGTGAAGGAATCCCGCCGGAGGGCCTGTCGCGGATCTTCGATCGCTTCTACCGCGCCGATCGATCGCGCTCCCGCGCCGGTGGGGGCGCGGGGTTGGGGCTGGCGATCGCCAAGGCGCTCGTCGAGAGTCACGGCGGCAAGATCGCGCTGATCAGCACCCTGGGCGAGGGCACGACGGTGGCGGTGACCCTCCCGCTCGTCGACCAGCCGCCGACGCTGGTAGGGCGCCTCGGGCAATTGGCGGCGCGGGCGGTGGGCCGCGAGCGCGTGGGGGGTTGACCGGCAACCCGATCGCAACCATACTCCAAGGTATTTCCAAGCTCCTCGCGCTACAGTCGGGTAGACCGCGCAGATCAGCTGGCCGCGATCGGGTTTCGCCCCGTATCGGGCAGCGTGAGGGACCGCTACGTCGCGGATGATGAAGGAGGCCGGTAGGGCATGCGACGGTTACAGGGATTCGTCCGGCATCGGGGCGTAGCAATCGGCTTGATCGCGCTCCTCCTCCTGGGGGGCGGGGGGGTGGCGGCCTTCTCCTGGCCGTGGAGCAAGCCCGCCGCCGATACCTACCGCACCCAGGCGGTCACCAGGGGCACGGTCGCGACCACCGTCACCACCAGCGGCCCGCTCAGCGCGATCACCAACCTGAGCTTCGGCTTCCAGAACGCCGGTACGGTCAAGCAGGTCAATGCTAAAGTCGGCGATCAGGTGCTGGCCGGGCAGATGATCGCGCAGCTCGACAATACGGAGGCGAGCGCCGCACTGAAGACCGCGCGTTCCAACTACGACAAGGCGGTGGCCGCCTACAACAAGCTGGTCAGCGGCGCGACGCAGGAGGACATCGCCTCGGCACAGGCGAGCCTCGATAGCGCGAAGATCACTTTGGCGAACGCGCAGCGTACCCTCACCAGCACGCAGCAGAGCACCGCGCAGGATCTCGTCGTCGCGCAGGCCAGCGTCGGCAACGCGAGCACCCAGGTGACGACCGCCCAGCGGACCCTCAACGAGACGGTGCTGCCGCAGAACACGCAGGACCTCGCCACCGCGCAACTCACGCTGAACAATGCCAATATCAGTTATAGCAATGCGCTGAAAGCCTACGACGCGACGATGGCGCAGATCGAGCAGGATACGCGCGTCAGCAAGCTGACCGCCGACAATACCCAGGTCGCGGTCGCCCAGGCGGTCAACACCTTCACCGGCACCTCCGCCAGCACGCAGCAAGACCTGAACGCGGCGCAAGGGCAACTCCAAACGGCTCAACTCACCCTTAAGAATGCCCAGTCGACGGTGGACAACTACGCGACCGGCACGAACGCGGTCGCGCTCGACAACGTCAGGCGTTCGCTGGACGACGCCAAAGCGAACTTCGCGCTGACGGACAAGAATCAGACGATCCTCGTCCAGCAGGCGAGCGACAAGGTGAACCAGGCGCAGTCCGATCTCACCAACGCGCAGAACAAGGTGAATAATTGCGGCGGTAACTTCAGCCTCCCCGGCTGCTCCGTCGCCGCGAACAGCGTCACCAGCCTGCAAACGACCCTGACCAACGCGCAGACCGCCCTGCAAAGCGCGCAGATGTCGGCGGAGTCGGCGCGGCAGACCTCGCGGCAGGCGATCGCCACCGCCGAGGGCAATCTGCGCTCGCAGCAGGCGCAGTACGATGCCGGGTTGCTGACGGCGCAGCAGGCGCTCGACACGGCGAAGAACAGCTATCTCCAGGCGCAGACGACCTTCACCCAGACCCAGACGAAGGCGGCCCAAGCGTTGTCCACCGCGCAGACCGCCGTGGACAACGCCAAGAGCGCCCTGGTGACCGCACAGACGAATTACGACGACGCGCTGGCGAAGTACCAGGGGTCGATCGTCTCCGCCAAGTCGACGATCGATCAGTCGAGCGCCAGCGTGGCGACGTCCAAGAAAGCCCTCGATGGGGCGCAGATCAAGGCCAACACCGCCCAGACGAATAACGACAAGGCCCAGGTCACGGCGCAATCGTCGGTCGCCAGCGCGCAGAACTCGGTCGACTCGGCGCAGGCAGCGCTCAACGGCGCGCAGGCGACCTATGCCAAGGCGGTCGCCCCGGCGGCCCAGGCCGACATCGTCGCCGCTCAGGCGGCGGTCGATGCGGCGAAGCAGGCGCTCGATACCGCGCAGACCACCGTCGACAATACGACATTGAAGGCACCGATCGGCGGGACGATCGCGACGATGCCCTACATCGTCGGGCAGACGGTGACCGCCTCCAACAGCTCGTCGAGCGCCACGACCACCACGACCACCACGACCACGGCTGCGGCCGCGACGATCACGCTGACCAACCTCAGCGCGCTGAAGTTCACCGCCACGGTCAACGAGTCGGACATCTCCAAGATCAAGATCGGGCAGGACGCGACCTTCACGGTCGACGCCTTCGCCGGGCGGACCTTCGCCGCCACCGTCGCCACGATCAACCCGGTCGGGGCCAGCAGTTCCAACGTCGTCAGCTACGAGGTGACCGGCACGGTGACGCCGACCGACGTGGCGCTCCTCCCGACGATGACCGCGACGATCGCCATCATCCTCAACAGGGCCGACAACGCCCTGCTCGTCCCGGCGACCGCGCTCTCCGTGGCGCAGGCCCAGATCCAGCAAGGGAAGGTCCAGACCCCGGTCGCTTCGACAGCACCGGCACCGGAAGTCAGCGGCGCACCGATTCCGCAGGGTGGCACCGGTGGGCAGGGCGCGGCTGGCGGGCAGGGCGGCGCTGGCGCGCAAAGAACGCCGGGCACCGGCGGCCAGGGCGCACGCGGCACCGCGACGAATGGTGCTGGCGGCCAGGGCGTGCAGCGGACACCGGGCACCGGCACGGGCGGCACCGGCGGTGGCACAACCGGTACGGGACGGGCGGCGCAGATGCAGTACGTCCTCGTGCTCGGGGCCGACGGCAAGCCGGAGGCGCGGCAGGTCACGGTCGGACTGACGAACGGCACGAACACCCAGATCCTCTCCGGGCTGACCGACAACGATCAGGTCATCACGCAGGTCATCAGCCCGAATAGCACGGCCAGGCCCGGCACCGGCGGCGGCATCGTGCCCGGCGGCGCAGGCGGGGCCGGGGCCGGTGGCGCGGGCGGGGGCCGGACTGGCCCCTGAGTGCTCCGCCGCTCGGGCTCGACACACCAGCGACAGCACGCACAGTCCCCGGCCAGTACGCACCTCATGGTGATGACACAACCGCGAAGCGGAGAAGATCAACGATGTTAGAGCAGGAAACGACCCATTTGGAGCGCGTGCAACCGGTCACAAAGGCGCCCGTCGGCCCCCCGGTGATCGAGGTGGCCGACCTGATAAAGACCTACCAGATGGGCGACATCACCGTGCGCGCGCTGCGCGGCGTCAGCTTCACGGTCGGGCGTGGCGAACTGGTCGCGATCATGGGGCCGTCCGGTTCGGGGAAGAGCACGCTGATGAACACCCTCGGCTGCCTCGATAAGCCGACGAGCGGCATCTACAAGATCGAGGGCGTCGATGTCAGCCGTATGAGCGACTCGCAGCTCGCCTCGGTCCGCAACCGCAAGATCGGCTTCGTCTTCCAGTCGTTCAACCTCTTGCCGAAACTGACGGCGTTGGAGAATGTCGAATTGCCGATGCTCTACGCCGGGCTCCGCGACCGGCGCAAGCGCGCGACCGCCGCACTGGCGGCGGTCGGGCTGGGGACGCGCCTCGACCACAAGCCGAAGGAACTCTCGGGCGGGCAGCAGCAGCGCGTGGCCGTCGCGCGGTCGCTCGTCAACAACCCGGCGATCATCCTGGCCGACGAGCCGACCGGGAACCTCGATACCCGCTCGAGCGTGGAGGTGATGCAGATCTTCCAGCGCCTCAACACCGAGCAGGGGATCACCGTCATCTTCGTCACCCACGAGCCGGACATCGCCGAGCACACCCGCCGCATCATCCGCGTGCGCGATGGCGTGATCGCCCGCGACGAGCCGGTGGAACACCAGCGGATCGCCAACCCCGACGATTACCCGACCCAGGATCAACTCGAAGCCGAGGATGAGGCCCGGCGGGCGGCGGCGAGCGCGAACCTCGTGGCGACGGGGGTATCGGAATGAGCTTGCTGCAGAGCGTCCGCATCGCCCTCACCAGCCTCGGGAGCAACAAACTCCGCACCTTCCTGACGATGCTCGGGATCATCATCGGCGTGGCGTCGGTGATCGCCCTCCTCGCCATCGGCAACGGGACGACGGCGGGTATCACCGCGAACCTGACGCGCAACGGCACGAATCTGGTGACGATCAGCCCCGGTGGCGGCACGACCGGCGGCGTCGCCAGCGCGGCGGGCAGCGCGCAGACCCTCACCTACGAGGACGCGCAGGCGCTCGCGGCGCAGGGGAATGCGGTCGGGATCGCCGGGGTCTCGCCCGAGCGCACCGGCAACGCCCAGATCGTCTATGGCGGCACCAACAGCAACTCGCGCGTCGTCGGGGTCATCCCCGCCTACCTGACGGTCCACGACGCGACCGTGGCGCAGGGCGACTTCGTCTCCGACGATACCGCGACGGGGACGGTCGCCGTCCTCGGCTCCAACATCGCCACGACCCTCTTCGGGACGGCGAACCCGATCGGCGCGACGATCAAGATCACCGGCCAGCCCTATCAGGTGATCGGTGTGATGACCTCGAAGGGGGGCAGCGGCTTCGGATCGGTCGATGACCAGCTCTTCGTACCCCTCAGCACCAGCCTCCACCGCCTCTTCGGCTATCGCAGCGCCGGCATCGCCGGGCAGCCGATCAGCTCGATCGCGATCAAGGCGGACGATGCGAACTCGGTCACCGGGGTGATCGACTTCACCACGGCGCTGCTCAAGCAACGGCACAACCTGGGGAACAAGGCGCCCGACTTCACGGTGACGAACCAGGCCGACCAGCTCGCCTCGCTGAACACCGTCACGCAGACCCTCAGTATCTTCCTCGGCGCGGTCGCGGGGATCTCGCTCCTGGTCGGCGGCATCGGCGTGATGAACATCATGCTCGTCTCGGTGACCGAGCGGACGCGGGAGATCGGTATTCGCAAGGCGATCGGCGCGAGGCGCGGCGATATTCTGCGCCAATTCCTGATCGAGGCGGTCGTGATGAGCATCCTCGGCGGGATCATCGGCATCGCCATCGGCATCGGCATCGCGAAGGGGGTCGCCGCCACCGGAGCGGTCATGACAGTGGTCTCGCTACCACCGATCATCCTCGCCTTCGGGTGCGCGGTCGCGATCGGGGTCTTCTTCGGGATCTACCCGGCCAACCGGGCCTCGCGCCTCAACCCGATCGACGCCCTGCGCTTCGATTGAGCGCCCGAACGCTTCAAGTTCTGCCTATCGAGTGAGCGCCCGAACGCTTCAAGTTCTGCCTATCGAGAGCGGGGCGCATCGCACGCCCGGGCGCACCCGCCGCTGGTAGGTATCGCGGACACCCGCGCATGCGCTCCGTGGGCGGACGCCGCCGCCCACCCGGATTCGTTGATCGGCTGACGCCGCCTCGCGCCGCAGAAGGATAGAAGAACGATGAAGCGCTTGCTCCTCCCGCTCGCCCTTGCGCTGGCCCTCACGTCCGGGGCGGCGCTGGCCCCCTGGCAGGCCCGCCCCGCCGCCGCCGCCACCGATCCCGCGCCCTGCATAACCTTCACGGAGACCGGGCATGCGCTCTGCGGGCGCTTCCTGGCTTACTGGAACGCGAATGGCGGGCTGGCGCAGCAGGGTTTCCCGGTCAGCGATCTCTTCTCCGAGCAGAGCCCCACCGACGGGCGCACCTATCAGGTGCAATACTTCGAGCGCGCCGTCTTCGAGTACCACCCGGAGCTTCCCGGCACGGACAAGGTGCTGCTCAGTCAGGTGGGGCGCGAGACGCTGAAGACGCGCTACCCGAAGGGGATCGTGGCGGCGACGGGTCCGGCGCTCGCCCCGGCCCTGGGCGGGGACTGCGCCGCCTTCGATGAGACGGGCCAGAGCGTATGCGGCGTCTTCCTGACCTACTGGCAGAAGAACGGCGGGCTGGCGCAGCAGGGCTTCCCGCTCAGTCCGGTCTTCAATGAGGTCAACAGGGATAATGGGCAGACCTATCAGGTGCAATACTTCGAGCGCGCCGTCTTCGAGTACCACCCCGAGAACGCCACGCCGAACGATGTCCTCCTCAGCCAACTCGGGCGCAGCCGCTATGCCAGCCGCTACCCGGCCGGCCCCGGCACGCTGGACACCGAATTCGTCTCGATCAGCAACGTCACGCTGAAGACGGTCACCGGCAACTACGTCGACTGGTCCCTCCAGGTCAAGAACATCAGCGACCAGCCGCTCCTCTCGGTGCTGACCACCCTCGTCTTCCTCGACGCCGCCGGGAATCAGCTCGATACATCGATCGGCGGCGCGACGAACATGAATCCGAACGAGACGCGCACGATCCACGGCATCTCGATCAAGGGGGTCGGCTACGCGCAATACCGCCTCCTCTCCCCGGAAACGCTCCTCAAGCCATAGGCGCAGGGGTGGCAAAAACATTCCGTTTCGGGGGCACCATCGCGATGGTGCCCCCCGCGTTTGTCTGCGAACAAACGCGCCCATTCTCAGCATCCTCCAAGGCTGTCCCTGTATCGTAAGAGGAGACCGAAGAGGAGACCGAATACGAGCAGGCACGGCATAGGAGGGCGGGGCGATGATGGGCGATGCGGTGTGGATCGAGCGGGCGCGCGCCGGTGATGCTGAGGCGTTCGGGGTACTCTTTCGCCGTTACGAGCCACGCATCCGCGCCCATTGCTACGGCCTCATCGGCAACGCCGCCGACGCCGACGACCTGACCCAGGAGACCTTCCTGCGTGCCTACCGGGCGCTCGGCACCACGACCGAACCCCTCTCGCTCAGCGCCTGGCTCTACCGGATCGCCACGAATGCCTGCACCGATCTCTTGCGGCGTCGGCGCACGGCGCACTGGCTCCCGTGGGAGGAAGGCTTCCGCGAGCGCCCCACGGCCGGGCGCGAGGAAAACCCCGAGACCGCCCTGCTCGATGCCGAGGCGTTGCGCGCCTTCGGCGCGGTCTGCGGGGCGCTCCGCCCGCAACATCGGCAGGCGCTGCTGCTACGCGCACGCGATGGCTACTCGCTGGAGCAGATCGGCGCGCACCTCGGCCTGACGATGCCCGCCGTGAAATCGCTCCTCTTCCGGGCGCGCGGCGAGTACCGCGAGGTCGCCGCCCGCTGAGACGCGCCGCCCATGCCGCATCTTCACCACAGCACGCAGAGGCCCTCGGCTCACCCTGGCGGCCTCTGCGCTTGCCCGGAATAGGGGCGGACGCGCAAGCGTTGGACGAACGGGTCTCGGCACCACGATGCGGTGGCCGAGGCCAGCACGATCGCTGCGGATCACCACGCCGCCACGCGCGGCCAGAAAGGCTACCGATGTCAGCAGCTACCGCCGTCGCCCCACAGGCGCAGCTCTTCACCCCGTACACCCTGCGCGGGATCACCATGCGGAATCGGATCGTCGTCTCGCCGATGTGCCAGTATTCGTGCACCGATGGCCTGGCGACCGATTGGCACCTCGTCCACCTGGGCAGCCGCGCGATCGGCGGCGCGGGGCTGGTCATCGCCGAGGCGACCGCCGTCGAGGCGCGCGGGCGGATCTCCCCCGACGATCTCGGCCTCTGGAACGACGAGCAGATCGCCCCGCTGGCGCGCGTCACCGCCTTCCTGCAGGAGCATGGCGCGGTCGCTGGGGTGCAACTGGCGCACGCCGGGCGCAAGGCCAGCACCTACCGCCCGTGGGCGGACGGCCAGGGCGCGGCCCCCGCCGAGGACGGCGGCTGGTTGGGCGACGTGATCGCCCCCAGCGCTATCCCCTTCAGCGCCACCTACCCGCGCCCGCGCGCGATGGCGCCGGCGGAGCTGACGGAGATACGCGAGGCATTCGTCGCCGCGACGCGCCGTTCGCTGGCGGCGGGATTCGAGTTCATCGAGATCCACGCCGCGCACGGCTATCTCCTCCACACTTTCCTCAGCCCGCTCAGCAACGACCGCACCGACGAGTACGGCGGCGATCTGGCCGGGCGGATGCGCTTCCCGCTCGAAGTGGTCGACGCCGTCCGCGCCGCCTGGCCGGCACGGTTGCCGCTCGGCGTCCGCATCTCCGCGACCGATTGGGTCGCCGGGGGCTGGACGATCGAGGACGCGGTTGTGCTGGCGCGCGCGCTGCGTGCGCGCGGCGTCGATGTGATCGATGCCTCCAGCGGCGGTGTCAGCACCGCGCAGCGGATCCCGCTCGGCCCCGGCTATCAGGTCCATCTCGCCGCGCAGATCCGTGCCGAGGCGGGAATCCCGACGATGGCAGTCGGGATGATCACCGAGCCGCAGCATGCCGAGGAGATTCTGGAGCGCGGGCAGGCGGACCTGATCGCCCTGGCGCGCGCCTTCCTCCGCTCCCCCTACTGGGCCGCCGAAGCCGCCGCCGCACTCGGCGTCGAGGACGCCGCCTGGCCGGCGCAGTACGGGCGGGCCAAGCCACAGGCCGCGCAGCTCGCCGGGCAGCGCTAACCC
>JAABUK010009948.1_pt1 | contig 12843 bp, 15 predicted proteins | sample 5559141 | NCBI WGS metagenome assembly JAABUK01 (sample SAMN10711869, study PRJNA513367) | rock metagenome | isolation source: Antarctica rocks | place: Antarctica: Victoria Land, Pudding Butte nord | collected 2016-01-03
TTTGTCCTTGTGAAACTCCCGGGGGTGGGGTGGCGGGGGTGACTGCCGCAAATCCGGCTCTCAGCATGGTATCTTGTGCTTCATTGGCTGCAGAGCTGTATTGAGCTTCGGATGTGCGTGCTAAGCCACCTTCCCAGAGCGGCAGGTCGTTCACTGACACTGCGTTGTTAAAGGTTTGGCCTGACGAGCTCCCCGGCTATCTACCATTTTGGGAAGTTGAAGACAAGGACTACGGAGCACGTGTGGACGCTGCTTAGCTGAGGCCGCCGTTGACTCTTGAAGTGGCATGTGTCATTGGTGGCGAGTTCGGGATCGGCTCGCAGCGCCGTCTGCAAGGGCACAGTACAACGATATCCAATGATCTACCAACGTGAAGACCGTCGACTTTTCGAGCCCGTCCCACGTATGTCAACAAGAATGCATATATATGGCACATGCATCCCCCTTGTCTTCTCCGTGATATATACAACGAAGCGAAACACTATTTTCGTCATATCAATAAAAATAAATCATCGACATCTAACATTGCCACCATGAAGCTCCTCAGCATCCTCACGCTGTCCACGGCCGCTCTGGCTCTACCATCGCCCAACAAAGGCAACGGAAAGACCTCGGTTCGCGGCAAGAACTTCCAACAATGGGGTTTCCTCATCCTCGAAAACACCGACTACACCACCGCCGAAGCCAACCCAACCTTCCAATCCATCCAAAACCTAAACAACAACCGCCTCCTCTCCCAATACTTCGGCGTCGAGCACCCTTCCCTCCCAAACTACCTCGCCACCATCGCCGGCACCACCTTCGGCGTAAAAGACGACCGCTCCCCTGCAACCTACAACTTCACCGGCCCCACCCTCCTCGACCTCCTCGAAAAAAAGGGCGTGAGCTGGAAAATGTACGCGGAGAATTACCCCGGCGGCTGCTCCACCGCCGCGACCGACGGGCTTAAACACTCCTACGCCGCCAAACATGTCCCGGCCGTCTACTTCCGCGACATCACCACCAACCCCTCCCGCTGCGCCAACGTCGTGCCCGCGACTGAATTCCAAACCGATCTCGACAGCGGCAGTCTCCCACAATGGTGGTATTACGTCCCCACGCTCAACAACGACGGCCACGACACCGATACCGCATTCGTGGCCAACTATCTCGAGACTGAATGGGTGCCGCGGTTCAAGAACAAGGCGTTCACGAAGGATTTGGCGATGGTGATGACGTATGATGAGAGTGAGACGTATAGTGCGCCGAACCATGTTTATGCTGCGTTGATTGGGGATGCGCTTAAGCCGGTTCCGGGGGGGAATGAGGATGCGACGGTTTATAATCATTATTCGTTGATGAGGACTGTGGAGGATAATTGGGAGTTGGGGTCGTTGGGGAGGAATGATACGGGGGCTACGGCGATCAATACGGGGGTTATTACACCTCATTCCGGGTAGGTGGTTTCTTCGCGGTGACTGGTGATGAATTCGAGTAACTACACCGTAATATTAGCTTTATTGCATGATGAAAAGTGTGAATGCATTCAATTGGATCAAACCCACTCACACCCACAGCCCCTCACGTAATCGTAGAGCCCATCACAGCTACACCCTCTCATCAAACCTGCGCTGCAGAGATCGAAGAGCAGTTCACCGCAGATATTGGTTACTGGACGTTATAGTAGCTATCACCGAAGTTTGGTGATGGTCCATACTGGCTCTAAGTAAGTAATTGAAAGCTGCATACACTGAAGTTAATACATCACCAGAAGTCGATTCAATCCGGTAGTTCTCTGATGACAGACTCTTCTTTGGCTTGATACGAGACCTGTGCGATGAGCTGGAGTCTGCTGCATTGAAATCCATGCTTTTGCTGTTGTCGAACGTGCAAGATAGCTTCAGGCCAGGCTAGATAGCAGGGCCGAGAACGCGTATTGTACACATATGAGTTTGTGGAGCTGGCGAAATGCACAATTTGGTTGGTGCAGGTCGATAAGGGAAGACACAGGAGCTGCACGGATGCGTGTCATACCTCTATACGGTTTAGGAAGGTTTGATGCAGACTTCTTGCTTCCCGTGGTAGAAGATGTTTCGCAATGAGGCCCACGGCGGTCGTGTTATATTCCACGAGTCTTATGCCCAGGCTGTGACTGCTGTTCGAGTGCGTTGACGCACCTGGCTCGCGATATCATAAGACAGGCGGTCGGCAGCCCTAGGGAGCTTGCCCACATTCAGAGAATTGGGTGAGAGGCGCAAAGATTATTGCGGAGCCCTTCAAGGTAGGTGATTCAAGTGGCATAATATACTTCAAGTCAAATCAGATATGTGGTATGACCTGCGTCCAGTCCGGCGTTTGGTATGCCGCCACAGGCAGCTGTCTTATACTGATAAAAGCCTCAATAACCAGATACATCCGGGCAAAGGTATAGAGGAATCCACAAAACAGGCAAACGATGACAAGAGGCTTAGAATTCACGAATGGCGCATGAGGCAGTCGAGTTCGGTTCCAATAGTTATCGAAAGGTTTCGACATTTGCGCAACAAGATTGATCAGCAACCATACTAACCCAGACCATATTATGTAGGCGGCCGAGCAACGCCACATCCACGATTCGACCTCTGAAGGGAAGTAATCATTCCACGCGGCCGCGTGTATGCCGCCAAACGTCATGCTTGCGAACCACAAGGCTATACCCATCAACAAGCCGTAATCGCCGGGTAGTAGGCCTCTCGTGGACCAATTACTGGAATTTTCCTCCAAAAGCTCCTCGGGCTGGCTTTCTTGTAGAAATGTGAGGGGGTTCCCCACGGGGTCTTTATATTCAATCGAATTGAAGCGTCGCTGTATTGCAGGATAGCTGCGCACAGCCTCGGCGGCCAAACACCAGCGTAATGACCGTCCCGCGCCCATGTCTTGGCTTTCATCCAAACAGTCTGTACGACCGACCTCGCTGTTGAGACCTTTGACAATATCTGGCGATACCGGTCGTGGTCCAAAGGAGCCGCCGGCGATGTCATTGAGCGTTGAACCTCCATCAGCGTGCGGATCCGAGACGGAGAGGTAAGCCGGCACAAAGTCCTGCTCTTTTCTGGATAAGGTACCATCGGACAATTGACGGGCGGTGATATTGCGACACTCCTTCACAATATTGACGGAATGTTCGCACTGTTTTCCAGGAAAGAAGGCAATCGAGGACATCTCGGGCACGATGGCAGCATCTTGAAGAGTACCAGCCGAATCCATCCTCTGGCCACTTATCCGGCTGCACATGTACATGTATGCGCAGAGAGGGCCAACCCAATCGCCCTCTAATTTTGTAGGCTCTAGGACCATGCGTGGCTTGTGCCACCATAGGACGTAGATGATCAGAGCACACAGAACGTGGCCAAGTGTGTTTGTTTCCAGGAGCGTGACTTGTAAGCCCAGACTCAACCGTGCGATGACCTGCACTATCAACCATGCGGCTTGTACGCATGCGATAAATTTTGAGAGTCCGTCCGATTTACTCTTGTCGTCGAGGTATTTCCTTTCAATGTCCGGCAGGAGCTCACAATCAGCGAGGAGAGCAATACCTCGAGCGGTAAGCGTGAGGCGTTTGCAGTCAGAATTGACCATTGGTGTCGTGCGGTTGGTGGTCAGGCTACTGTGTGAGAAAGTAAACCCGCCCATGCCTGCATAGAATCCGTGAACGAGAGTCCAAGGAGAGGGAGGATCACGGCAAAGTGATGCGCGGTCGACTGGTTCCTGCGTAATCTTAGCAAACAGTATAGTCTCGACTGGCACACGAGGGAGAGCATTACGGTGGTTTGTTTCTCAATCTGTCCACGTTGCGGATTAGATTTCCTTGCGTGGACTTGGTTTTGCGATCTTTTCACGATTGTCTTCGCCGAGAGATACTGCTTCCAAGCAATGAAGATCACCAATTCAGGCCCGAAAATGCCCAGCAACCCCCACTTGATATTTCTGAGCCAGAATTGAAAGGTTGACTCGCCGTGCGGAGGTACGTTGAGGTGCATAGCTGAGTAGACACAAATGGTCAAAGTGAGCACGCAACTGCTCACGAGGGTGACGGTGCCGCGACCATCGGGATCAGATTGCCATCCGACACTTTCCACTCTGTCGCCATTGGCCGGTAGAGCGCCGAAGGAGAGTTGTGTATGTGAGGCAAGAAGTAAGAGAGCACGAAAGGAAGGCATTGTACCGAAGCAGGTGGGGACCAACAAGACATAACATCAGAGATGGACGACCACCTTACCTTTACATGCTATTGATAGCTATGGAATCGGCGCGCCAGCCTTGCATGCTGGCGCAGCGAAAAATCAGCCCTTTCAGTTTCTCGGGATTCTGCATGAGGCTCGCGGTGGAAAGCAGACTTTGGACGAGTACGGAGTAGGCGCGTGTAATACTCGAAAGGGTCCTAGTGCATAAGTAGGCAAGCTGCATGAGCGGCCACCACACCTCGCAAGGATCCGTTAGTGCCAAGCCATAGGCACCCCTGCCAAATCTATGTGTGATTCTCTGTTGTTTACGCAATCGTTATTGCACACCTCTTTATCGCTCCATCGCTACCCACTCCGGCGTCGAGCCGTTATGGCACACATAGTAACACACCGGCTAATGTAAAGTAGACATAGGGGTGAATAAGGTATGTTTGTTGTAGGTACAATTTTTCGGCGGGTTCCCTAGCGTGACATTCCCGAAATTAGGCGCTGTGGCTTGGGATGATTGGCTTGTACTAACCCATGAGAAACACGAGAAATAGATTGCACTGTGGGCAATCTCAAGAGGCGTTTAGTTGACATGGGTTAGTGAAGTACAAATACCTCTACTCGGTATGGCAAAGCTGTACAGAGTAGGCAGCTTGACCATGAATTATCCTCCACCAAAAAATATATATCTAGATATACAACATATGGTTGGCGACTTAGATCGATTTCCATTTGTGCATAGTGCAATACCTTTTGGTACCGATCTGCCCTTGTCAGCCCCGCTTCCTGCTTTCGCATTGTACAACGCAATGCAACGTACTCTTCGGCTTCCGCAACTGAGTATTTCATACCCTGATCATCCAGTATGTCGACAGGGGACACGTTAGCACACCTCGCAGTAGGTTTTTCTCCCAGCCTACAAAGGAGAAGAGTCCAATGGTTGACCACAGTGAGCCGGCAGCAGTCATTGAATGTCGACACCAAGGACCGATTGAGGAATTAATAGCACAAACTGCCTTGCGAATGTGAAAAGCGAAACGCCCGCAACAGCCCATCCATGTGTGCCAAACCAGCGAAGATGACCATGAAGTGAAGTATCTGGTGACTTCCGCCCACAAAATCGTACTTTCGCGGGTACCACTTTTCGGGCACCTGTATGGAAGTCAGATTCGCCTATCAAGTTTTTTCAAGATCAGCCTACTCTTGCTGCATAAGCGTAAGCTCCGGTAAGATTAAGCAGCGACATCAGCCCCATACGATCAAGGCTCATGCGTTTGTATTGCGTTTCCCAGCCGTGGAGAATAACGCCGTGAGCGATGAACACAATGGCAGATAACCCAAGGCAAGCATACATGGCAGCCCGATAAGGACGGAGGGAGGGGTGGCGGAACCTTGGATTGAGAGTAGTGATTGCACAGGCGGCTCCTAATAGGGATATCTGTTGGCTGCCATGTTAGCTGAGTCCGCATAGTGATGATCGGGCGGCCAAGATCAAGCTGGATATCAACCAACCATCGTGCAGTAAATTCTCTGTAGGTGCTGGTTGCAGTAGAAGCCATAATAGACAGTCGGAATAGTAGAACCCCACATCAGAACAACGATGCCAAGGTAGTCGAGCTGGTTGCCAAAAGCGGCGACGTCTTTGCTGTGATTTGATATTATGTGAAAACTGTACTTTTCAGCTTCGGTACTGGAATTGATTACCAAGTCATTGGTGCTTTACGTTGCCGAAAGGAGGAAGCAAGTTGCTACGCCAAAGAAGAAGGTTGAAAAGACCAGTATATCTGCTGGCTGTGCGCTGGGATATAAAGTGGCAAGCTTGTTGTATGTGTAAAAGGGTAAAGTCGCGAAAAGGAGGGACCCGACGAGATGGGAGTAGATGTTGACTAGAGTAGTGCATACGTCGATCAATCGTTCGGCTGCCACTTGCATAGGGAGGACATATACCTGTTTCGTTATGGAAATATCTTAGGCTACCCAGGCAATGGCATAGAGAACCATCAGCAGGTCTTTGGCGTAGCGTGAGATTAGTCTCCGGATCCTTTTGATTCTTGACAATGAAGCTGCCCACCGATAGCCTGAGAGAATGTATTCGTTATCTCTACGGACCGTCAACTGTTGAGCTCAGCCAACGATAATATGAGACAGTTGACAGACTGTTGCCAAGAGGCTTTACACGCGTCAGCGATTTCGTCTACTAGGAAATTGTATTTCATGACCTACGAATCTCCTTCCAGCTCAATAGGGTGGCATGCTTCCCGCGAGCGTCCTTCGCTTTCTGTATGTCGTAAGTCTTGGTCTTTGAAGGTGGTCTGGGTAGGGTCCGGCTGACAGTAACAGCGCCCTTGATCGAAGGTGATGAGCTCCTGCGCAATCGAGACGTAATACCAGAAGTCATTGCGCATAAGATTATCGGATATGCATTCAAGGCTAAGTATCCACGTAGTAGAGACAGGGAGTGGGCTGCTCGGCCGTAACTATACCGTACTGTGTACTATTACGCTTAGGGTCTAATTCAATACAGCCCTAGCCCTGAGTCCCCTTTCAACGTGTTATGACTACTGCCATTGTTTCAGAGTCTTGCCAATCTATGAGTATATAATAGGACTGCTGCTGGGACAGTACAAGAACGGGTCACAAAGCGAGATGACCTATGGGCATGAAGGTCCTTCCCAGCAGTGTTCTTGTCGTATTGACCGGAGACGCTTATGGGACGTTTGTGGACGAGGATGCCAATGGCTGTTGCAGGGTTGAAAGTTTGCTAGGGGATACACTGTAGTAGCAAAAGAGATGAGAATTGCGTTTCCCTAAGTTGGCACTGAGGATACGGAGAACGAGAGCATCAAGAAACGGCCTTGGAGAGCAAAAGTGAGAACGGAGGCGTCGTCGTCGATCCGTATTCTGCCAACCACTCTTGCGCAAGCATCGCGCAGAGCAGGTTCAAGTAGTAAATGTGATTGCTGATCACCTCTTGAGGTTTCGCGCATCGGTGATCTAAGTATTATCCCCTGGTTTACCTTATGAACAGTGTCAACACTGATAAGACCGATGGAAAACTAGTCATCCTATTAAAGCAATGGTTGCAACATATAGATTGATATGCAACGCCGACAGCAGCACGGAATGATAAAGAAGTCTAAGACTCAGGAAAGAGATATTTAGGTATCGTGGGTAGCCTGCACTCATACCCTAGCATGCTCTATATGGCCCCAATTCTCCATAGTAAACCCATCGTGAGAAAGCACAACAGTAGCAATAGCACAGCCCCTCCATACCTTGACCACCACCCAACTCGCCCCTCGAGAATATGCACGACCCCATTGTCTGTCAAGACATCAGTCGTCATCACCTTCTTGCCATTCACCTTCACATTCCCCTGCGGATCTCGGCGAACAACCAGTATCCCATCCGCCATCGTTGTCAATCTCCTCCCAGCCGTCAAATCTGATGAATGAATCACCTCTCCTGAAACCACATATTGCAGAATCCGAGGGCTCGATTCACGGAAGGGAGAATTTTCAACAGCGAAGGCCGTGACACCGGAGATGTGCTCTAGTACCGTGAGACGAAGTGTAGCCTCTATTAGGAATCGGTTTTTGAGGACAATGGCCGTGTCTGAGAGGCTATAGGGTGGAGTGGCGGGGTGGTCGATGATACTGGTTGATCATTTGAATTGCGAAAAAAATTGAGAATAGGGGAAACTCACTGAAGGATGCCGCTACCGTTGGCGAAAGCGATGTCCTAGAAGCAATCAATCATGCGTGACCCAGCAAACGTGCTACCCCGGATGGCTGACGTACCCGCACCAGGACATTTGACACATAGGCAAGACCCGACTCGACATAGAAATTGGTCGCATTTCGAAACACTTTCATCTTCGCCCTATAGCCAGTGGCTTCATTCTTCAATCTCGTTGTCAAGAAGCTGGTCCCGTTGAAGCTCGTAGACTTGTGAGCTCCATCCAGTTGCGAGTACTGCAGTAGTTTCTCACTGAACTGCGGATCCTCGTAACGAGCCTGCTCGACCCGGCTGGCCGCTGTGTTTAGTGGCGGCTCGGCAAGGAACTGCAGAAAGGGAAGGTCGGGAGATAAGAAAATGGTGACAGGGTCGTTACGGGCGTTGGCGAGTTGATGAGAAGCAAGATTGTCGTTGGCAAGGTAAGCTGTATTGAGTGAGACGAATGGGAGGTATCGGAATGTGAGCTCGACGAAGGAAAGATCTGTTGGGATTTGAGCGAGTGCCGTAGCACCTAGAGCAAGAAGGAGGATTGCGACAAGATGCATCTTGAGGGTGATTGAGTAGAAATGTCTGTTGTAGTCGAGAAGGTGTGGGTTGTTGTTCGCTGAGGAAATGGAAATCAGAAGCGATGTGTTTAGATATTGCACCAGCACCTAATAACACTTCAATCGAAGACAGCAGGCTTAGCGTGTCCTCCTCTAGAGTGATTGAAGGCACCAACACAGTTCCAAGCTTTGCTCCGCCAGCCTGGCCACATTTTGTGTCTTGTATTCTTAGTTAGTGCTCTATCCTGGTGGCCTCTACGCATAGAATTGACACAAGTATCTCAGAAAGGAGAACTGTGTTGTGACTTGGCGAGTACAGTGCTGCCGATGTTTTCGGCTTCAAATGCTGGGAACATGTTACTCCTATAGAGATACGACCAGCTTCAGCGTCGATAAAGACACAACCTGTACGAAGCAGATGGCTTCAGTCTTATTCAATAACCATCGAAGCGCGTTTGCGGCTCCGTTTGATTTGTATTGTATTAGGGCTGAAGCGCGATTGTCGATACTTCCTCCATCAGGGAGTATCTGGTATCGATGGTAACGTGTTTGACATAATGTGGGTCATACATACATGCACAGCTAAATTACAATCACAAGCGAACGCATGCAGCCTATCGCCCCCTTAGGCCAGGCATATCGCAGGATGCGAATATCATGCAGGTAGTATCCAAATGTGGCTTCAAACATCAGTAGATGCCGGGTCGAGCTCTGTAAATACCTTGTACAACCTCCTACTTATTGCAGGTCCAATCTTTCTGTCTGTAAGGGCTCCATTCCTATTGGCAGATTTCTGAAACACACATATCAGCATTGGCGAAGCTGCGGCAAGTCGAGGGAGGCTAGATTATACCTGCAAATCTTCGAGGACGGTCGGTCCTTGGCGTCGAAAGGCCTTCACTAAGCTGATAATACTTGGGTATTCCGATGCAATGCCGTAAGCAATGGGAGGTGTAATTCGGACGATTTCTTGCAGCATCTTCACAAAAGTGTCGTCTTTATCTTCGCCCGCCCTGACTTGACCTGACTCCATGCAGAAGGATGTTTCGAGGTTCATACGCTGCTTTCTACGAAGAATGTTAGCTGACCGCATGGTTGGGTGTCTCGCGCGCGATGTACCTATATGGTATGGTCGAAATATGTTGCGTAAAGTTGGCAACCCATTCAGCAGTCTCGACGGAAGTAGCTGTATGATGTACCAAGCAGCCACTTACTACTTGTAGTCGGAGAAGTGCGTCTTCGATCAAGTCTTCGTCCATCACTTCAATTGCGGACCTCTTCTTCTTCGAAGTGGTTTGACTGGAAGCGGGTATGTCATCGGCTTGGCCAAGGGAATTCACTTTTGCTTGATATGCCCGGTTCTCGGCCGTCTTGTTCTTTTTCATAGATGCGTGAAGACTCTCAATAAGATAGATGGGCGTGCAAGCGTCATGGGCGCTCTTTAGGCTCGTCACATGTGTTTCAATATCTTGATGGTCCTCTTGCATCATAGCCAATGTAATAAATTCTTTAGCAGACATTATGCACAGGATGTGCTTTTCCTCATGTATCTCCATGCACTGGAGCGGTTCCCAGTAATCTGCTTCGGCGTTCCAGAGAGCTTTCGTCTTCCTCCTCCACTTGATGACGTTAGGTATCGGGCTCTGATAGAGCGTGGTGTCCACTCCTAGATTTTTAAGGAACTCCCTGATTTGAGTATCAACCCTCTGGCCATCGATTGAGGCAGGCAGATCCACAATCATCTCGGCTGTAGAGTCTTTTTTGTCTAGCTTTGACTTGTTGACCTCAGCAAGGTCGGCCGCAATCCGCTTCTCTCGTGTCTTCTCTTCTTTGAGCAGTCGCTTCCTCTCCTGGTCTTCCTCTTTCTCTTTCGCTTTTTGCTCCTTGCTCGTTGCTTTCGAATTTTCTTTCTCTTTGATTTTCAAAGCCTTTTCTCGCTCCTTTTCCTGTGCTTGAACAGCCTTCGCTTCCTCTGTGAATTTGGGCTTCTTCGACGTCTTAGTGACTTTTCTAGGTACTGCCGTGTCACTCTCCGGGCCGGTGGAGTCTCCATCATCTACTAAGCGTCCCGAGCGACCTTTGTCCCTTTTTGTACACTGATCGCTGGATGGCTTGCGGACACATGAGGGCTTGGGTAGAGGCGGGGCCTGAGTGAGACTGTCAAGTAGTGCTGCAGTCCGGGTCGAAAGCGCTGAGGGTCTGCCTGATGAAGCTGCCAAGAAAAGGTCTTCCGGAAGGCTGTCATCAGAAGTGCCCCCATTGGCAGTGCTTCTTTTGTCGAGCAGGGTCTTGTGTCCTAGCGATGACGTGAAGACGATTGGGTCGGATTCATCAAGTGAGGCTAAGTCTTGCTTCTTTTGTGATTTTGTCCGAGATGCGTATCCGTTTATAGCAACTTTCGGGCCTACCCGAGGTAGTTTAGGGAGCGCACCTATGCCGTCTTCACTCGGTGATTGGCTCAATTTCCTTCTCTTTGAGGGTGCCTCCTCCCAATCCTTTTCAAATCGAACAGAATGATCGTAGGCTTTCGGCGCCAGTGGAAAAGCGGAGGCAGCTCTGGCCTTGGTTGAGACGAGGGCTTTTGCGGGGCTTGGAGCGGTCAATAACGCCTCGTGGTCCGAGCTGAGAAGATCGATGACTCCATTGGGACCCATTGTCGCAGCAGAGCTGGTTCGGAGATCGAATCAGTATGGCCGTGTTTGCTTGATCAAGGCCATTTTCTTTGAGACGTGACGATCGTCTTGCGCTGAGCGCACTATTTACTCTTGGTTACGCGTCGTGCCTTCCTCATTTACTCAAATTGGTCCGGGCTCGCGTCCCGATCAATCGGAAGGTTGCAACTATAACAAGAACGCGAGAAGCAAAGACCCCATGGAAGCAAGAGCAAAGCAACCAAAATGCAAGGAATGAGCAAGCAAATAGCAACAACAAAGACCAAGATCAGCTCGTTCCTAACCTCTAGAGTAAAGTAAAGTAAAGTACTTACAGTAGGGTAATGACGCGCCTACGATGGAAGCGCAAACGCGTGAGTCACGTGACATGGACACTCGGCCATCTCACCTCATCATTTGGTTTGGAGAATGTTGGCCAGCCCTCAGCACAAGCCTGGTGGAAACCAAAGGTCAATTCCAGATGAACTTGAACCAACTGTGAGCAAGTATTCTATCGCCTTTGATCGAAGCAGAGTGCTTTGTTCGGACACGCTATTCGACTTCCTAGACAGGGGAGTGCATCATCTTGCAGTATCTCCTAGATCCAACCTCTTCTTTCTACTAGCCATCAATTGGGAGCTAAAGCAGTCTCATTTAGCGGAGCCCGTTCCGCTACAGACGTTGATGCCAACAGTTGTACAGAAACGATAAGGTGATCGTCTTCGAACCCATGATCGTAATGAGGCAGAGGGTCTTTTCAGGATGAAATAGCATGACCTACGATGTTAAATATAGACAAGGCAGGTTCCTACGAGCGTATTTCGCCTTCTTCATTCGCGACCATGGTGTTAAAATAATGTTGCGAGGATATCTACTTTCTGTAATTTCCGCCGAATATACCCTTTTAATATCTACTTATGCGGTACCCTACTGTCATCAAGGGTGGCCTCATTGGCTTCAAGCCTAAGAAAATTTGCAATGGCAGCTTGGGTCGATCGAGAGACAATCAGAACACATCGACTTTAGTCTTTTGCATTCATGAAGCCTCCCTTGTATACAATCTACCCTGGGCAATAGCGTTGATTTTGTTGCCACTTTCCAGATTATCCTGGTCCAACGATCATGTCTTCGGGCTGATCTATCTGAGCTCTCTCCCTGGGGAACGCTTTAATGCTTAGTGCACATCGATTTCTAGCATTGGGATAGCTGTTTGAGCTTAAGTATTTTGAGGATTCCAGAAGAACCTCATCGATCGGCCGTTGTTCTCCACATAACTTTCAAGGCGAAGCGGGCTACTACATCTGGTTTGAGTTAATTTTCAGACTGTGATGTCCTTGTGATTCATTGCAAGCAGTACAGTCCAGGACCCACCTGATGACGAATTGCTATCACGGATGTTACATCTATGAGGGAAATTTCTTTGTCCCCAGATGCAGCAACTTACTAGCAAAATATTCCAATCCAAAGCTTCGCATACTCGACCATTCTTCTACCAAAGAAAATGAAGACCTTCCACTAACTCTCCACCCTAGACTTCACACTACCTATCCCTCCGCTTACAAGAAAACCCGACAACACGTCTGAACATCAAAATGCCACTTTCGAAGCCCTCTACAGACCTCGCCAAAATTCCTCCCAAAACATCGCCTCAGTATCTACAGGATCACCCGACACTACAACAGTCATAGCCACACTCACACCCTCCATCTCCACGGCCGG
>JAABUK010009949.1_pt1 | contig 12841 bp, 9 predicted proteins | sample 5559141 | NCBI WGS metagenome assembly JAABUK01 (sample SAMN10711869, study PRJNA513367) | rock metagenome | isolation source: Antarctica rocks | place: Antarctica: Victoria Land, Pudding Butte nord | collected 2016-01-03
AAATACTATCTCAGTATGATGACGAGAAAGTTCTTCATTCGATGATCTTCTACAGTAAAAGCATGATTCTCGCTGAAATCAATTATCACATCTATGACAAGAAATTGCTAGTCATTATTCAATGCTTCAAACACTGATGACTTGAGCTGAAGTGCATTGAATTACTCATTCAGATATTCATTGATCATCAAGCTTTGAAGATCTTCATGAAAAATAAACAGTTAAGTCGATGACAAGTCAACTATCTGAACATTCTGTTGAAGTTCAACTTTCAGATCATCTTTAGATCAGACAAAATGAATAATAAAGTCAATGCTTTAACTTGAATGTTTCTAGCGAACGTCTCTGAATCAGCTCAACAACTTGAAGATCATTTTCAGACTATTCTGACTCTCGATAGAGTCAATGTTCTACTCGTTGAATCGAAAGCAAATCTCTATCAGCAAGTATGTATAATTAATCAAATGAATGAGCTCTGCAATGAATATAGACAAGCTATGAACGAGAACAAGCTCAAATTTCATATCACTAAATTGAAGAACTGCGAAATCATTGACAGCGTTCTCTTTAAAAAAGACTTACTGTGAGTTCTTGAGAATATGCATACGAAACTGCTACAAGAAGTGCATAATCAACCTTCAATCTCTCACTTCGACAATAAATGAATCATTGATCTAGTTCAGCATTTCTACTATTGATCAGATCATCAAGCTACTATTCGATGATACATTTGAAACTGTCATGCTTGTCAGCGAAGCAAAGCTTCTAGAAATAGCATCAATGAACTTCATCATTCTCTCTCGATTTCACAGAAACGCTGAAAAGATATAACTATGAACTTCATCATTGAACTATCTCTGTCAGAAGACTATAACGTCATTTGCATAATCATATGTCATCTCATCAAAGAACGTCACTATGTTCTCTGTCATTGAGAAGACGATGACATCTCAGTCGAAGAAACGGTTTGAATCATGCTATAAAACGTTTATCGACTGCATGATTTACTCAGTTCTATTGTTTTGAACAGAAACTCTCAATTCATATCAATTATGTGAAAGAGTCTTTGCAAGTGACTGAGAATCACAGCTAGTCTATTCACAGTCTATCATTTGAAAATCAATGATCAGATGAAACGAGTCAATCAAGACGTTGAACGTGAACTTAGAACTTACTGCAATTACATGCAGAACGACTGAGTTAAATGAATATTTATGATGAAATTCAACGACAATTTCAATATCTTCTTGATCATCTCAATGATTTCTTTCTACTTCAATAAAGAATTTCACTCTTGAATGAGTTTTGATTCAGATACAACTGACTACAAAACAACTTGTTGTCATGATTTTAGCATGTGTTACTCAAAAGATGTTGAGAAAAGAGATGTTAGATCACTTAAATGATGTTGAACAATATTATAGATGATGATAAACATGAGATTATCAGTGATGTTATGAGAGCTCTTTGATATGAATGATACTCAGCGTTCATGAGATATAAGAATCTCTGAATGATTTCTTTCTTTTCTTTCTTCTTTGTGCAACGTCTTGTATTTAAAATCTAGTTATTAGAATTTCATTCTGATTTCATTCAGCTCTCAGTTCGTGACATTACGTTGCATCAACTACATCATGAGTCAATTCGAGAATATCAGCAACACTCTGTTGTCAACATCTCTAGTCTCGATCAACAAATTCATCACTGTTGCTCAGTTTCAAACTCACGTCAACAATGCTTTTGAAGCATGATACACTTTTCTGATTGAACTTCAAACTTGATTCAACGACATCATCACTCAGTATATCAACTGAGTCTCAGTCTATCAACAAGAACATGAGCAAACTCAGGTTGAACTTAAGCAGTTTCAGATCAATAATGAAACCTTGTCAGAAATGATTCAAGAACTCAAGAGCATAAGCAGAATCAATATCAAATCAGAGAAATATTTGAATTCAGAACTTTATATCAAAGAGCAAGAGAACAAGCTAAATCAGTTTATCTTCAAGCTGATCAGCAAGCTGAAGTTGAACGTGAATCATTATTCAACTTTCGAGTTTCGTCTTCTGTATGAGTACAGTCGCTTATCAAGAAACGCTGTCGCTCAAACGTTGTCATGTATGACTGCTCAGCATGACAAGTTAGTCACGATTGAGCAATTAGTTATCTTGTTAAGACAAGTCTTCGATGATTCAGACAAGCAAGAAATCGCTCAGCGATTCATTTCAGCTCTAAGAATGCAAAATTGCATCTTCATTGAATATTTGTTTGATTTTCAGCAGCACATTGATGCAATCGAATATGACGTCGTAACTCGAAAACTCAACCTGAAGAATGAACTATTCAGCGAGCTCAAAGCTCTATTGATTCAGGTGAATGTCAGCAGTCTGAACTATGAGCAGTTAATTACTAAATGTCAGCAATTGAATAGTCGATATCGCGTCACAGTACAGAATCTTTTCAAGTCAAAAGCAGTGATTCACTCTGTCTCTGTGATTTTTACAGTTCTCGCGTACCTTGTCAAATATGCAACACTTTTGACAGGCTTGAAAGCTATGATCTCAAGCTCAAAAGATCTCATGAACTTATTAATTGTCAACATGAAGAAACGAGATTCATTGACTCTCAAGAAGCATCAGCATCGCATAATCAATCATCTGTGTTTATACTGTGATAAGTCTGAGCATCAGACTGCAATCTGCAATTCAAAGCTCAAGATTCAGCTACAAGTCATCTCATTATTCGCTCTTGCAATCTCTATCAACAATCTCGCTTTCGATACTTCTTTCGCCTTGAAAAAAGCCTAGTCTCTGCGTACAGTCACTCGCAGAGATAATCGAACAGTCTGAAAATCTCTGCACTCTCAGTTAGCTCGATTCATTGATTAGAAAAGAAGATAAACAATGATCATCTCATGCTCTCAGATAATCTAGAAAGCAATGAAATCAATGTCAATCTTTCTGTTTTGATTGATATCAACGTCATTGATTATGCATTTATTGATGACTCTTTCGTGCAAAGACACTCTCTGCTCTGTTTTTCTTTGTCTGAAATCTGTATTCTTCAGAAGTTTAATGATCAATCAGTTATATTTAATTCAATCACTCATTATGCTCTTGTCAAACTTCAAGTTTCAAGCAAGAAGTTCAAACAAACTCTTTTTTATGTCACTCAACTTTCGCAATTTTCAGTTGTTCTAGATCTGTCTTGATTAAAAAGTCATAAAGCAATTATAAATCTGCGTCATAATCAGCTCATCTTTGAATCTCAAGTTAATTCAGAACTTGTACTTGAAACTCTTTCAAGCATCTTGATCTCGACTGTGTCAATATCAGCTCTCTTGATGTCTTTGTCTTTGAAACATCTGAAGATCTACGCTATAAATAGTGCTTCGTTTCTGCGACTCGCTAGAAAAAAGAATCATGATCTGTTTGTCATATTCATGAGAAATATTGACAAAGCTTCGAAAATCACGTCTTTCGTTGATTCTGTCACGCTATTGTCTTTCGAATATCACAACTTTCTATATGTTTTCTCTCGCGAATTGATGAACATTCTATCTGAACGACGTTTCTATGATCATAAAATTCAGCTGCAGAAGAGCAAAACTTCTATCTTCGAGTCTTTATATGACATGTCTCAAGATGAGCTTTGAGTACTAAAGAAATATCTGAAGAATAATTTGATCAAAGACTTTATTCAAGTCAGCTCTTTCTTTGCAATCTCTTTGATACTCTTTGTTAAAAAATCAAGCGAAGAACTCAGATTTTGCGTGAATTATTGAGGTCTGAATGTCATGACAGTTAAGAATCAATACTCGTTATCTTTCATTCAAGAAACTCTAGATTGACTGACTAAGATCAAGTACTACATCAAGTTAAATATCATTGCAGTCTTTAATAAACTGCGAATAATTTATGAAGATGAGTGAAAGATTGCTTTTTGAACACGTTATGACTTATACGAGTATAACGTTTTACTCTTCAAACTCACAAATGAATCATCATCATTTCAGAACTTCATTAATGACACTCTGCATGACTTCTTGAACGTTTTCTGCATCATGTACATGAATGATATCTTGATCTATAGCAACAGCAAAAAGAAGCATACTCAGCATGTTCATCAGATACTGAAGCGACTTAGAGTCGTTGAACTACAGATAGATATTGAGAAATGCGAATTTTCAGTTATCAAGATCAAGTATTTGAGTCTAATAATCATCATTCACGAAATCAAAATGAATTCTGAGAAGATTAATGTCATCATGAATTGAGCTGCATCTCAAGATGTCAAAGATGTTCAAAGCTTTCTGAGCTTCATCAACTTCTATAAACGATTTATTAAGAAGTTTTTCAAGCTGATCGATTCATTGACTGTCTTAATCAGAAAAGATCAGTCATTTAATTGAACTCAGAAATGTCAATTCATCTTCGATCAACTCAAGCAAACATTCATCACTGTTTCTATCTTAATGCACTATAACTTGAATCTACTCGTGACTGTGAAAATCGATGTCTTCGACTATGTTGTGATTGAAGTCATGTCTCAGCAAGATGATAACGAGCAGTTAAGATCTGTGATCTATTTCTCTTTCAAAATGCTACTTGCAGAATGCAACTATGAGATTTATGACAAGAAACTTCTAGTTATAATCAGAGCTTTTGAGAAATGAAGACTTGAACTGAAAGACACGTTAAATCTCGTTGAGATCATTTTCAATCACAAGAATCTAAAATATTTCATGTCAATTAAGCTGCTTAGTCAAAGACAAGTCAGATGATCAGAATTTCTCTTTCGATTTAACTTCAAAATCGTGTATCATTCGAGTGAATTGAACATTTGAGTCGATGCACTCACACGTCAATCAGAAGATCTTTTCTTGAACGAGAGAAATAGTCATCGAGAACATCAGTGACAGATCATGCTAAAATCAAAAAACCTGAAAATTCAAGTCTTAATCAATGTTCTCAACGATAGTGACTCTGAAGCACTCAAATCAAGTGACTCGAAGAACGAATCAGTGATTTCTGAGCAGTCTGAATCATCAGAGAAAATGTCTATGAATGAGCTAGAAGAACAACTCTTCGCAGTCTATTTCAATGATGAATGAGTACAGATCATGATAACTGTGTTAAGAGATGATCAACGAAAGCTTAAAGATTTTTCGTTAGCGAAATGTATGCTGCGAAGTGATCGAGTCTACTATAGAGATAGACTATTGATATTCAAAGATGAGAAACTGCAACTACGTCTGCTTCAGTTAAGTCATGACACGTCTATTGCAAGTCATTCAGAAAGAGTCAAGATCTACGAAATACTCAGTCGTCATTATTACTGACTTGAAATGATCAAGACAGTAGTTTGCTTCGTACATAATTGTCATCTATGCTCTTGAATGAAGATTTCTAGAGAAAAATATCAGAGAGCTTTGAAGTCTCTTGATGTACTCAATTGTCGCTGAAAAGACATAGTCATGAATTTCATCATGACAGTATCTGAAAGTAAAAATCTGAATGAAAATTCAACAATCAATATTCTGATAATTGTGAACAGACTATTTAAACAAGTGCATTACGAGTCTATGAGTGAAATTACAGCTCTAGATACAGCTTGAGTTTTTTATCATGCAATATGAAAACATCATGAATTATCTGATTCAATCATCTTGAATCATGAAACTCAGTTTGTCAATCACTTTTGAGATGAACTTTGTACTCAATTGAAGATTCAAGCTCAATTGTCAACTGCGTTTCATTCAGAAACGAATGATTAAATCAAGAACATCAACGACGTTTTGAAACAATATCTTTGAGTCTTCATGTTCTTTATGCAGAACGACTGAGCTGCATGACTGTCATCAGCTGAATTTGTCATCAACAATCACTTCTTCGAAAGCACTCAGTGCATGTTGTTTCTAGCTAACTTCGAACAGCATTCTCGAATGAGGTTGAAATCAAAGAAGACTCAGAAGAACGTTATTGAACATTTGAAATGAATACATGTCGATCTGTTTGTTCAGAAAATGAATTGAATCAATGAAATTCTGCGAGAACAAATGATCTTAGCTCAAGCATATCAGAAACAATTCGCTAATGTTTATTGACAACACGCTTTCAAGTATGCAATTAATGATATGATTTGATTAAATGCTTGCAATCTGATGATTCATTGACTCAGCAAGAAGTTATTTAATAAATTCGAGAAATCTTTCAGAATTATCAAAATTGTTAGTTCTCATTCTTATCAGCTAAAGTTGCTTGATGACTGATTTTATTTCGACGTCTTTCATACTTATCTGCTTCATTCTGCGATCAACGATCTTTTACTTGAACAAATATCTCTCGCGTCGTTTTTGATAGTCTTCGTCGAAGAAGTGCTTAGCTGAGAGATGAACGAAATATTGAACTTTCGAGTAAAGAACTCTCAGCTAAAGTATTTAATTAAGTGAACTGAAATAGAAGAAAACAGTTGAGTAAAGTTTGCGAATGTGATGAATGTCATCGAAGTCATGAACGTCTATCACGCTTGAAATTCCGATTGTTCGAGTAAGAATTCATGAATCACTTACGTGCAAGAAAGCAGCGACTCTGAATATGAGTCAGAGAATTAAAAGTCTCGCAGAAGCTTTGACTTCAAAAAGAGAAATTTATTGTCACGATTTTAGCATGTGTTACTTGAAAGATGTTGAGAAAAGAGATGTTAGATCACTTAGATGATGTTGAACAATATTATAGATGATGATAAACGTGAGATTATCAGTGATGTTATGAAGATTCTTCGATACGAATGATACTCAGCGTTCATGAGGTATAAGAATCTCTGAATGATCTCTTTCTTTTCTTTCTTCTTCATGCAACGTCTTGTATTTAAAATCTAGTTATTAGAATTTCATTCTGATTTCATTCAGCTCTCAGTTTGTGACACTTGTGAACGACTTGAAGCTAGAAAAGCAGATGATATTATCATTCAAATGAAAGAGTTACTGAGCTTCAATCATCAACAATTGAAAAAGACGAAGCTGATCATTGAAGTTTGAGTCAATAAACATAGACGAAACGTCATTTATGAAGTAAATGACTGAGTTTGACTATCTTTCAAAAACGTCAAGACAACGAGACTTTGCAAAGATTTAAAAGACAAACAACTAGAATTGTATCAAATCACTGTCAAAGCAAAGATCTTCTATCATCTTCATTTATCAGTCAGCATGAAGCATCTGCATTCGATGTTCAGCTTGAAGCTACTACGATCGTATTCAGAAGACTCTCTATCAGAACAGCATGCAAAATCTCTCAGATTCATCATTATTGATGATGATGACGATGAACATTAAGAGATAGATGACATTCTGAACTTCAGACGCTATCGAGATCAAATACAGTACAAGGTCAAATGAAAAGATCTAGATAAAGACAATGAATGATACTATGTTGATAAAGGTGAATTCGATGACTTCAAGAAAGTTTTGAATGAATTTCATGTGTTATACTCAAGAAAGTCACGCTAGTATCGAAATAACTCAATAAGAAAGCAAGCAAACGAGCGACATTCATGCAAACATGAATTTTCAAAGAGAAAGATAATGTTACGAGCGTATCAAGACTAAATAAAACTAGTCAGTGTTTCTAGCTCAGATCTGACTCAGTCTCTATTTTGTATCAAGATTGAATAAAGCTAGTCAGTGTCTTTAGCTCAGATCTGACTCAGTCTCTATTTTCTTTCACCAACATCTCTTTGTTCAACATCATCTTTCTTTCTACATCACATTCTACTCATGTCATAAACACATTCTCTTTGAGCTTAGCGCAGTCTCTGAATATTACTTAAATAGAAGCTTTTGTACTCATCTTCTTCTGTATTCTTAATATTCAGTTATAACTATCTTTAAAGATCAAGCACTATTCAACTCTGACTTTCGCTGATTGACTCATTTAGACACGATTCTGACAGAAAACAGATAGAAGATATTATTAGAAGATGCAATGTGTGTATTTGAACGAAACACAATCAACATAAACTCTATGAACTTTTGAAAAGTCTCAGCACATCAGATCATGCGTGAAAAAGCATAGCTTTGAACTTTATAGTCAAGTTATTTAAATCAAAGAAAAGAGTCATTGAAACAACATATGACTTTATATTGATTATAACAGACAGATTAATCAAGTATGAATACTTCTTGTCATATAAGAAAGCAACATTCACAGAAGATTTGACTTACACATTTCTGAGAATGATTGTAGCAAATCATGAATTATCAGATGAAATAATTTCGAATAGAGACAAGCTCTTCACATCAAAATTCTGAAAATTCTTGATGAATCAGCTAGAAATTCATCATAAGCTGTCAACAGCTTATCATTCACAGATGAATAAACAAATGAAAAGAATAAATCAAACATTGAAATAGTATCTCAGATGCTATATTAACTATAGGCAGAATGATTGAGTACAGCTACTGTCAGTAGCACAGTTGACTTTCAATAGCGCAACGACAGAAGTAATCAGCATGTCATCATTCTTTGCAAACTACGAGTTTGAGTTGAAAACTTTCAAGAAATTGCATGAATTTGCACAATTAGCTCAAAAAGCTACGCTACAGATAGAACAATTGCAGCTGCTACAAAAAGAATTACAAAAGAACATACAGTTTCTCAGCAAGTGCATGACTCTGTACGCTAATAAAAGAAGAGATAGAGAATTTACTTTTAAAGAAAGAAACAAAGCATATTTTTTAAGATGAAACATCAAAATGAAAAGATCAAGTAACAAGTTGAATCACATGAAGCTAGAATTTTATAAGATTCTAGAGATCAAAGAATCAATTAACTACAAGTTAAATCTATCAGCATCTATGAGAATACATTTGATATTTCATATTTGTTTGTTGAAATTTGTGAATGTGAATACATCAATTCAGACAGAATCTTCAGAGATCAATTTGAAAAGTCAGAATGTTGAATACAAAGTAAAAGATATACTAGATCAGCAAGACATCATAGATCAGTCTCATTGATTGATCAAGTGAAAAGATTATGATCATATCGAGAACACTTGAGAATCAGAGAAAAATCTTAAGAACTGTCAGAAACTTCTTTGACAATTTCAGCAAAGAAACTCGACAATCAGTCGAAATCAGAAGAAATTTCGAGCTGTTTGAAATCGACGTTAAGAAGAAGATCATTAATAAACGACTCAGTCGTTCAATGATGTTCATTCTTCTTGAGTTCTTCAATATTCTTGAACTCTCATTGCATCATATTCTTTCAGTGAGACTTAATTAATTCTTGTTGCTTTTGCAGATGAGCTGCTTTAGTCAAAGTCTCACTCAGCTCAGCATGAAGACAAGTTCATTTCTTATGAACTCACTCTCATTCAGTCTCTGAGATGATCAGATCGCATTTGCGATCTAGATGCATACACTCGACACAATGATCAAAGTCAGTGTCAACATGACACTTCACGAAATGATTAAAACAGTGATTGCAGAGACACATAACTGAACTATCGTTATAACGAAGTTTCTTCGAAAGACGATGACGCTTTGTGATAAAACTTGACGGTTTGAATACTTGATTCAAATACATAGAAACGATGATTTCTGAAGACAGAAACCTTGAAGAGAATTTAGTGTTAAAACATGACTCAAGTTGAAATAGAAACTACGACGAGATAAAGCGTAGTTCACAGCATGATGAACTCTGAGCTAGTAAGATCATGATCACGTGCTAATGATTCATTATATGAGATCATTGAGATCATGAAGCGATTCTCATGATTCAGAGTCTGAGTCAACAAGATCACTCAGCGACTCAGATGATTGCACGAATCTTCTATGTTTATATAACGATGATTGTTTCCTTAGATAGAAGCTTCGTGCTCAACTCATGTAAGCAGTCAATACATATTATTGTCTCAGCTATCTTCAGACCTCAAGTTTAGTAATAGTGATTACTGTTTGATCTCTGTATATATCTTGTGTTGTTAAAGAAACAATCGTTACAGTGCTCAACTTGATAATGCTTGACAAACTCTTTATAGTCGATTGATTCTCTTGAGTTATTGAGAACTTCTTAATAATTAGCTCTATCATAATATATATTCATTCTGTGCCTGCTTAGAATATCACATTGTCATATCATTCTTATAGACTTCATTTATTCATTTAATAAACTCAATCATCATACTTGTTCTTTGTTGCTTGATGTGTTGTTCAAGCTATCTTTCATAGAAAGAACTGTTCAATCACTGCTTTTTTCTCTTCAAATGATTTAATAAGATTGAAACATTATGACTGAGATGATGAAGTGAAGAATAAAAATGTTATCAACAAAGAAAGTGAAGAAAAAACTTCTTGTTGTTGATGAAGCAAAAAGATTGAAACTGACTATTGTCACTGTGAGTACAATGATGACTGATATGCAGAATATGAACTGTTAACAGAAGACTGTTGTCATTGTTGCTGAGAAATCAACTGAGAAATTGACTGAGAAGATGAAGAAAATGAAGAAGATGAAGAAGATCTTTGACGAGACATCATTCTTTTCATCTGTTCAATCATAGTCTCGACTAAATGCATTTTCATCTGTTGTTCATTGAATCTCATAAATTTACTCATAAAGTTCTTCATTTCTTCTCTATCTGTTCATATTTTCAGTCTTTTCTACTGCATCAATGATCATCAAGAGTTCTGAATCATCACTTTTTGTGAGTTGATTCAAAAGTGATAAAGAAAGATAGAAAATCATACAATATTAATGTCATTTTCATCAATGATGATGACTTTGTCTTAAAGCAATTGTTGAGTGTGATTCATATTAAAGTGCTTGTCTGCAAAGTCAATGAAACATCAGTCGTTGAAGTTTTGACATTGTCTATCGTTGCACTGTCAGCGATGAAGCAGCTCATGATTAAAATTATTGACTGCAGCAAGATCATTAACTCATACACATGCATAATTAAGCAGCTTATCAATGCGAGTGATTCGTGCTTTGAGCAATGAAGACTTCAAAGAATTGAATGACAAAACATTTAAAAGTCACTTTAAAGAACTTTTTCTCTTCAAGAATTCAATCTGAAGCTCTATTCTTACATTATACTCAATGACAATCTTCGAAGCAATGATTTCTAACATTTTATTTCACTCTGCTTTGATGAAATCATCAATGAACTGTAGCTTTCAAGTGATCTTTGATCAAGAAGCTTAAACATTGATCATTTAATGAGTGATCTTTCATTTCTTGTTATGATCATCTCTTTTGCTGATTGCATTCTTCAACAATTGCTTGAAGTCTCATATATTGAAGAAACTACTAGTCTGAGTTTCTATGAAAGTTGATCATTCAAGTCATTTATTGACTTGAAGACAGGCGAAAATCTTGAGCGTTGAATCAGCAATTCAATTCTTCAACTTCATAGTCTCAATATTCGAAGTAGAAAGTTCATCGACGATGTTTCTAGCTTCTCTTTTCTCTCTACGATGATGTAGAGTCTCTTCTTCATCAAATTGAGCAATTTTTGCAGATCGAACTCTTTTCTCTTCTGATATCTGAGCTCTGACACGATCTGCAGCATTCGCTTGTCGCTGAAGCTTAACGACGTGAGTCTTGCGTGCTTTCTTCGCTGCTTTGAAACTATCAATGATCTGTCTCTTGAAATTGCAAGAACAATTGACTTTGACAGCAGCGTCTGCAGTGTTTGCTTTGACAGCAGTCTCTACAATGATTCTAGCAGCGACGTCTGCTTTGACTTTGCGAGCAGCGTTTGCTTTGGCTTTATCAGCAGCGTCTGCTTTGGCTTTGGCTTTATCAGAAGGTTTCTTCGTTGATGAGGTGCTTGAGAGGATGAGTGAATTCTCTAGAGATAGTTTCTGACTTCGGCGTGACGACGGCATGATGGCTTCGGGGGTCGGGGGGGCTAAAAGGATGTCAGCACTGTGAAAGGTTTGAACAGCTTCAAATTTACCGGTTTGATTTTTCTATTGATTTTCCAATAGAGCGTTGAAGGTTTGAGAATGTCAAGAATGTCTGAATTCAATAGTAAATTTGGGGGGGGGCGCGACAATTGCGATGCCAAGGATTCGATACCTTTCTGCATACGCTAAGACGTGTCCCCAAAGCCACGAAAGGTTGAAGACTTGGGCTTCACGGGCGCCTGTGAGTCTCCAATCTTCTCTCGTGATGGCACATCTGTGGCGTTTGTGAAGACAAAGCAAGGCGCCGCGTGGTATGGCCATCAACATCTGTTTGCCATCAACAACATCGACGACCCACATTCGCCTCCTGTTTCAGTCCTCGATCCTCTGCAAGAGTCAAAGGTCTGGCCTCTTTCGCCACACCATGTCAGGTGGAGTGATGATTCGCGCGAGCTCTATGTACTAGCTCAAGAGGAAGGCCGCTGTAAGCTTTTCAAAGTTGCATCGCCGTTTGGCAAGTTTAGCAAGGCACCAGTAACCTTGGTCGATGAAGGCTGTGTCTTGGACATTTACCCCTTCAGGAATTCGAACAACCAATGTCGGATAGTTATGAATAGGTCAAGCTTTGTGAATAGTAGCATCTACTCCATCATTGATCCCTCCACAGGCTCAGAGGATATTGTTTCCGGTCTTGTCAACGGCGCCTCTGAATTCGGCATCTATCAATCTCAGGTCTCGGAGATTTTCTTCAAAGGCGGAGGTGAATACAAAGTCCACGCATTCGTTATAAAACCCTCAACCTTCGACGATAAGAAAACCTATCCAGTCGCATTCATCCTCCACGGCGGTCCCGCCTCAGCCATCCTCGACGCCTGGAGCACCCGCTGGAACCCCGTCCTCATCGCCGAACAAGGCTACATCGTC
>JAABUK010009950.1_pt1 | contig 12841 bp, 10 predicted proteins | sample 5559141 | NCBI WGS metagenome assembly JAABUK01 (sample SAMN10711869, study PRJNA513367) | rock metagenome | isolation source: Antarctica rocks | place: Antarctica: Victoria Land, Pudding Butte nord | collected 2016-01-03
TTTGCATCGATTATCAGAGAATAATTTGAACAAATGCTATGAAATATGCAATGCAAGGCAAACGTCGAAGCATTTACTGCTGAACTGCAGACATTATAGAGCAGAGCAGATAAAGCTTAAGAAAAAAGCTCAGCTCAAAAACACAGACACTATATTGACACTGTTCATCACCAAAATTGAAAGAATTGCAACACTAGAGTATTTGAAAAATACTTGAATTGCGACGAGAAAATGACTATTAGAAACGAAAGAGTAGAACGCGAAGAATGCGAAAGAACAAAGAAAAACGGGAGTACGATGGCAAGGGTTGAGAAAGAGCGCTTATATGTGCAAACTATCGATGTGATTGATCAACGAGAAGATATAAAGCAGCAACTTTGACCAGGTTACATGTAACTTAGCATACATACAGCGCCTAGACAGTGTCATAGCCATAGACTGCATGCACTTAATGAAGAAATAAAAAAAATAAAAAAAAACTTGTTTCACGTGCAATTGTCAAAGTATTGACAATTCATGAAACAACATATGACTTCAGTAATAAATTTATAGTCAAGCTCATCAAGATTTTACAGTAAGAAGATGAATTTGCTGTGAAGCTAAGAGCAGATGAAATGATGAGTATATGAAAGAGTGATGTTGAAGCTTGAACATTGAATAATCAAGAAATGATCAAATACAATGAATCATTGTATGTTTCAGAAGATCTTTCTGTCAGAGAAAAGTTATTGAAACGTCATCATGATGATTCATTAGCAAGACATTTTGATGCTGACAAGATCAATGAGCTATTAGATCATAAATATTACTGAAAAAGTATGATCAAGAATGTCAAAGAGTATATAAATACTTGTGACATTTGTCAAAGAGTAAAGATGAAACGTCATTTATTATATGATGAGTTGAAATCATTATCTCGACTCACAGATTCATGAAAAGAAATTACTATGAATTTCATAACAGATCTGTCGTCTAGTAAATAAAAAAAGTCATGTATGACTTAATTCTTGTGATAATTGATTATTACATGAAGATGACATGTTATCTGTCTATAAAGAAGACTTTGACTGTCATAAAGTTAGCAAAGTTGTTCTTTGAGAAAATTGCTTTGAGATATGAAATATTGAATGATATAATTATTGATAAAGATAGTTTATTTATCAATGTGTTCTGATCAGAGATCTGCTATCATGTCAAGATGAAACAACGATTAAGCATCATCTTTCATTTGCAAACAGATGATCAGACAGAATGATAAAATCAAACGCTGAAACATTATCTACAAGTATATTGTTCAGAAAAGCAAGATAACTGAGTTACACTTTTACTTGTAGTTGAATTCATGTATCATCAGACGAAGCACTCTTCATTGAACTGTAATCTTTTTAAAATCATGTATGATTATGAGTCAATCTTTGACATATCAATTGAGAATGATGCTATGAAAGAAGAAGTGTCAGCAGCAAAAAAACATGTTGAAATGCTGCAAGATGTGCAAAACACGTTGATGCAATGATGATAAAACATGATTGATGCTCAGACAAAGTACTATAATTGAAAACATAAATTTAAGTTCTTTAATGTCAATGATTTAGTCATGTTATCGACAAAAAATCTGAAGCAGAAGAAGTTGAGCAAAAAGCTATTAAATAAGATGATAAAGTTCTTTCATATACAAGAACTCATAGACAAGCAAACGTATTATCTTGATCTTTCAATCATTTATAAAGTTCATTCTGTCTTTCATGTATCTCTTTTAAAGTCATATAATTATAGACTAAATGATGATTCTATACTTGATTATTTTGTATTCAAGCTTATTAATGATGAGTAAGAATGAAAGATAGAAAAGATTTTACAGAAGCAAAAAAGAAAGAAAATCTTATATTATAAGATACAATGAAAAGAATATTTCATTGAATATAATCAATAAATATTGAGCGAAGATATGAAAGATGTTTCAAAGCTTATAGAAGCTTTCAAAATGAAACTGAAACATAAGTGAAAAGCATAATCACTCACTTTCAAGCATAAACTCATTATTAGAAAAGAAGAATCATTGTATTATGATAGTTTTGTTTTCTAATGAGATGATCACATATGTAAATCAACAAACAGAAGAAAAAAGCGCAAAGACATTTAAACGCGCTCAATAAGAAAGTGCAATCATCTCAACACAATAAACATCATGCAATCATCACTTCATCAAACATCTCTCATATGAGACAAGATTGCAAACTTCTTCTTCTCTTTTATTGTCAGATTTACATTGAGACGCAAAGACAAAGATTTAAAAGATAATAAATTATGCTAAAATATAATAATTATTGAAAGAATAAAGTGAACAGTGATGAATTCAGTTTAACGAGTAAAAGAATGATTGTAAAATCTATCTACTAAACAGTGACTATACATTGAATGTCTTCTGACACTAAACTCAATTAGATCGTTTCATCAACGTCTGTTTATATTATATCTCTATTCTATCAAGTTTTAATGACTGCGCGTCTGTCATCGCTATTTTCAACACTTTCACTCGATGCAGATGATCGTAGTCTATTAGCTTTCACTGCTTCATAGCTTCAGACGCACGTGAGTTGCTAGATGATCTGTCATGATCATAAGAGAACATGCATGTGATTCTGAAAGTTCAATTGCAGATCGTTTGATGAGCTCTGTCTGTAGATGCAAATGAGGTCTGATTGTAAATGATAAGAAAGTTCATTTACAGACAGTTAAACAGAGCTTGCTTGCGAGTACAAGAAAGCTTTATTCAACGACTCTTATTGTTTTCTAGTCTTGACATGAGACTTTCATTAGTTGCTTTGTTGTAGCTGTTGAAGACGTCTGATCACATGACTTTCACTGTTCTCTAGTCTTAATATGAGGTCTTTGCTAAATGTTTTGTTGCAATCGTCGAAGAGATTCTTCTGCAAGTGACTCTGCAAGGTTGATTGCAAGAATAAACGATGTGATTGTAAACAACTCGATAGAGATCTGTCTGCAGACATAGAAAACGTCTGCACGTAAGTCATTTGACGAAGTCTGCTGCAAGCATTTAAAAAGACTGTCTTAGTCTTGATTGCAGATGCTTTCTTATGTAGCTTGCTATAGACATAGAAAAGATTCAGTGTGAAACATTTTGACAAGATCTGTTGTGAATGTAGAAAAGCTTGATTGCGAGCAATCTGATGATGTTCAATGTCAGAGTCTATTCTGATTGCAGAAGATCTGTCTGTGAACAAGTTGATGAGATTTGTCAAGAACGTAGAAAATCTGATGACTTTCACTTTTTCTTAATCTTGTGAAAACAGAGCATTAAGAGCAGATCTTTTGACGTGTCGTAACAACGTGATTGCGAGCTTGCGTTGTATCGCTTTAACTTTCACTCAACGCATGCGAGCAAGATCTATTGACTTTCACTGATTTGCAATCTCAACAGCATGTGATATTGACTAGATTTGTTGTAAATGCGAAGAAGTCTAAGTCTGCATGACTTTCACTGCTTCATGACTCTAGACATAGATGTGATAATATGAGCTGTTTGATGAAGTCTGCTGTGAGCATTTGACTCTGCAAGGTTTGCTGCAAGCGTTTGACAAGAGTGTCTTCTAAGATGCGCGAATATGTTCATCGATTCTCAATGCACTTCAGTCTTAATGATAAACGTCTTTTAGAAAGATTGCTGTAGACACAAGAAATCGAACGATGCTTTGTCAGATAGCTTGCTATAAGCATAAAAAGCTTGACTTGAGACAGTTCAACAAGATCTGCTGTGAGCGAAGAAAGTTTGCTGCAAGCGTAGAAGATCTGATGCTTTTGTGACAACAATCTTGTCTGCTTCGCTTCGCAATGTTGCTTGTCTGCTTCGCTTCGCAATGTTGTCTTGTCTGACTCAATTGCTTTGCCTGACTTGATTTCGCAATGTCGCCTTGTCTGATTCATTTCGCGATGTTGTTCTTGTCTGACTCGCTTTGCAATGTTGTCTTACGAGCATTATTAAGTTGTTCTTCGCTTTGATCTAACGCTTTCACTAATCTTCGCTTCTGCATTGAGTGATGATTCTTCACTTCTTTGTTGAGTGATGATTCTTCGCTTCTTCATGAGTGATGATTCTTCGCTTCTTCATGAATGATGATTCTTCGTTTCTTCATGAGATTATTTCTTCTCATGAGTGACAGTCTAGCTGCTTTCACATCGAGTTATTCTTTCTTTCTGTTGATGACAGCTTAGCTGCTTTCTCATCGAGTTATTTTCTTTTATCTATGAGTGACAGTCTAGCTGCTTTTTCATTGAAATATTCTCTTTCTTCTTGATTCTCTATGAAGTCTCATCAACTCTCTATTTTCTCTCTTTTCTCGTTTTCTGCCGTGCAAGAAACGAAGATATATTGATTATAGAGTCATAAAGATAATGAGCGAGATATCGAGTTTGTCGTGATAGATGAAAAAGAAACTCTTTAAAAGAAAGATGATTAATAACATCTCTACTGAGAATTTCCTCATATTGTGCTTTCTTGATTTCGTAGAATGAATGAGTGAAATGTGAAGACTCTCTTGATTTCGTAAGATGAATAAGTGAGACGTGATTGCTCTCTTGAATTCGTAAGATGAACGAAGTGATTCAATGTCTAGATCGTGTAGTGATTGTATTGAAGTCATGTAGATAGAATGAAAAATAAAGTAATGTAATTCAACAGACAGTTCTAAAGAAAGTGTGAACTGATTGATGTTGATGATTGTAGAGCAGTTGCAGATGTCAACTGATCGATGACATTGTCATTTAGCGATGAAAAGACGTTGATACTGACTTTCATTCAGTATTCTGACTCTCACTCAGACTCTTTCATCAGATATGCTCTTTCATTGTCGTACATGATGAAGATTTGATTCATGCTGTCGACGCAGTGACATAATTGAGTTGAACGATAGTTTATAGATCTAGACTAGTTCAGCTGTTGTCGATTGAATGATAGTTTGTCAAGACAGAAGACTGATTTAAATGTTGACAAATGATTTGAGTGTCTTCTCATCGAGACGTAGATGCTTGTTGAACGTAGCAAGCTGTCGTGTCTGTTATGCTCTTTGCCTAAGAGCTTCTTCTTCGTGAAGATCTCATTCGTCATTTCATGACTCGTAGTGAGTTGTCAATAAATGCAAGAACTGTGTCATTCAACGATACTACGTACACTTCTTACACTCTTTGATAATTGTTTATAGTGATATCTGTTAATCACTCTTCTTCTTAATTTATAATGCTCAGGTCAAAGATTCTGTGACATCGTGTAAGATCTGTGTCATTCGATGATACTGCGTACGCTTCTTACACTCTTATTTGCCTCTTAATGAGACGCGTAGTAATGATCGCGTTTTACATCAGTGTCGTAGCATTATCGTAGATGAATGAAAGCATTCTTGCTGTTCAAGCTCATAATCTATTGAAAGAGTAGAGTGAACAGTGATGAATTCAGTTTAATGAGTAAAAGAATGATTGTAAAATCTATCTATTAGATAGTGACTATACACTGAATGTCTTCTGACACTAAACTCAATTAGATCATCTCGTTGACGTCTGTCTATATCTTTATTCTATCGAGTTCTAATGACTGCGCGTCTGTCATCGCTATTTTCAACAATAATAATAATAATAATAATAATAAATTCATACACTTTTGTGACATCGATTAAATCGACTCATGAGAGATTTTATGCTATTTGTATCAAGTGAACAAAACTCTTTAAGATAGAAAATCACTCGCAGTTTATATAACTGCTTCACGCAGTTGAAACAGTGAGTTTTGAGACTATGTATCAAATTTGTTCGCGTTGATTGCATGTTAAAGAATGAGTGTTCTAGTCACTTTAAATTGCTTCAAGAGTTTCGTTTTCATCATCATCTTCGCTACTGCTCTGAGATTCTTTGTGATGATAACAATTATTCAATAGTTCAAGAAGTCAGCATTTTGTAGCATTCTTGATCGCAGATGCAATCAGTTTGAGAAATGCATGAGTACATGCTTCGTTGTCTGATGACTTCATTTGCAGTTGCATTGCAAGCTATTTATGTCTGAAACATTTCTAGAGTGCAGATAAACATTCAGATTTATGCGTTTAATTTTGATGTACATTGCAAGAATGTTTTCTGCTTTCTGAAGATCATCACGCATCTTTATCATCTTATTGCTCAGATGCAATCTTTGTGCTGAGATTATGTTGATGTCTGCAACATGTTCTCTGTACTTTTCTCATTGTTGATATCATTGATCTTTGTGATACTGCGCTATTATGATGCTATCACTTGTTGAAATCATTGTGAAGAAGAGAATGCATCATCTGCATCTTAATTGTATCTTTGCATCATCTTGAATGAAAACATTCAGAAGTATCATTTTCTTGATGATGAGTGATCGAGAAATGACGTGAATAACTTTCGTCAAATGAATGCATATTAATTTGCATGCTTGTCTGATCTCTTGCATTCAATTATTAACATAATTGTGTAGCATGATCTTGTTCTGTAGCATGTTCAAATGAACATGTAACGAGCTTGTGTATGTTTCTGTCTTTAGAGTTTCAATATTTACTCTTTTGAATGCTTCTGCTACGTGACGCAGAGTCTGATTCTAAAGTGTTTCTAGTTTGCATTCTTTGTTTATCGAAAATATGTTGTATACGTTGCATGCAACATACATAAAGCATGACTTTTATGCTGATTTCTCTCTTAGACTTGAGAAGTTACTCAAAGAGTTTTCTTGCAACAAGTTCACAGTTCAAGATGAACAAGATTTCTCACTGCTCAGATTTCAACAGTTTACTTCTTAAGCATGAATTGCAAACGTTTTGTCTGTGATATACATGCATATCACAGTTCATTTCTTCTTTAATCACATCAACATGCGTTACTGTTCTCTTAAGTTATACAGATGATGTCTTCAACTAAAGATTGATTCTATCATCAAGACATTTGAGAGTCAGAGTTCAGTAAAGAGATGAGATTCTCAAGATCAACAATCATCATCATTGTATATCATGTCTTGCAGATGCTTACTTCACTTATAAAGTGTGCAACTCATTTATTTTGCATTATTTGCAAAGATCTTTCTCATGCAGATTGATCATGTTTTGCAAAAATGTTTATATGCTACACTTTTAATCAGATAGCGTAGTTTGATCATTCTTTACTAATTCGCTTGTGTTTCTCTTTTTAACGAAGTCTTCTCATCAGCATATCATTTACATATAGAATGTCTGTGTTTGAACGTCTGTTAAATGATATTAATGAGACTTTCAAGTTTGCTCATGTTGAACTTAATGAGACTCATGAGTTGCTCATGTTGTAGTAACAGACATGCAGTCTTAACAAGATTTATACGTAGTTAGCATGTAGATTTAAAGAATGTTCATGATTTGAGTTCTTTCTGCTAATCATTCTCAACAGATCAAATGCAAGAGTGTTTTGTTTCAGTTCTCATTATTACAACAATGAGATACTGAATTAAATGATTTTCATAAGTGATTTCTCTCATAGTTCTGCGTTTTATTTGACTTTCTCATCTGCATGTAAATTGCTTATAGCATGCGCATTGAGATTATCAAAGTCTGCATGATCGCGAAAACTTTGCATGTGATCAATGCACAGCGCTTCATCATCACGCAATGTCTCGATGTCATTCAAACTTTTGATAATCTTTAAACTTTACTGTAGCTAAACAGTAGATTCGTAGTCAGCATCGCGTACAAATGAGTTTCATCGCTGATTTTATGCTAAAATATATCAAAACAATTAGAAACATTAATAAAATGATATATAATTAAAATTGAATGTATCACAAAGTACTTTACATTCAGAATTTCTCTGACAATATCATTAACAATCATCATTTCTTTAAGAATGAGCTTTTGAATTTTTAGAAGCTTAAATTTGTAAATCTTTCTGAAATGATTCTTTACACAAGTTGCTGCTGTCAATTTCTTGTAAAGAATTTTCTAATGAACAGTGAATGTCTTCAAAGTGATGTTCTTTTCTTCATCTTCAATTGCACTATCATGAATATTCTGCAGATGAAAGAATTCATTGACAGTCAAAATGCAGATGTTGAGAATTTAAACATTAAATCATGAGCATTTAGCAGATGTATCAGATAAGTATACTCACTGTGATACAGAAATTCTCATTACTTGCACAGTGAACACACTTCTTGTACATTGTCTTTCTTTGAAAGATGATGTCACACAGCAATGCTTTATTCTCAATGTGTAGAACTCAAGCACACTTTATACAAATCATTCTATTTAAAGCTTTGAAATCAGCAGCATTTCTTTCGCTTATTTCAATAATTGACAGTTGAAAAGCATCAGTAATGACATCAAGAAGTTGAATAAGTGAATCTCATCATTATTTTTCAATTTCGCGAAATCTGTAAATTCAACAAGATTGTCAACAAAGCATCAGTAATCATTTCTTTTCTCATCGTCTTTTGAATTTCTTCTTTGATAGCTGAGATATACTTGAAAGTTTAAATAGTAAAAGTGATGAGTTCTTGATCAAAATTTGATGATGTTTGCATCATTATAAGCAATTCAGCATCAGCAGCATCATAATCATCATGTCTAATCAATGTTTTTTGAGCAAACTTATGATACTGTTAGTTGTAATAATAGTCGTGAAACTTCAAGTTGTAACATCACTTACTTTCATAATGATCTTGATTTAATCATCAGTCAACTTCATCATCTTACAACTTTCTTTGAACATCACTGTGCATTCATGATTCATGATTTAGATCTTTTATTCTTATGATACAGATATACTCAAAGTTTGTCAAAAGTAATCATACAATGATAAAAATATGATCATGATTGAAAAAAGATGAAGTTGAAGAAAATAAAAGGTTGAAAGAAATTGAAAGAGTGATAAACAAATTAATAATTATTATTCACTTTTGTTTATGATTTATCATCTCAACAACATCATTTACTTGAAAGATAAACAATGTTTATGCACTATTTACACATCATCATTGCTGTCATTTACATCAACTACACATCACATATACTATTTATAATGTCATCTATATGCATTATAATCAAAGACAAATCATCATTTAATTTCAAGTTTCTTTTTTTCTTATTTTCTCACAGAGATTTGAAGATTTTTATCGAAAGCTTCTAGAACAAATCAATGAATGCATGTCATCATTTATCAGAGTAAACAAAGACATTAATTATTGAGATTAAGAATAAACTCACTTAAAAAAGAAGACAATTGTCATGATGAATTGACTCATAAAGATTAAATCAAAGACTAAAGTCAAAAACTGAATCAAAGATCAGATCTGAGTTAACTTTGAAACTTTATGATTCTGTCAAGACATCGTTTAGACTACGTCATATTTTCGACTTAATATGTCATGAGTTATGTCGTGCTCAACTTGACAATGCTAGATAAACTTTCTATAGTCAATTGATTCTCTCGAGTTATTGAGAGCTTCTTAATAATTAGCTCTATCATAATATATACTCATTCTGTGCCTGCTTAGAATATCACATTGTCATATCATTTTTATAAATCTCATTTATTCATTTAGTAAATCTGATCATCACAACATGTTAAATTCTTTTTACGAGCTAACTCTGATCATATTTAAAATCATCAATGTTGACATACATTTAGAATTTCAAATGTTTGATGCTCTTTTCAATCATCTCAATGTTATTGAAACAATAGTACGTGATAATGCATGTACTTCACAAGCACTTGTTCTTCAAGCTTGCAAACTAACTTCTAACAAGCTTGCAAAGTACTATTTCAAAACGAAGAGCAAAGATGAACTGATATACAATCTCACTATGATTTTAAATTCTACTCAAAAGCTGAATTTGTATCAAGATTAAGATGCAAATGAGAATAATTCTTATTTTTATTATAACAAATACAAAAAAGAGTTTAAGAACTATTTTCATCATTATTATGAAGAGAAAACTACAACTGCAAAAGTCAAAGCGCAAGTGACTAGTGATGTTGATCAGATAATGCAATATGATAATGCAATTAATCATTTGTTAACAATGCTATAGTTTGTTATGATGATTACATAAATTCTTCTTCAAAGAACTCAACGTTACTCTGTATCTGTTAGTGAAGATGATTGATATCTTTGCATTGATGCTATTGTTAAGAAGTTTTCAACATGAAAGTATTGAAGAGACAACGTCTCAAACTATTCAAGATTGACTCAAATGACTAAGAATGTTCTTTCATGTTTAATATTTTTTATAAATATTGAATGAACATTTAATCTTGCAAGAAGAGTTTGTTGATGAAATCAATCACAAATAACTTCAGAATCAGTTGAACAGATAATGCTTCTTAAGTATTATAATTGTATCATAAACTTAAATTCTGAAAAGACTATCATCAAAGCATAAGATATTTATTGTAGAGAAGAAGATGAAGATAACATGATTGATGAAGCTGCTGATTCTTTCAGAGCAGATTTGCATAATGTTTTATGTTTTATTATTGTTTAAATGTTCAATATCATTTCATTTGAAGTCACTTTTGCATTGTCAATGTATGTAGTATAATAACACAGTTACTAGACTGATCGCGTCAAGTTAAGTACTTGAGTTCAAGTCAAGTATTTGACTTGAAAAGTGTTAAGTTAAGTTGAAATTTTTTTAAAAAAGTGTCGAGTTGAATTGAGAAGTTGAACTCAAGCACTCAAGTTGAATTGAGAAGCTTGATTCAATAATTCGATTCAAAAACTTGACTTGACTCGACAAGATATTAAATAAATGTAAATAGCTTAATTGAACAGTCTTCATGATTTTCTTCATGACTTTCTATCATGTTTTCTCGTCATGACTTTCTATCAAAGTCAAATGATCTTCATGTTTTTCCTTCATGTTTCTTAACATGTTTTTCTTCATGTTTCTCGTTATGACTCTCTTCATGTTTCTTTCTATGTTTCTCTCTATGTTTCTCTCTATGTTTTTCTCTATGTTTCTTTTCATGTTCTTCGTCATGATTCTCATCATGTTTTTCTTCATGTTTCTCTCTATGTTTCTCTCTATGTTTCTCTCTATGTTTCTCTCTATGTTTCTCTCTATGTTCTTCTTCATGTTTCTCGTCATGACTTTTATCATGTTTTTCTTCATGTTTCTCATCATGACTCTCTTCATGTTTCTCTCTATGTTTCTCTCTATGTTTCTCTCTATGTTTCTCTCTATGTTTCTCTTCATGTTTCTCATCATGATCTTTGTCATGTTTCTCTTCATGTTTCTCTCTATGTTTCTTTCTATGTTCTTCTTCATGTTTCTTGTCATGATCTTTGTCATGTTTCTCTTCATGTTTCTCATCATGACTTTCTATCAAACACTCTTCATGTTTCTCTTCATGACTTTCTATTAAAAGATAATGCAAAAAGATAATGCAAAAGTCAAAAATCGGAAAAATTTCTATATTTAGCTCTCTTGACGTCAAGCTTAAGTTCTTGACGAGTTGAGTTGAATTGATTCAATTCTCAGTTGAATCGAATCGCATTGAATTGAAAATATGAGCAACTCGACTTGAATCAAGTTGAAAATGTGAGCAACTCAACTTGATCTTGATTTGAGTTCAAAATGTCAACTTGAAACTCAACTCAACAATCAGTCTAACAGTTACAAGATAATGCAAAAAGATAATGCAGTTCATAAAGTGTATTACTATGCTAGATAACTTGATCTAATCAAGATATTGCAAATGCTATTTTCATTAAGCACTCAACTGAATCTCAAGATTGCACATCAAAGTTTTCAAAAATATCAAATTTCTTTGCTGAAGAGTTACTCACTTAACATGAATAGCAAGAAAATTGCTATCTGCATATGTAAAGCATTATATCAGTAAGTGTTGTAAAATATCAATGATAATGCAAATGAGTAATGCACTTACTGACAAGAAATTTACATAGAAACGCTTCTGTGATCTTCTGAAGAGTAAGCAGTGTCGAAGTTCAAATTTTATAGTTTGCATCGCTCATTTTCTGACTCATCTTGTTCATATTAATCTCATTCTGCATGATTGCATGAACTACTCTTTCAAATGAAATCTTCAATATTAATAAATTTGCATCTTTTTGATAACGATGTATCTTTCAAAGTGCAATGATTTCTGACTTTCATTTTCTCTTTGACTGTTGCAATAAATTAGCTGTTGATAGCTTGATGCATTATTTGTTTGTATTATCTTCTGAACTTTATTAATCTTGCTTTCAGATAAAGTCTTGAAGTCTGCTCTTGATTCATTTATAATATAATTATCTGATGTCATATCATCATGAGTTGAGACTCTTAAATCATCATGTAATGTGTCTTTAAACTTTCGTTCTAAATCAAGTTTGATAGCAATATGCAACAAGAAATGCATTATCTAAATGCATTATCTGTTTGCTTGCAATGAGTCATGATGTATATTAACTGACAACGATTTGAAAAATTGAGACTATCAAGTTGAGTAAGAGCAAAGTGAAGTACAATGTAAACAAGAAATGATGTGTAAACAAGAGATGATGACTGTTGACTGTGTTTATAATAGAATCAATATGACGAATGTTTTAATATTAGCACTAATATGATGAATGTGTTAATTGCAGCTCTAAAATGATGAATAAATTCTAACATTCAGCTTTAACTTTAATTTTATCTACATCTCATCTTACATTTATTCTAATTCTAACTTTATCTACGCTCAACGTCTATTCTAACTCTAACTTTTTCTACGTCTCACATTTATTCATTGCACTCATTTATTGTGACTAAGTTCATTAGAAAAAGCACTTCAACATCACTATCAAATA
>JAABUK010009951.1_pt1 | contig 12841 bp, 9 predicted proteins | sample 5559141 | NCBI WGS metagenome assembly JAABUK01 (sample SAMN10711869, study PRJNA513367) | rock metagenome | isolation source: Antarctica rocks | place: Antarctica: Victoria Land, Pudding Butte nord | collected 2016-01-03
CGCGAAATTTAAAAAAATCTTGAAAAATATTTAGTCTTTTAAAAATAAGATAGCGGGCTGATCTTATATAAAGAACTGATATACGTTATAAATTAAGTGAAAGAAACAATTCTCCGACAATATTATAAGAAGACTTCTTATAAATATTAAGAAATAGAAAAAACTCTAAAACGCATTTTTAAATTCTACTATTTTTCTGAAATGAATAAAGCAATTTAATAGTGAATTATTAATTATAATATCTATTAAAAAACAAAGCACTTTTAATATAAATTATACGGAAAGATATAGTTATTAAAGATATTAGAAGAAGCTTAGAAATTTATAATATTGAACTTCATTATTAAGTTACTCTTATTCAAAGATTTAATAATAAATATTAGTTATAATAATATTTTAGTTATTACTGATAAATTAACGAAGTATATATACTTCATCAATTATTTGAAAGTATTTAATGCGAAGGATCTGATCTACACGTTTTTATAAATAATATTCGCAAATCACAATATATCAGCGAAAATTCTCTTTAATCGAGACAAATTATTTACTTTCAAATTTTGGAAATTATTAATAAATCAGCTTAAGATTAAGCATAAATTATCAACCGCCTATCACCCGTAGATAGATAAATAGACTGAAAGAATCAATCAAACACTAAAACAATATCTATAATATTACGTGAACTATCGCCAGAATAATTAAGTAGTACTTTTATTATTGACGCAGTTCGCGTATAATAGTATATTAACAGTAATTAAAGTGTTATTATTTTACGCGAATTACGAATATAAATTCGTTTCATATAGATAATTAAGAGAAGTGAAATAATTTACACAAAAATCAGTTATCAGCGTACAACTGTTAATCAGTTTATATCAAGAATTAACAAAAGATCTTAAGTTCATCAGTTAAAGATTCGAGATCTATTATAACTCTAAGAGAATTGATAAATTAAATCTTAAAGAGAGAGACTCAGTATATCTGCTTTATTAAAATATTAAAATTAAAAGATTCAGTGTAAAATTAAATCACACGAAACTCAGCTTCTACTTAATTCAGAAAGTCTTAAGCAAGTTAATCTACAGACTTAAACTCTCAAACATTATAAGAATTCATTCTATATTTAATATTTCTCTTCTAAAATTTATATTAAAGAACGTTAAATAGATTTCGATTTATTTAAATAATTAGAATTAGAAATATAAAGTAGAACAAGTGCTGAACGATTAAGAGATTAAAGATAAAACTTACTATTTAATAAAATGATTAGAATATAACATATCAGAAAACATATAGAAATCAGAAATAAATCTCAATCCTGCGATTCTTAAGAATTATTATCGCTGAAACTCTTGACGTGAGAAGAATTAAGAAAAGCAGTCAGCTGCGTCTCATTAAAAGTGACGCCCAACTCTACATTAACTGACAACTCTCTTTTCTTCGAATATTTCTCTTTTCGATTAAGCTTCTTCAGAGACTTAATCTTCTAAGCAATTATATTACTCTAAGTTATTTAAAGAGACTTTATGCGAGAGTTAAGACTTGCTGTCTTAGTAATATTTTGTTAAAGATGAAGAAGAGTTATCTTTTAAGCAGTCTTTAATCATAATTCTTTTTATTATAATCTCTAAAAATCGATCTTTAAGAAGTTATCATTATAATAAATATCACGATAAATACACTCTAAATACTTTAAAACATCTTTGAAAAATATATATAGATAATTTCGTGTAATATAAACAGAACACGCGATTATAACTAACACTCTCAGCAGTGTTATCTTCTCCGCCTGAATTTAATATCGTTTATAAAAGAAAGATTTATTAACACAATATAAGAGTATAATAAAGAAAGAAAGAAATGAAAGAATTAGAAGTTATAAAAGAAGATTTAAGTAGCTTAAGAGATCAAGCTAATTCGGAGGGACATAATATTACGATAAGAAATCAATAATTAACAGACTTAACACGAACCGCCAAGACTCGGCAGTAGACTAAGAAACGGGATCTCACTTACGCACAGTATCATGTAGAACTACAATAGATCTATTCTTAACAACTATAATTAATAAAGATGATCGTAAGCTAGATGTTAAAAGAAGTGCTCGAGAATGCTTAACAAAAGCACTTAAGAGTAAGTGCTCGAGAGTGCTTAAAAGGAGCACTCGAAAGCACAGAACACGAATCACAATTAATAACTATATAAATGAATATTTATCTCTTAGATTTATAGTCTCTTCTTCTATAGTTAATTTATGTTATCAATTACATTCTACTCTTAATCCTTCTATGTGAGAACAGTGATTCCTATCCACAATTCTCTGATATCTGAACCTTACTATAGCTAGCCTTGGCAGTTCTTAATATAATACTGTGTATTAAGATTTTATAAGTAAAGATGAGAATGCTGACTGATTTTTTACAATTATATTTTATATCGGAATTCACTTAATATCATCTAATTAACTTCAATTTTATTTAATTATCGTTAATTTATTTAATTAAGTTATTTAAGAAGAGATACGAAGGTCTTCTGTAGAGTCTACTGCAGATCTTGTAGAAATTGCGGGCGTTCTTAATCGCTCACCTCCAGAATTCTGCGATTTTGAGCGAGAAGAGGCTCTAACATCTGCAGGCATTAGTTAAAGAGGATATAACAATTACGTTATATCAATACAGCTCTGTTTTGCGCTATTTTGAAGCGTTAAGGGCTTATAATCTGATGAATGAGTGTATGAAGAAGAAGCTATCTACGCAGACTAGCAAGGAAGAAGGAAATAGGTCTCTGCTGAGTAAGCCGCCAAGGAGGACCTACAACACTTTGTGGTGTGGCCCGTTACTTGGTATTCATTTCACATAAGGGGAAGCAGCAGGCAGCTAACGTGGCTAGCCATATACTTCCCGCAAAGAAAGTCTAAATAAAGCGTGTCTCACGAATTGCATGAATCTCAATGTTGATAGTGCAAGTAGTAATTGGTAGTAGTAACGTACAAATCCCTCGTCTAGTCCAAGATAGAATATCAGAACAGTCTCTGAGTTGGTATAACTCGGGACGTCTAGCTTCAGCCAATCCCCTCTTCTAGGTGAATATAGAAATCATACCCAGCTTCAAGTACCCGGTTTTCAAACAGCGAATGCAACTGCGCCAATGGAAAGCATTGTACAGACGAGGAGGATCACAGTTAAGGCTCGATTGCTGATGGCCGCCGCCGTCGCTCGTTCTGCTTTGCTCAAATCGAGCATGTGGAGCGCATCATAGTCTGCAATGGATGGCTTCTTTTGTCGTTTGCTACGGTGATTCCTCGAGTCTCTCAAGATCAATCGGTCTCCGAGTCGCCCTAATCTGCTAACACTACCCAATATGAATCGAGGGCGCTTTAGGCATGGTGTGGTGAATATTTGGCCAAACTGGTTCTAGACCTGAGAGCATCCAGAACAAATCCACTAGGCACTCGGCCAGAAGACTAGACAAAGCTGGCCATAGAATCCAGCCTCGAGAACCCGACTGCCAGTCTCCAACATCTCCGGGAGCCCAGCCTTGCAACTTGGCAAGAGGAGATAGAACAGCCCAGCCGACGATAGCGCCCGTGAGCATATATAGTGGAATTGCTGGACCCGTGACTATGCCCTGTCCAAACATCCCAGGTGATTAGTTGATGCTCCACAGCCACTTCTTGGCCATGTAATTTCCCATGAATGGGACCTCGTGCAGGGAAGGCCATGCCAGAGCAGGAACTTTCTGCAAGAAAGTTAGACTCAACAAGCATCATCGTAAGAACAGCTTACAACAACTCCAGAAGCGAAGAAAGCAGCTATCATGGCGAATGCATTACCTTGCACGACCAGCTGCCCCCTCTGCTTCATGGCTCGGTCGTTTCTTCGTTGGTTTGAGGCATCGGGCCTGACACTTTCTGACTGAGTCTGTCAAACTCTATGCAGAACACCTTACCCGGATTGGTCCTGAGAAGATCACTCAAGTCGAACACCACGCCACTAGCCGGTTTTATCTCGACGAAGGTTGTTGTTGGTTCATGGATGACAACGCGGAAGAGTTCCCGAGACTTTACCAACTGGGCATCGAAGCAGCATTTCGCGCTGCTGGTGAAGAAACCGCGAGGCACAGGTTTGCCATGATGTACGGTCTGAGAAGCATCGCAGAAGCCGGCTGCGGCATTCTTGAACGGTCTTTGCTGCTGGGGGGAAAAGGAATAGAGGAACTGGCAGGGCCCGATGCTCACATCACCACCTTCTTCCGACTGGACCGGGGATTCAGTGCGTTCCGGGAGGGCGATATCCCGATGGACCACCATGAGATCCTGAGCAGCAAGATCTACTGGCCGTACTGTACCACCGCAAGAATGATCTGGAAAGCGCAGAGTAAGTCGTTGTCATACGATGACATCTAGCCCGACTTTGCTGACTCAATCATCAACCACAGAGAGCTCCTCCGTGGAATCTTGAACTCGTCCACAGTATCTTCACAGCGGTGATTTAAACAAATGATGCAGGAAACAGAGATGTACGGGCTTTCGATTGCATCTCCATCGGAGCCAATGGCGGGCAATTTCCGATGCTAAATTCAACGTAAGTACCGTACGTGCCGAGGTCGATAACCCTTGTCGCGTTCTTACCATTCACAACAACATCCCTCCTCGCAAGGGACGACGTCGATTGTGAAACTTCTTAATTTCTCCATCCATGGAGGAGCATCTCACTCCAGACAGAACAACATTAAGAGCAACGCCTCAGCGGTGGAGCGGTGGAAGACGGCTGGGTGCTTTCCGACGGCCGCAACAGGCAATTCGCGAAAGTCTGGGCGGATTTGACGCGCCTCAAACTCAACTCAATTGGAACCTGCGACGACAAAATCCACAACACACTCTTAATATCGAGCTTGCCATGGCTATCCTCCCCCTCCCGCCACTATCGTGGCGCACAAGCCTCCTCCTCATCTACATCGCCGTCAACCTCAAGTCCCTCCCTTTCGCCTGGCACATCCGCCTCTTCTACCACTTCCTCAGCAACATCTCTCGCAAACCCGTACCTCCAAAACCCCTGAAACCATCCACCCCATCTCACAAAATCCTATCCCACCCCCTTTTCACCCCAGTTACCATATCCACCCACACCCCCCTCCTAGAAACAGACTACAACCTCCACAAATCCAATTCGACCTACCTCTCCGACATGGACATGTCGCGCACGAAACTCATCACACGCCTGTTCAGCCCGGGGTTTCGGAGGCTGAATGTCCAACTCGAAGCGGAGGGGCATAGGGGCAGGTTGGTGGTTGCGCTGGGGGGTGTGCATGTGACGTTTAGGAGGGAGATTGGGATTTATGAGAGGGTGGAGGTGAGGAGCCGGGTGGCGGCGTGGGATGAGAAGTGGGTTGTTATTGTGAGTTGTTTTGTTAGACGGGTGACGAAGGGACGGGGAGACAAGGCAGAAGAAGAGCTGTGTGCGGTGGGGTTGAGTAAGTATGTGGTTAAGAAGGGGAGGTTCACGGTTAGGCCGGAGAGGGTGTTCCGGGTGGCGGGTTGGTTGCCCGAGGAGCCCTGCAAAGATGACCAGGGCGGGGGTGGAAAGAGTAGTGGACATGAGGGTTTCGAGCAGGTTTTGGAGGCTAACGGTTCTGCTGACACGGAAGGCAACGACCGCGAAGAAGAAGAGGATAATGATGCAGACGGGGGGTTGAGAACAGCACAAGTTCCCGAACTCGCAGAGAAGGTGATTCTGGATGAGGAAACCGCAGCGGCAGCCGCCAGTCCTGCAAGTGATGCAGTCTCCACCAGAGAGAATCGGAGTTCAGGTTGGAATGCAGAAGCTTGGAGCTGGGGGGAGATCGAGGAGGAAAGATCGAGGGGTCTGCACCTTGCGAAGGGCTGGTTAGCGCTAGATGCAGAGTTGTATGGGGAGTGTGAAAGGAGATGAACATAAGAACTTGAGGTGAAATGCTGTCATAGAGGGGAGATCTTGATCCAAAGAGATATGAGTACTAGGCTGGCCTCCTCCAATATGAGTAATACCGGTGTAGAGGCGATGTAGATATAATACAAAATCGATGTTAAGCTACAAAACCATAATTTCATCTTAATACGCTTTAATATAATGCAAATTATATTAATATATATTATAATTATATAAGTGCGGTACTAATATATCGCACACATAATATCACTTCTATATCAAGGTCATCTCACCTGTACAGCATTATTGTCATACTGTCGTATCGCGGTATGTCATTCTCAGTGAAGGCCAGCATAGTAAGTATAGTACTCTCACCTTGAACAGACGCAGAGTATAATACTAAATGCAGCCGATTTAGGAGAATAGAAATAGAATGTCCCATTCCACACAGCAGATCACGTTGATTTACCTCGAATGTGAGCAACAATGCGGCAGGTCCATGGGCGCAGTTGAGTCAGGCTCACACTGTATGTGAGGGCTTCTGCTTTCTCCCATAGAAGGGTCAACTTGCGGTCTCTTGCTCAGAGCACGTGCTGTGCTGCTTGATCAACCTGATCTGACGGATTGATTCTGTGGGTTGTTGGTACGCGTTCGATGAGTACGAGCAAAGCGGTCCTCGATGCTGAGGCGATCGACGTTTAACACTGGCCGTTCGTTTTCGCTTCCAGGCCGCCAGTCGTGCTGGCAAGGTCACTGTGGAGCGCAAAGAGTTTCATGCCAAGACTTCTTGACAGAAGGACCTCTTAGCGGCACACAGTGCAAGCCACCATCCCATGCAGCGCGGTCCCTGTGTCACACCCAATCACAACCACAGCCTTGCTCCCACCACACTCGAGACGGACGCCTTTCTTCATCACACATATTGAAAATGGCGTCCTCTCTTCCTCTGGGAATCATGAATGCACAGAGAGCCTGGAGTCCCCACCCTTCATTGCTGTGCAGCATCGGTTTGACGCACCTCTTCGCTCAGAGAGGGTGGCCTCTGGTCAGGCGATATCCAGTCCACGTCAATCGGACCCAACATTTCACCAGACATGATCCATTCCGCCGTAGAATGGGAGCAGCAGCGGCTTGTAATCACGAAGTTGTACTTTGAGCAGAACAGACCACTCAGACAAGTGCGAGAGATACTTGCCACTGAGCACAACTTCCATGCCACGTAAGCAACTCTGCTGGGTTCAGACCTCAACTTCCCAACACTGTGCAATAGTGAACGAATGTATAAGAGACGTATCCAGCTCTGGCATCTTGATAAGAAGAATAAAGAGCATGAAGTTCGAGCAGCATTGCAACTAGCAGCGCAACGACAAAAGGATGGATTGAGTCCTGTCTCTGGCGTTCAAATTAGACAACGAAACGTTGCATGGGCTGAAATTGATCGTTATCTCCGCCGGAAGCGAGTAAAAGACCCCCAAAAATGGGCCGCAGAAGGTTGCCATGCAAACCAGACTCCGAATCCCGAGCCAGATGAGACAGGTCAAGAGCTGGTGCCTGACGAATTGACATTGTGTCCAGCAACCACGGATGGTCAAACTCCTTTTACCTCGGCGATCTTCGGCTTTGACTTATTGTCTTCTCCATCCCCGCGGCAAGAAGATTTTCTCCTCGAAAAACTGCACATGGCAGTGCATGCTTACTGTGATTCGAAATACCATGCTCACAGGAGCAATGAAGGGCAAAATTCGCATGACGAACTCAGATTCCATCGAAGAAGATTCTCCAGACTACTCGAGTCCGGTGTAGTAGACCTGGGAAGACTGAGACCAAGACGAGCGTTCTATCGCATTGATCGAGCTTTTGGTCACATCCGATTCATATTGGAGCGGAACAATCCACGTCTGTTACTAACGCTTTTTGGGCAGGTGATGATTCTGCTTGTGGCAGGACTTCGAGATTTGGTGTTCCACTTGTTAAGACATCTGGTCTCAATGTCCAGTATCATTATCGGAAACCAACATCCTATTTACGCAGTGGCAGATTCATTGATCAGATATCCACCAAACCTCTTGTTCCTTGCTGCTGATTCTGGATTGCGCAATACTATCACGATCATCTTGTGCAAAAGTGGACCCTCCATTAGTTGGACCTTGGACAGCAGTGATCAGTCAGTTGCGTTTAACATGCCTTTATGCATGCCGCCGAGCAATTCCATCCAAATCTGTCTGCCAGAACAAGAACGTGCAGCAATGGAGCGACGAGGACCGCGGCCCCATAGACAAGACCAGTCTTTGGGTAGCAACGCCTGGCTCCATGATTGCTGCGACCTCGATGATATTGAGGCGAGACATAGCTATGAACACTGGACGCGAAGTACAGCATCTAGAGATTTCCAGGATGCTCTCTGCTGGGATGTTCGGGAAACGCAGCTGGTCAACCCGCTGGAAAATTTGCATTTTTCAAAATTTTGCGCGCTGAACCGTGGTTCGCATGTATTGCGAACGTGCGAAGAGTTACGCTCGGCGGCGCAAGTGGATACTACACCACATCCGTTAAGGGCATGCCCCCTTTAACGTATCCACTAAAATGCATACGCATACGGAAGAGGCCTTGTCATCGTGCAGCTGATGGATTAGAGGCTGAGCAACGGAACTGAGAAGTTCATTCGAGCTTGCTGCTTGGACGTATACGAAGGAACATTTGTTACTGGCAACGGAGTATACTCCACACGCCATCCTTTTTGGGCTCGGACGCAACGTTCTGTGTCAGTATGCACACAGACATTGATCAGATATGTTTTCACACCCCACCCTTCCACATTTTCACAGCGGTGGCGTGGCCATCCGGTCACCATTCGATCCTCGAGGTGGGAGAGCAACTGAGTGCCGAATTATGTCAGAGTATGCTCTGACAACGAGACACAATGGCGACATGGATCAAGAGCCGCTTGTGGCAATACAGTCCTAAATGACTCGATTCTGCTTCACCTTCCCTCAGAAGGCTCCCTGCCCAACATTCGATCCAAACCAAGACTTTAATTGGTCTGTGTCGCTTGCAGCTCTGGTGCCTGTACTTGCACCTAGGAAGTAGTCGGAGAGACGTGCATTGTCTTCACCATCCTCAGCAGGCCAGTCAACTTTCACGCCTGCTGAACCCTTCATTTCAAGCATATCCTTGACTGTTCCCCAGCTGAACCTGCATTCGTTACCCCATCCAAAGAGGCTGTCCAGTTGATTCTTGAGCCAGGCCACGCACCTTGCGTCCGATGGGTAACCGGATCCCCAAGATGCTTCCTCTGCTGATGGCTCGATATTGGTCCTTGCAACTTCCTCGTACAGGACCTCGCAGCTGACATCTCGCGTCACCTTCGCGACCACACTGGCGGCGCTGACGCAGGGGTACAAGCTGTCTGCTTTCTTTTCCACCGTGATCTTCGCCGTCGGGAAGATACGCTCCAGCTTCTTCTGGTAGACACCTGGATTGCCAATGGTGTCAATGTATATCTCGGTAACATTCACACCTGAGTCAATGACTCCCTTGACAATCTCCACAGTGGCATCCATGGCCTGCGCATTCAGATTGTACGATCCGCCATTCTTCAACATTCCAGCGCCAATGTCTCTTGCGCTCAGCGATTTGATGGCCCAGCCACATGAATTGTGTAAATCCGTATCAGCCGTGCAGACGGCTTTCATCAAGCGTGCTCGTACAGCAGGAGTCAGGACCTTTGAGTCATCGAAATGATGCGTCTCAGCCAGAAGGGAGCGATGAAGCTCAATTGGAAGGTAGAATGCGCCATAGACCATAGGCCCGATGACTGGTCCTCGTCCGGCCTCGTCGACTCCTAGAACGCATTCAGTTCCTGGTGTGTCATCTTTCGAGATTTTGATCAGTGATGGTTTAGGGGTGTGATGGGCGTAAGAAGTGCCGGATATCAGGCTTTCGTTGTGGATGGAAGGCAGGACGAAGAGAGTGGATACAGGTATCTCTTCTGAGAGGTCCGGCTGGGCATCCTCCGTCGACTCCATATCGAAACTGTAGTTGGGAGGGAGTGAGGCTGGAAGTGGCCTTTTCGTCCACCGTCCTGACGCGTAAAGCGGTTGACGCGGTTTTACGAATGTGGTTTAGTGTTGTTTTTCAGGTGCGGGAGGCGGAAGAGGTTAAATCAAAACATTGGCTTTGCCGCATCATTATCTGCATTGCTAATCGACGACATAACATCTTTGGAGACAGCACCGGCCTGCAACAAAAGTTAGTCGACAGTGGATTGTCAGAAACAAAGTGACGATCTGCAACTTGGATTGTGCGATCACTACTACGCGACAACTGTTTTACGATGGTACCACGGCCCACTACGAGGCGCGAGCGCAATAATGACTATTCAGCAGTCGGAACAGCTGGACGGTACGCAGTAAATCCAGGAGGCGCTATAGATCGCGCTGATGAGACAGTAGACGTACGGGGGTCACTCTTCCACAAGCAAGGCTGGACGAGAATGGGCTTGAGGAGATTACGGGATTGTTCTCCTCTCCTGTGAAAGCATCGCCGGTGAAGCAAAACCCTGGCGCGAACGGCAATGATGTGCTGAATAGTACGTTCGAAGCTTCAGAGGATATGTCAGGCATGGATAGTATGTGCGAAAGGCCACTGATCGGCCAACAAGCGCATATTATTATGCTTTATCAATATCTTCTGTCCGGAATTTCATACCGGGCCTTCTTGCTGATGCATTTTCTTTACAGGTTCTGGACTTACCCCAACGCAGACTCTCTCGGCTCGGAGATCTCTCGGCGCGCCAGCTCTACCACCTCCACGATCGGCATCTCCAAGAAAGAGTGGAATTAGTGGGACTGCGCGAAGAAGTAATGGTATTGATATACTTTCACCGTCAAAAGCTGTTCAATCAATGGACGCAGAGGATCACGAGAACTCTCCATCGCCTACTCCGATACGAGTCAAACCTCGAAGATTCATGCCGAGTCCAGACAAGCGTCCTCTGAAAGAAGTTGTGCCCAATGGAGAGGCAGTGACTGCAAAGTCGACTGAGGAGGTTGGAGATTCGAATGAACAGCATGTTTCAATTGATTCAGGAGCTGAACAGAGTGGATGCGACACTTCAAAGAGCCGGACATTCGAAAAAGGACCGCAAGATTCTGAGCCAGCAACAAACCAAAACCCTAAGGGGTTCGTTCAGGATCATGACTCCGTACAGAACCCTATGGGCGATGATGAGATGGAAGAATTCTTGACTGGCATTGAAAACGCCATCCAGGATGCTTCTCCAGCGCCTGAAGTAGCGCCAGTGATTGCAACAAAGGCTAATAAGACAGTGCCTCAAAGCATTGAACCCACGCACCCCAGCGATCTGCAACAGAAGTCAGCCGTGCAGCCGAAGAATGAGAGGAAGCGGAAATCTGAGGAGATGGAGGAGGAGCGGGCTGCAACGTCGTCAAAGAAGCCAGCAAAGAAATCTCGTGCAACAAAGGCAGAGGTTTCAAAGGCAAAGGGAAAACAGAAAGCTGCTCCCATCTTCAGCCAGGAATATTCAGCGAAACCAGTGGCTGTGCATCCGGCCACCACTCTGATGCCCGCGAGATTGCCAGGGCTCACCAAGCATCCAAACACTCACCTGTCACAGCGCCAACAAGCCGAATTGGATCAAATCATTGAGAAAGTGAAAGCAAGGCCTGGCAAATTGAAAACCCTCTACGTTCTAAAAAGAGAGAAATCGAAGAAAATTGGCGCAGATGACGTCCGCTCAGGCCGCGCAGTAGTGAAACCCCTAGCCTACTGGAGCGCCGAACAATGTGTGCACAATGACGGTGGAGCAGCAGGCCTCGAGCTAGGCGCCCGCATCCCCATCAGTTCCGTCCAAGAAATCACTCGCGGCAACAAGAAAACAACCAGGATAGACGAAGACTCCTCCGAAGACGAAGAAGACAAGCACGGAGAACCCTGGGAGAAAGAGATTGGTGTTTTCCGCGGCCAAGCCAGCGTCTGGAGCCAAAGTCATCAAACCACCCTGGAAGACGCCGAGGAGACAGATCTAGCCTTCCACCCATCTGCGATGCTGACGACCGAGGTCAGTGATTCCAAAGGGTTCAAGTTCGCCAAGGTGATCAGTAACCCGTTCTTTGGGAGTGGGATTTTGGATCTCGCACCAGGCGCGGCGAAAAGGCCCAAGAATTCCAGGACGATGCATATGTGTTTTTTTGTGCATAAGGGGAGGGTGACGGTTACGCTTGGGTCGGGGACTGCGGGGGAGGAGGGAGAGAGGTTTAGTGTTGGGAAGGGGGGGTTATTTCAGGTTCCAAGAGGTACGGTTTTTTCTCTTTGCTGCTTTTCTTCTGTCTTTCCGTGGAAGCTTGGGCTGACAAGTAGCACAGGGAATAAATACTCGATTGAGAATGTGCTGGAGAAGCCGGCGAGGATATTCTTTAGCCAGGGGAGCGAGACGGCCCCTGAGGGGTGAGGATGGGGGAAGCGGTGGTTTTGTTGTTGATGATAGTTTTATTTCGACTGTTTGGCGTATGACCGACCTGACGCTGCTTTTGGATATACGGCCTGCTGGGAAGGGAGAATACATAGTAGGAAAGATGGACATGTTCGACGGCTATGAATCAAGACACCCGTTTCCAGGTCTTTTGTCACTTACATTGCCATCTATACCAGTCAATCAAGGATGTCGGTCCCCCCGTCCCCGACCCGTTCCGTTCCGTTCCAATCACAACTCCTCCATCTCCTCGTCCACCCCCAAATCATCCAGCGGCACCCACTCCTCCCCAACCTCCACCTTCTCCGGCTTGACCACCACCCCAAACCCCGACCCACACTCAAACAACCTCCTCATCTCCCCCCCCTCCCCACCCCCATCAACAGCAACAAGAACTGGTACAGTCCCATCATTCCGTCCCACCGGCTCATCAAACCTCACC
>JAABUK010009952.1_pt1 | contig 12838 bp, 20 predicted proteins | sample 5559141 | NCBI WGS metagenome assembly JAABUK01 (sample SAMN10711869, study PRJNA513367) | rock metagenome | isolation source: Antarctica rocks | place: Antarctica: Victoria Land, Pudding Butte nord | collected 2016-01-03
AGTGTTCAATGCATGAATGCATGAACAAATCTCTACAGGTACTGCTATATTGCAGTCAGCCTCCAAATACAGAGCATGCGAGGCCTGGACACATCCTTAAATCTCAGTTTCACTACTTGCAGATTAGATTCAGCACAAGGATGCAAATGCATGAATTGCATAGCAACATGATGCTTGTCGCCATTGGGATGGCAACATGTATGCATAGTATGGACATGGTGCTGAGCCATGCTCTTGCTCATGCTCATTGTTTGGTGAAGTCAAGGGGCTTTGCCCACCTGGCCGCCCTAGGTCGAGTTTCAATGATGCTGCATTGCGGGACTGTCACACCTGTCAATTGGTGGACCTTACAGAGATGTGCAAGATAGACGGCTTTGGAGAGACAAGACTTGTCCCGCACGTACCTAGCTCATCATGCGCTGGAAAGCGTTTTCATTGATATTTGCATTATTATTATGCTCATGCTCATGCAGCAAAAATGGTACCAGCACTGAGCCACATGAGCTGGAAAGCGTTTTCATCGATATCTATTATGCTCATGCTCATGCAGCAAGAAGGGTACCAGCAGTGAGCCACAGGGCGCCCCCCTCTGATTTGCCCCACTTCTTGCCATCAGAGGAGGTAAGCAGTGGGAAGGTGAGGCCAAAGCATTGGGGAGGTTCCCGCCCATCCTCACTGCCTAACCGGCGAATGAGATCAGTTCCCGCCGTTATGTTGCCCCACTGATCACTACCACCAATCTGCAGCAGCATGACCGGAGCAGCAGTCACAAACAATGACATGAAGCTGCTTGTGACATGTTCAGTCCATAGAGTAAATTAATGTTGATTTGACTAAGGCTGCTCTTGTGCTTGCTACTTTACTGCTGCTGCTTGGTTTTCTTCCATGCTTGTAGCGAATGCCATTGCCATTAAGGACTGATGCAGCCTTTTATGCTAAAGCAATGCCTTCTTGACATAGCAGTGCGACTGACTACAAGACAAGGAGGATCACAGTATCGTGTCAACCAGGCACAAGCCGCAAAATGCACTGAATATCACCATGTTTGCCAGCCACGTTTGACTTGCATGAAAGACAAAAAACAGGAAAGAATAGGCCAGACAACACAAGACAAAGAGAAGAGACTAACAAAATAAATTAGGTTGAGACCTGTGGCAGCAAGCCAATATAACACGGAGCCATGAGTACAGCATCATGCAGCTCTGAATTCTTGCCTTAGGATGGTCCTGTCAAGATCACTGAGAACCTAAACCTTTCTTTCCCAGAGCACATGAGCACAGCGCTACGCAGCAGTACATGCAGATGCACAGGCACGCAGAATTTGACCCCAAACTTTTCATGTCAACAGACAGCAGTCAGGAAAGCACATCAGCAATGCTTTAGGAAGCCGACCTGCACTCTGCAGCCATGCTCTCTTTGCAGGTGGACAAAGTCATAACCCTGGAGCAGCTGGTAGGTGAACTCGGTGTAGCTGATGCCTGACTCAGACTCCATACGGGACCGCACTGAGTCTTTTGCGAGCATGGATCCAACCCGAGCAAATTTTCCGACCTGCAAGACAGTAGATGGACGTCTTGATGTCACAGCAAGAGGCTACAACCAACAGCTGGAGCTACAACCAGAGACACCAGCAGAGATGAGCCCTCGTAGTTGCTTCACTGTAAGACAAGCTCTGTGAATGATGCTTAGACATGGCACTATTTGACACCAAAGCCAGCATAGACTGTGTCTCGGAACAAGCAGCACATGCGAGTGATCTCTTGACAGCCTACAACTCCTCAAGTGAACCCTGGTTTGCATCTGGTCACAAGAGCCCCATTCAAGTATAGCTTTCAGACAAAACGGAAACTCAAGCCACTGAACGGGCTTGATTCACCTGAGAGTGACTCGTCAGTTTGCACGCCATGCAGCTTTTGCGTAAAACAGAAACCTGCTTTGCTGCTGTCATGTGGCTGCATCAAGGACAAGCAAAGACATAAGGACAGAGGTATTGTCCAGACAAGACAAGCATAATAAGGCGCAGCTTATACCTGCCTGAGGAATGTCAGCAAGGGCATGGTGCCAAACCAGTCCAAGTTGTTCAACAGGACAGGCTCAGGAATGCCTTGCTCCCCATTCTGTGATAGCAACCGCTGCAGCAGAGCTTGTATGCTCTGCACATTGTGCTCTATGTTGTCTTCAGATAGTATGGGTCGCTCTGCACTCTTGCCTGTATGCAAAAAGTGGCACTCTTGCTGAAGACTGCAAGATTCGCTTTTAATCTTGTTGTAAGCTGTCACACACACATGCCATGCTTGCAATGTGCCGTAGCACTCTGAGCTGAAACAAAGTTGGCACTGTGTGAAAATGACGACGCCATAAGTGATGAGGAACCCTCAGAGCAATTGAGAAACAGCAGGTGTCCTTAAAACTGCAGACACAGCACAGCCAATCCTAAAAGTGCATACAACCAAAACCAGCCATCAGTGAAAGCTGCATGTCTATAGACACTGACTTATGGGCGCTGCAGGTGTAACTTATGTGTCACCTGAAGGGTCTCCCACACGGCCAGTTGCACCTCCAAGTAAGGCAACAGGGGTATGCCCACAGATTGCAAACCAGCGCAGCACTACGATGCCGAGTAAGTTCCCTAGATGCAGGCTGTCAGCTGTGGGATCAAAGCCACAGTATACAGGAAAAGTCTCCTGAGATGCAAGCCTCTCAAGATCAGGACTGCTGACTTCCTGAAGCAAGCCTCTGTCTTTTAGTATCTTGACTATATTGTGCAGGGGTTTACCTGCACAGCAAAATTGCCCAGTCAAATAGTACGCTCAAGGTTGAGTGTAGCATGACCAGTGCGTGTCTGTGTGCTTAGGCCAGCATACACGAGACTGTTGCACCTGCAGTGTTTCTGGTGTGCTCAGAGCTTGCAACAGTTGTAGCTGCAGCTGTGCAAAAGGAGCAACTGGGAGCAGGTCGTGGACACCGCTGGTTTCTAAGAAAGCCTTGGCGCCAATCACATCGCGACAGTTTTTTCCTGCATGGAAAATGTTGAGATTCAATTCCAGATAGCCAGGATCTCCTATGAACGACTGATCAAGTTCATATGAGCAGTAAATCCGAAGCTGCTGAACAGCTGTAATGTCACACTTGTACCTTGTCATACTGGCTGCTGGGTTGATGGTGTGTAATGCAGGAGGTGATTGATGACTATATGCCGCCAATCTCGCAGCTCGAACGACATGTTGGCAGTTTGCAAGTCTATGCATCAGCGCCATGTACCCTCAGGTCACATAAAGGCAGAGTTAGGCAACGCGTGCACAGCCCTGCTCAGCATATTGGCGTTTGCTTGCCGGACTAGGTCCGTTCCAGCTACTCACATCACGCACACACCCAATTCGTGCGTCAGTGCGAGGATGGCAGGTAGTATTAGTAATCGGTTGCTGCGACAATGATCGTTAGTCACCGGTTGTGAGGTACTGCATCGAAACAACCGCTACTGTAGGCGCTCTGTTGTTGTGTCCGTGAGCTGTACCGTCGCGTTGTTTGCAAGCAGTTCAGAAGCTTGAGAGGGACTATCAGGCATGTCTTCCAAGGGTGAGGCTGCTCGGATCCTGGACGAAGGCCTTCCGGCTGAACTTCCGGGCTGGGATCTCACAGGTGACTTCCTTGATGATGTCGGCAGATTTCTAGATACTTCTGTTAACGAGTCCATCCCGGGCAATGGTGTGGGGGCCGTCTTTCAGACACCTGCATACAGCTCTGCTGATCAAACAGGCCTTGCCGAGACACAGCTTGATAACAGTCTGTCTCCGCCTGCTTCAGCAGACACAGATAGCGACTTGAGCCACACCCAGCGCAAATTGCACAGCAACCGTCTGGCGCAAGCACGAGCGCGGCAGCGAAAGAAGGTCGGATCTTGCTGCTGGGACTCAGTTGAAGTTGAAGTGTGCAACCTTGCAGCTGCAATGCATCTTTATTTTGTCTCATCCAGGCCCGGGCAGACAGCATGCAATCACAACTTGCAGAAACCACAGCGCAGCTCAGAGCTCTGAAGTTGCAGCAAAAGCAGCTTGAAGCCAGGAATGTCTTGCTTGAGCACGTCGCAAGAATAAACCAGGGACCTATGCCCAGCAGTCAGAGTGCTCATAACACTATTAATTCAGACCTTGGGCAGGTGAGAAATAGGGCACTTGCTTCTAACAGCATTCTCACCTCTCTTTGAAACCCTGAAAACAATGGTGCAGCAGCATGTCAGTCCACTCTGTGTTGCACATGCTACAGGTAACGTAGCATTGCCCGTGAGCCGCTCAATGCAGGTTTGATGCATGTGCAGGGAAACATTGACTTGGCAGGCTTGATAGACAATACAGACAAAGGCCCAGTGATCAAACTCACTGCCTATGGCAAGGAAGGCAGGTGCATGACAATCAAGGAGATCAGCAACATGTCATTTGAAGAGTTGGCTGCAGTGCACACAGTAAGTATTCTTCTCTGCATTGGTCTTGCCAGACTGTCATCAACACATGAACATGTGCCTACAGGGCATGCCATACCTGCAACCAAGGAAGTCAGAGCTGTTGACATCATGCATCTAGACTTCAAACCCCTTGTGGCCTCACTGAGCTTGACCTGCATCAAAGCAGGCTTTTGCACTGGCTTTCAAGCCACATTCTTACGATAGAGTGTCAAGAACCTCTGTGCCCCATGTGTTGGTCAATCACTCTCCTACTCTGTCACACTCACTCACTCACTCACTCACTCACTCACTCACTCACTCACTCACTCACTCACTCACTCACTCACTCACAGCAGGCTGCTCAGGCATACAGCCTTGTTGACTCACTCTCCAATGCTACTGCGTACTGTCAAAGCATGCAGCGCAAGCTTTCCATCTGCTGTGCAGGCATACGCACGCAAGCTAGGGCAATGCCTGCTTGAGCTTGCCACAAGCACCGACACCAGCGGAGCTGAGGCAGAGATGCAAAGCTGCACCATGGAGACGCACGCTCTCAACCTTTGCGTAGCCATGGGTAACCCCAGAAGTTTCTCGAAGTTCCATTCTCAGCGACTAGACGGGCTGAGTGGCGCGGACAACTCACACCTGAGTGATACTTTCTACATTGAAATGCTGGTATGGTGTAGCTTAAAGACTGCCTCTTGCGCAGCAGCATCTGCTTACTCATGTTGTATGCACCATATTCCAATTGAGATGATATTCCAATTGTGACGTCATAAGCATGCTGTCCATGCCAAGCAGTTTTGCCCATGTCAGCAGAGTCACATCACATTGTAAAATGCATTGCACAGCATGCAGAACCAAAAGGTCGCGCTGCAGCACCTGTCCTTTTGCATACTCTCCAAGGCTTTTCTAGACTGCTGATAGCTGACAGCTAAAGCTGACACAACAAGAGCATTTTGTACAGGAAGCAACGCCCTAGTCTGTTTGTACAAGACATGCCATGTTTGTACAACAGAGATGTCTTGGCTCACTGGTATGTTTGACTGGTGCGGCACAGGCAGCTATAGATCTGACAGAACCTCAGCAGCTAGACCTGATGCACCTGCGCCGCATCTTCTATGGCAGGCTGGGTCAACTCCTCAGAGACCGTAAGCATCTGCTCAGCAAACTGAGTGGAGACACCAGTGATCTGTATAGGACAATAGAAGCTGTGCCAGAATCCACAGACATAGCACCACGGCTGCGAGACAATGGGCTTGCTGAGTACCGGGTCTACTGCCAGTTTGCATCAGCCTTCTTCAGAGGGGTCAGCCTGCTCTATGTGCCTGTGCTTTTGTTGATTGGTTGTCGATTCTTTTGTGCCTTGTAATTGCTTGAGTCTGTGGCTCTCACTCAGCATGCTTTTTGTTTGAGCCTCTGGCTGGTTGTGCAGTACTCTGTTGGCGCTGCTCTCAGCTTTGATTGCAGGACGATTTGATATGGATGCACATGAGGTTTCACCGTGCCCATGCGCATTGTCCATGCAAGCAGAAGTCAGAGCATGCTAGCACCAAATGCGCCCTGCTGCTGCAGAAATGACATGTGTTGTGTTCGCTGCTGTCGAAGTGATGTGCGATGTGTTGGCTGATATGTCCCTGTTGATCTTCAACAAGATGTGACACTGGTCATGCTGTGTGCAGATTTTCACCTGCAAACAGCATGCTATCAGCGCAGTGTACTCCTACCCTTGGATCCCAGTGAAGCACAAAATGCTAGAGGTATTGGCAGCACAGCGTCACCAGCCATCAGTGGAACGCTACATGGATGGTGATGGACTTGAAGACTTGCAGCATGTCATCAACTGGTGGGAACTCTCAGAGTATCTGAAGACACTGAATGCTGCCAATCTTACACAACATGTGCCCCTCATAAGCTGCAAACGTGCAAGCCCACATCCAGACACTGCCAAGCCTGCTTTTCCCCAGACTCCATTTGATCTGCTGATTTGAAGACTTTGGGCAATGCTACCTGTCGTGCCATAGATTTGCTGAGAAAGCAGATAATTCTCTTTAGACAACGATGCGGCATGCTGATTGTCACATGCCACTCAGAAGCATGCATGTATCACTGCGCAGGAGTTGTGCGCGAAGCACCAACATCATGTCAATGCTGACCTAGGCCTAGGCCTTTCGATATGGATATATGTACAAATGCCTCCAGAGCAGACACAACATTGCACAAGGCATGTCCTACCCACCAGATTACAAACAAGCAGTAAGCCCAAAACCTTTCTTGAATCAATTGCCAGCGCTCAATGGGTCCAGAACCGGAATCCCACAGCTGATAGTTAAAGTGCCAGTTGGGGACAGAAGGCCTTGCACCAGGTGAGTTTCAGGATTGACTGTTGCATCACAGCCAATTGGCAAGGACTCCGTTTTTCACATGAAAGTGCAAACCGAACAACATAGATGGCAATGTTGCTTGCGCAATCTCATGCCAAAGGGCAACAGCAGCTACAGCAAATGGCACAGGGAAAATTTACTTACAGTAAAAAGATACGCCATCACTGAAAGCAAGCAGCGGCAGGGCAGCAGGCCTGCCAGCAGCAGCAGAAAAAGAAGGAGAAAATTACAAGATCCTACCAGCCAACACGGCCAATCACTCAAGCCAATCATGGCAATCAAGTTCAAATCATAGACAGTCTACTAGTAGTGAAAAATCCCATATGATCAGGCTGTGCGAACCATGATCTCATGGTGTCAGTGCTGCTTCTGAACAGGCTTGCGTACCGAGACCGCAAAGAAGCAAGGGCAGTACACACAACATGAAGTGCATCTCATCTCCCACAACACCACTGTTGCAAGCCAAGCACATCCTGTGAGCCCTAGCGACATGAGCAGCGCCAGCACAATGACCAGCAGCAATAGGCAAGCTATGGCAAGCTTGGAGCAATGGCAAAGTAGAGTCGCGAACCACAAGATCACCGCATGAGGATCTGTCAGTCTCAAGCTGTACTCTGAGCTGTTGCTCTGAGCATCCCATCTAGTCTCTGATGTGCTGTGAATGATCTATAACATGCAGAATTGGCAGACAACCTCAAAACACAATGGCTGACTTTGTTAGTTTGTGCATGCCACATGACAGCAAAATTCCCTGTGGTCCATGCAGACGACAAAGCTTCATTGCATACAAATGCGTATGCTGCCATCGCAGGGCATGCACTTTGATGAATGCATAATTTTGAGCAAACTGGTACAAACTTTGTGGTGCCTGCTTGACTGCTGAAGACCCTTCCTTGTTCCCTTCAGCTTGAAGGCAAGCCATGGTTGGGTTCTGAAGACCAATCAGGAAGGCCAGGCCGTGCTTTCAGCTTACACTGCTGAGCTGGGACACACCGGCTGGCTGGAACAGGTGCATATCAATGGGACATCTGCGAGGATGGCATCACTCAGTTGCTGTCTTGAAAGATTCGGGCAAGATTGCTGCAATGTGCGAGCAGCAAACTGGTGTACTGGCCCAAATGCATGTACACAGGTTTTGAACGTTTTGGCCGGTGTCGTGGCATCTCATATCCGTGCCCAACTGGAAGAAATCATCATAGGGCAGTCTGAGGCACACACCTGTGTCCAGGAGGCAAGATTGTGTGTGCTGGGGACGTGTGCAACCTTGGCCCCCCAAGGGGAAGGCATGCTGCCAAACAGGCAGACTGGCGCAACTGTGTGTCTTGCTGGTACTTGGCAACCTGCTCTGTATGGCGCTGCCGACTGTTTCTAAGAGGAAAATCTGAACAAGAACGGCTGCACAGATATGCTCTTGAAAGTGCTTGGCACCTGGCCTTGCCCTCAAAAGTCAAATTTGCGCCAAGCAGCACACGAATTTCTAGCAAGGTCAGCCACAGGAACTGCAGATGGAGATGATCAGAAAGACGGAGAGATACTCCTTTCGACTCGAGAATTGAAATGCACGAACTGCTTGTGCGATTTGAGCGGTTGCAACACAGTAACCTGAAAACTTTCAGAAGCTTGTGTTTCGTTGATCGTGGCCAGCGCAGCCTGCACGACACTAGCATCAAGCATGTTGCAAGTCAGCAATATCTTGGCCTACATGTGCTGCGTGCTTCGGAACGGTTTCGTGCTGTGCAGCGCATCTCTGCTGGTTCCGCACCTGCACGAACAAAACAAGATGCAGTCCATGTCACACCTATCACACCTGCTTGGGCAGCAGTGCTGGGCCTTCGGGGGCTTTGCTCGACGCCTGGCATCTGAGGGTTTCGATCATCCCATACCCGCTTCGTTGCAAAATCCATGGTTTCCTTTGATATACATGATTTTCGTACTGACAATATTACCACTTTTCTTCAAGGAGAGGAAGAAGAACATGACCAGGAGGAAATGATGACCTGAAGATTAAGCCAGAGATCATGCAGCGAGCAGTAGCGGATCGATCTATGAAATCTCTGAAAGTGGCATGTTTTGCAACATTCCAAGCCAGACCTGACTCGCTGCATGCCAAGACAAACGCACATGTGCCCAGGAGTCCGGACCAAAGGTAAGATTAATCACAGGTGAGTGCTTTGCGTGTTGTTTTGCTTTTGAAACTGCAGGTTGTCACGACCTATGGCGCAGGATATGCTCGAGCTGATGCAGAGGGGGATTAAATGCAGAGGTATGGAAGACAATCAGCAGACTCGGAGAGCTGTTTCCCATTGAGAGATTTCCACTGGCTGCAGCCCAGCCCAGCTGGGTCTAGCCAGATCTGCCATGTCAACACAATTTGAACGCTATATATTGCCATGCGGCACGTGCACCTGCTGGAGACTAGTAGCTAGATTGACATGAGATACAGCATATGATGACTGGACCAGCCATGGGAAGTGAGTTGCATGCCTCAACTTGAACCAGCAGAATGTTGAACCAGCAGAATGTGTATGTGGACCAAGCCTAAGTTGCAGAAAGCGCTGCATGCGCCCACCAGAAACAGGCAAACGACAGTAACGCCTACAAAGGCTGTATGGCCGAAACCACTGCTCATAAGTGCAAAAAACAACACCTCGAGTGGGAGCTGCACGAGGACAATACAAAGCAGCAATGCCCATGTCCTGCAACTGTACAGTCAAAGCCTCCACAATACTGTCAATATCCAGCAAGGGCATCACATCAAATATACGTGGCATATCATAACCCAATGAACGCAAGCAACCCGCCACAGAGCTGGCCATATTGCAAGTACCCCCCTGAAAGGCATCAGTAAGATTGTCCAAGCAAGCTGTGTGGTACAAGGAGCCTACAGGCAACGCAGCCAAGCTGTTCCAAAGTTGCAAGGTCTGCTGCCACCATAACACTTGCAAAGGACCCAATTCTGCCAGCAGTATCCTACGGGGGGTCGAAGGCAGCAAACCACAGATAGTTCTGCTGCAAGACAGGCACCAAGACAGCCTGCAATAAATGCAAGTGCAAGTTCATGGTCCTGCCACACTGCAACACAGAATGCCGTCGTTGGACAGCCGGCCAGAATTCACTTGATTGGGCTGCTCAAATGCAAAACAGCACCCGACTGACAGAATAAAGGCCCAAGTCCTTGAAAGTACTTACCTGCTCAACAGGGTTGTCATTGCATGGAAATGCCACAGCTGGCACAGGCACGGGTGAGACGACCAAGATCTTTGTCTTCGGGACGCTGATCTCCATATGCAAAATAGCACAGTAAGACGACAAGGCACCAATGAGAACTTGCAAGTGCTCAGGCGAGAAAGCCATTAATCATAGATCATCAGCACAGACTAGTTCTCTCAGCCTCATGTGCTGAATCTGTATTCCAGCAGCAGGAGCCATAGTCTCCAAGTAGTGTTGCAAGCCATCAATGAACAAGCCAAACAGGGTAGCACTGAGCGGGCAACCCCATAGAAGGGGGTCTGCCCTCCCCACTGAAGCCAGAGACCCTCATGGACAACAGGCAGTTGTCATGTAAAGATTGCAAAGCACCTAACATTTTGCCTTGTACCCCCAGCCGTCGAAGAAGGTCCCATAGCACTCGATCATATGCACTCGATCATATGCAGACTTCAGGTCCACAAATCAGAGGTACAAGGGAGTCTTGAGGCATCTGTGCTTGTCAATGACGTGTTGCAGAATAAACGCTTGATGGATGGTGCTGTGATCAGGCCTGTAGGCTACTTAAGTAAGAGGCCGCACGTCATGCTGCTCTCTGTGGTTCTCTGTGAAGTGAACCAAGCGCTGAACCAAGGTGCTAGCATACAGCCTGCTGAGCCTCGGAGGAGCTCACCCACTGCCATTGGCCTGGACTTAGCTGTGTATGTGCATGTAACGCCCGTAACGCTCGCTGCAGCTGTAGCCATCACATTGAGTCGGTCTGTCCAAGAACACAGGCGGTTGCTACCTGTCTGAATGAGGTCGACTCCGGAACTGGCGGCCATGTATTTGGCGAAGCTTACAGCGGTCCGTTGTGCTTGGCCCGCTAGCTTCACGACACCTGATCACACGTGCGACCCGGGAAAGTATGCAGTCGGACAGGCTGGCGCTGTCTTTATTGGCTGTGCTTACCATCTTCGCGCGTTCAAACGTAGCAGACATGGCCTGCGTGAGCAGCGGATACTGCAGCCAGGGAAAGCTGACTCCGTTTGTTGGGGACCTCTACACAAGTGCGCGGATGCTCGGACTTGTGCAGCAGTATAGCTGCTGGATGGAAAGCATCCAGGTCAACCTGATATCGAAGCCAATTCTTGCTTCTTACGTTGCAGGCAGTGCGCTTCGGGAGGCTCTGCAAGCGCGAAGCTACAAGAAGGAGGTCATCATCATGGTGTCTGACCTCAACAGGCTAGACAGTTTCCTACAGGCAGCAGATTCCCTGCAGCATCTAGGCCTCAGCAACATCCTCCTCCTCAGTCACAGTGAAGCTATGTGTGGAAGAATCAGCCCCATTGTTCCAAGCATTGGATGTACCTGGAGCTCACATAAGCACCCTGCAGACTTGGCGGGAAACTTCTATGTCTGGTCTCTGCGCTACAGGATTCTGGCTAGGTAACAATGAATAATTTGTCCAGTCATGGCACATCAATCACGTGCTGCCTGACCCATACTTTGCCCTCATGCAAAAGTGGGGCTCTGCAAGGCTGTGCTGTCACTGCACAACGGCCAACTGTTGAGCACTTACTGCCTCAAGGCATGTTTGAGGGTCCCTCATGCTATAACAACCCAGGGAGCTTACAAGTACAGCTCTAGAATGCTGTACAGGCATGCCTGTTGGCGCATGAACTCTCTCACTTTGGTGTGCAGCTCCTGTTGATCTGTCATCACTCATGTGCAATGAGGTCATGCAAATGATTGTCCATATGTCGGTTCCTCTGAAAGTTCTGCCCCATGTACATGCTGATGGCATTACCAGCAAGCTTGACTCCAAATGATGATGCAGGTCTGTCCGGCTGGGTTACAATGTGCTGATGCTAGATACGGATGTCATGCTCATGGACGACCCATACAAGTATCTGAAACAGCCCCCCTTCAAGGACATCACAGTTCTCAACCAAGCAGAGAGCCCCTTTGACCCAAACGGAGGTGTTTTGTATGTGCAGAATGCAGCGCCAGACGGACCTGCAGCCTTCATGTTTGCTGAGATTGTGTCTCGGCCATACAGATGGGCGGATGATCATTGGTATACAGCAGGCAAGTATAGCAGCAGTTCAGGCAGGACGGAAGCTGACGTACTACCTTTGTTGTCAAGACTGCAGTGCAAAGTCATCTGAATTTGAATGTACTGATCCCTGCAACAGAGATGCACATAGCAAAGTTTGCCATCACCACAAACCATTTTGAGAGGTGACTTGCCATTGCCCCTGCCCCTGCCCCTGCCCCTGCCCCTGCCCCTGCCCCTGCCCCTGCCCCTGCCCCTGCCCCTGCCCCTGCCCCTGCCCCTGCCCTTGTATCCTCATTTCAGCACTATCTACCCGCTCTGCTCCAGCCCTGCATTTCTGCTCGCATGCTTGACCCACATACTGTCCAAACCTGTACTGACATCGTCCATTATGTGTGCAGGCAAAAAATCCATACACCAGACATGCTTGTATGCTGACCAGGACGGCTATGCTGATGTGCTGGCTGACATGGCTTCTGGCTACATGCTCTTTCCCAAGGCTTGGTACTGCATTGATGAGGTCAGCTGTTATAATCTCACTTCATGCAAACAAGCACACATACAACGGTGGTCATGATTGTGTGGCTGAAAGCAGTCGCATGCACCATGTGAGACCCATGATGCATGCCTGTGACACCAATCTGCAAGCCTCCTGTGTCTACATGCAGCTAGCTGCTGAGGTGTTGCACTGCCATCTGCATTGCAAGATGCACTACCAACACAAGAGCACCTGATGCATTTAGTCCATTACATGGATAACACATGCCCTAC
>JAABUK010009953.1_pt1 | contig 12837 bp, 15 predicted proteins | sample 5559141 | NCBI WGS metagenome assembly JAABUK01 (sample SAMN10711869, study PRJNA513367) | rock metagenome | isolation source: Antarctica rocks | place: Antarctica: Victoria Land, Pudding Butte nord | collected 2016-01-03
TTCTGACAGTCAGATCAAATCAAGACTTGCTGACCTTCCTTGGGCCTTTAGAGAGAGGATCTGATGCTGCAGGCTTGATGTAGCACACCACCCAGTTTGTAGGGCCCAAGGGGTCCTTCTCCTTTTCTAACAAGGCTTTCAACTGACCTCGCACTGTTTTCTTGTAGTCATCTGCATCTTCGCCTGAGACCTGCTCAGCACAGCCATTGCTTGTTACAAACACAACAGTTGCATATTGTTGGATAAGCAGATCAAGACATTGGCAAGTGACTCATGCTGACATGTAATGTACTGTGATACCGCAAGTAAGGCCAGTTATGTTAGTCTAAGTGCACACCAGAATCAATCGAGCGTATGGGTTCCGGAACCACGTCACAGGGCTGCCTTGAAAAGGCTTGATGTTCTGAAGTTTGCTGTCCGATGACAACAGAAACCTGCATGTTGCCACAACCTGTCTACACTGCTTGCACCTATGCACTGTGAAGCAGAGCGTTGGCAAACCTACTGAATAGGTAGTTCTGTGATCGGAACTGGGTTGCCAAACTTGTTTCTCAAGGTGACGTGACGCAGGGGACCTCGTCCCTGGAGGGTCTGCGTGTCAACAGGCGATTCGGTCCAGGAACAAAAGATCAGTCAGCTATTTTGCAGAGGTCGCAGACCCGACTACAACTCGATGTCACGCTGTGTTTGATATGCTGTGCTTGATAGCGCAGTCTCAACTCACACCAGCACGGCAAGTATAAGCATCTACACGTTGCGACCTGGCACAGTGACATGCACTGCAGACAGTGTCGTATCAGAATTCAGCGTATCTCACTTCTTGCAATAACGGCCATGATTTCGAGTAGTCCTCCACTGCCACCGAAAAGCGAGCCCCGAAATCCTCGAATTCCATGGCATCATGCGCTTGCAAGTTCTCCGATCGCAACCAGTTCAAAGGTCTTGAGGATACTGAAACGGACGCTGTTGCAACAATTGCATGGAACATACACATGCATTTCTTGCTGTATGTCTCAGACTTTACATGATGAAACACATGACAAGGGTGCTATCCACGTCTGCAGAAAATATGTGCAAGGTGCATGATGCCACCTACAAGCATGCACATGCAACTGGCACGTTGTAAGAAGGACTTGATGTGAGAGATCATGTTGTGAAAAAAGACATACAAGCAAAATGTTCAGTTCTGTGGTGAACAAAGTGTGCTTCAACTAAACTCGACTCCATGATGCATCGTCAGATATCAAGACAAATGTCTGGCTATACTTCTTCAAGGTGGGAAATGAACAAAAGACAGTCTCAGGGGCTTCTCCAAGACTCAACTAGCAACTAAGTCTAGCTAGTTCGTGCAGCAAACACATCCATGCTGTGACTCCAAAAACATGTTGCTGAAGATGTACACTTTCAACACCCTGCTACTCATGCATATGCTCAAACGGGAGCATCAGTCAATGCGTGAAACAATTCATTTCAAAGTGAACTCTTGCAATTGCTTTGACCTATGACAACAATCTGTCTGTTAGTCTGTCTGAAGTTGTTGACCAACTTTGGATCGATTGACTCCCTGTGATAGCTGCATGTGCGACAAAGGTGGCAGCTTCCGTGGTTTGGACAACATTTTCGTTAACACTGCAGGTGACTCTGCCTGGTCAAGTGTTCCAGCACGTGTATGTTCAAATGGACTAAGGACTGCTTGACTGGTATTGTCAGCTGTTTGTACTTCAGCTTCTGGAGGCAAGGATAAATGCAGTGCGTCACCATGCCAAGCTCCCTGCAGCCCGCCAGGTTCACTGACACCAGTCTGCTCCCCTTCACCAGAAGCGGAACTGGAGGAGAGCGGTACAGCATTCCCACCAAACTCAACACCAAAGGGACTCTCAGAAGGCCCTGCTGCCCTGTCCACGTCTTGCCACTGACTTTGCATCTGAACTGAGGTTGAAGGTTGATGAAGACTATCTTGACTTGCAAGTCTGCACGCTTGGTAGTGACCAGCACCAAAATCATCACCTTGCCTGCTATCAACATGCGATGCAGGCAGTCGACTCGGGTCTGGCTCTGCGTCATCTGATTGCACACGCAACCTGACATCATCACTAGGCTGATCAAATGGCGCATCTTGGGGCTGCCTTGCATGCTGATGCCCAACGGGCCAAGGTTGCTCAGCAGCTTCTGCTTGTGACCTGCCAGACGCTTCAGCTTGGTACAGCTCATTATCATATATACAGCCAGCCTGTGATGCTGGCTGTATGCCAGTTGGTTGAGTCATGGCTTCTGCTTGTGAGGCAACCCAGTTGTCCGTCATGCTGTGCTGATGCAGGGACTGGTTCGCCCCATCCGTCTGAAAAGCAGAAGCAGAGAATGGCAGCTGGTGCTGGTGCTGAGGTGCTTGTCGTGTTGATGGCGCTGGATCCCCATCATACCAGCTATCACCGGGAGCCTGAGAGGGCTCCTCTGGCATCTGAACAGCATGCATTGGCAACTGAAAGGCGCCTCCTGAGACCTGAGGGTGATTCGCCGGTATCTGAGCAGTATCTGCAGGCATCTGAGTTCCATCTGCTGATAGCTGCAACCCGTGTGCATGAGTGTGTGAAGGTGCCAGTTGTGTCTGAGGCGCTTGGGTTTCAGGATGCACTGAGTTGGTCCCGGTTTGTTGCGAGCGTTGGATTGGCTCATCATTTCCAAACACGAATGCTATGAACTCATCATAATCAATTCTGCCATCCCCAGACTTGTCAGCAAGCTTGATGGCCACCTCTATGTCTTCATCTGTCATCTCCCACTCAGCAATGTTCTGCATTGGGCATGTGCTTCACTTCAGCCATGTGATGAGTAATGTATGAGAGGACAGCTGCAGCTCTATGGAAACGCCTTGCATCCAAAGACTGGATGTCATGATGCTGACTGCAATGATCACAGGTGCAAACAAACATGCCAGAGCGCCTGCTTTGCATACCTTGATGGCAGATCGTAAAGAATCAGCAGTGATCATGCCTTCCCCACTCTTATCCAACACATCAAAAACATGCTTGAGATCCTCCTCTGGAGCTGCCTGCATGTCAACAAAGCTTTTGCCAAAGACTGCAAATGCCTATCACCCAACAAAACGAATGGTGGAAGCTTTCATGAAAAGTGCAATACCTTGGTGGTGAGAGCCATCATCCTGATCATGAACTCTGCAAGATCAATGACGCCATCATTGTCCAAGTCCATATCCCTGATCATGGCATCTATCTGCTGCTGAGTTGGAGACTGTCCCAGACTGCGCATGACCCAGCCTATGTCTTCTGCTGTGAAGGACCCTAAGCCTGACCTGTCAAAGATTCTGAAGGCGTCCTTGTACTCTTCCAGCTGCAATCAATGCATTTGATACTGTTGCCATGGGCATTGCAATCATTCTGTACATAGGCGAAGCCATGCTGGGTGATTGCTGATAAGCAAGAGCACACGTGTACCCTGAAAAGCGAGTGTACTCTGCAAAACTAGCTCTGGGCTTGCTCGAGCTGATTGGAGTCAGAGCAACACTTTTGGTAAAAGGGGTTGAGGTTGTGCTGACCTGTTGCCGTGTCAGATACGGCCACTCTTGTTCTAATTCTTCGTCAGGGATGTCTGCTCTGCTGCCAGACATGTATCTTGCAGCGTGGCCGGATCAGACCGGCAACCGTCGGTGAATCAAATTCACTGGCACTGCAGCTTTCTGTCCACGCAGGACATCTTAACGGTCGTGTGATGTTTGGAGACGAAGCACAGAAGAAACTGTAGGTCATGCAACACAACCCCTGAGCTGTCACTTGAAACACGGGACCATGGCAGGCTTCGATGCCGCCTGCGTCTCGTTAGCTGATCATGCAGCTCGGTCTTTGATGGTCAATTTGCGGAGTGTGATTGGTCAATAGTCCTTGACTGCACAAGAGGAGAAACGAATTCTAAGGCATCACAAAGCTCCGTGGACACGGAGTGCGCTGCGGCTTCAAATTGGAAGTCAAAGCTTTTGATCAAGCACTTGTTGTGTTTGTTGTGGCATGCTGTTCTGAACAGCCTGTTCAAGTAGAAAAGTCATACAGAGTAGAGGTAGAACATGCAGTACAACAGGCAGCACCGACAGGCGCGGCAGGAGGTTCAGCAGAGGCGTGCATTGTTGCAGCGTCTTGCTGATCGCAAACAGGGAAGTCACGTTCTTCTCGACAGCAGCGACAGCGACTCCTCGGAGGATGGGTTCGGAGCTGAATCTCCTGCAGCGTCCAGCGCTTCGGAACCTCACGTTGTGGATGCCTTTCAGCCTACGAATGTCGTAGACAACGACGTACTTGGAGGTCGAAAGGTCCTGAAAAGATTGTCACAGCAGAAGGAAAACCTGCCCCAGGCAGCTCAAATCCAGCCATTGCCCACAAGTGGGCCTCGTCAGGGCGTGCTATCGGCCTGTAGCAAGCCTGATGCCAGCGACACCAGGCTGCTGGACAGTATGGCTGGCTTGGCTATCAAAGACAGTGTTGACAAGCCACGCCACGCTGCAACAAAGCTTGCAGCCGCAGTTGCCACTAAGCTGCCAGATGATATGCCAGATCCCAGCACCATAGAAGCATCCATACAGCCTTTGGTCAAGGCTGCAAGCTCGCATACTGCTGAACATGACACAGTCAGCTCGCAGGCTGCTCAGTTTCAGCTCCAGCCTAAGATTGCGAGTATGTTGTACAAGCATCAGACTGAAGGTGTGCATTGGTTGTGGAGCCTGCATAAGATGCGCCGGGGCGGCATTCTAGGTGGGCAATGTGCTCATGCTGCAACAGCATGTGCGCTATCAGGCCTGCGCTGTGCCATCTCTGCATGGACTCATGCAATGACAAAATGTCTACTATAAGACAGTTTACCACACAGGTGATGACATGGGCCTAGGCAAGGTGAGGAACGAGCGCTGACCAGCTGTCAGCTCTGTGTCTACAGCTCCCTGTTTCTGCTTGATATTTGATAATATTGTGATGCAAAAGATGTTGCGTTTTCCTTCGGAGCTACTAGTCAGACTCTCAGCTGGATGATCTGAGCAAAGACATGCCTGACACCGTACCACATTCACTGAGCAAAGACATGCCTGACGCCGTACCACATTCACTGCAGACCATGCAATGCTCTGCTTTCCTTGCTGGCATGTTTGGCAGCGGTCTTATGAGGTGAGGCCACATTGCCTTATCATCTGGTCATTGTGCTCTTGAGTTCTCAATCGCCCAAAGGGTCGCCCAAGAACAAAACAGTGAAGAAAAGTGCTGAAATGTAAAGGCGGGCTGTGATCATTGCTCCCAAGACTCTGCTTGCTCACTGGGAGAAAGAGCTGGTGACCTGTGGCCTGGGCTCTCTCCTCTTCCAGTACTATGGCAGCAGTCAGGCCGACAGGTAAACTCAAAACTGGTGTTTGGTCTGCACCAGGCCGATAGTGAACACGTAACCTAGCAGACTTTGTCATGTCTTTGCACAAGTGATTTATCATCTCTCTACACAAAGTTGCAAACCGCCATGTTCTACTTTGGAAACAGGGATTACTCTCTAAGACGAGTTGCCACCCAGAAGGGCATACTGCTGACAACATATGGTATGGTTCTGCACAATTCTGACGCTCTGGGTTTCAAGCGCATCACCAAGCAGAGTCTGTGGGATGATGATGACAAGCTGTGTTGGGACTTCATGATTCTGGATGAGGTCTGCCTTTGTTGCCACCGGTACTGAACCTGTTTCTTCACATGAACTGCACTTGCGCACGCGTATGGGCTCTGTGGCAGAGCTACCTGAAAACCTGATCTTTGAGGCCGCATGAGCATTAATCACAGCTGTCTTGTCCACCATTGAGGTAGCATGCTGCGCGTTATCCTTGTTTGAGCTGCTGTTGCCTGACCAATTCAAGTGAGGCTTGATTCCAGCCCTGGTCCCAGCCCTAGTGCCCTGCATGCCCATCAGCAGCCTGCTGTGCACCTGTTGCTCTGTAGGGCCACAAGGTCAAGAACCCCAAAATGCAGCTGGTGCAGCGCCTGCAAGAGATCCCTGTTGCTGTGCGCATCATCATCAGTGGTACTCCCATTCAGAACAACTTGATGGAGATGCATGCCTTGTTTGACTTTGCATGCGAGGTACAGTCCCTTGCTGCAGTTGCATCTGTGCAGTCCATGAACACATGTCGCATGATGTGCGAGCACCTGCATCCATCAATGCAATGCCACTTGCTTTTGTTGTTCAGAATACTTCTGCTGAGTTTCTGCTCACTACTGCTGTGAGGTGGGTTAGGCTGCCTTGCGTATCAGCATGTTCACACCACCGCTCATGAGGTTGTGTTGGGTTGCAGGGATTGCTGGGGGATGCTAAAATGTTCAAGCTAGAGTTCGAGAAGCGCATCACTGCTGGCAATGATAAGAATGCCACAGGCAGAGACAGACAGATTGCGACTGCCAAGGCTGCTGAGCTGCGCGCGCGTATTGCTCCATTCTTTTTGAGACGAGAGAAGAAGGATGTCTTGCCTTCAAATGACAGGTACATACATGACATGTCTGAGATATCATGCTGCATGCTTACGGGCCCCATGCCTGCACTGATCAGTCCCTATTACTTACTTAACAATTGTACCCTTAATTACCGTCACAAGGTCATTGTACCCCTGCACTCATTCACAGTCGTATCGTAACAGCTGTACCTTGATATATTGCCGTCACCAGGTCAGGGTATTCCTGCATTCACCACTGCAATCACAGCAGGCAGCAAGTGACATGTTCAATGTCCTGCACTACACAATAGCCCTGACAGCACTCAATAAGCTGCACCTCTGGAGCAATGTGCTTCAGCAGCAGTAGCGCTAAGTGATGAGCTGTGCATCTGGAGCAATATGCTCCAGCAGCAGGAGTCAGCTCCTCGGGCTGGCCTCTCATGCTGCATGGCTGTCCTTGTTATGCATACAGCAAGGAAGGCTCTGTTTGTTGCAGTGGAGAGCAGTCAGGCACAGCATCAGAGGGCAGCAGCCAGCGGGAGCATGTGGCTCCCAAGCCACAAGCAATGGGCCACAAGAATGATCTCATTGTCTGGCTGCAGCTGCATCCAGCTCAGCGTCATGTTTACGAGGCAAGCATGCCATTGCTTTACTTTGTGCAAGTGCTCTGAAGATGGCTCTGCACGCTGTGAACAGAGTGAGATGCATGCTGGGCCATGGTCAGCAGAAAGCTACAAGAGTCACCGTACTAATCTCAAATTTTGATAGTTTGTTGATGGTCCAGCAATGAAGAAAAGGTGCTGGTATCTCTGTTTTGACTGAGTTTGACACACTGTTGTGCATCTGCACTTTGTGCAATGAGCTGTGCCTTCTCAGCAGGCGTTCCTGGAGTCCAGTGCTGTTAGGGCAGCTCTAAACAAGACCGGGTCAGCATTAGCTGCGCTGACTGTCCTGAAGAAGATCTGCGATCACCCAACACTGCTGAATGAGAGAGCTGCCTCCCTGGTCGCTTCTGCAGGTAAGCCAACTCAACGGCACAATCAAACGCTGTTTGCACCTGATGTTGCATGCTCAGGCTTACATAGCTGGGGTCACACTGGCAGTGCTTTACCCTCGTGTGTTGCATGCCAAGGTTATGTTGGTCTGCAGGCCCAAAGCAGCTCTTAAACAGTTTGATGCTGCAAGCATAGCCCAATCTTCCTGTCCGTTATCACTGTGTGTACAAGCATGCAAACTCGTGGAGATGTGCTGTCTAACCAGCATTTGGTTGATGCCAAAACCGGGTGCACGATTGAAGAAGAGCAGCCTGGCGTGACAGGTGGAAGACTGGCCAAGGTGCAAGCTGAGGGCAGCGCTTCTGATGAAGAAGAGGAGTGGTATGATGCAACTGAAGAAGTAGAAGCAGTTCCCCTGCCAGCTGGCGGCAGCTGGTGGGAGCAGGACAATGTTGATGCTGCTGATGTTGAGGCCCACCTGCTGAAGGACATACACCAGAAAGGCATGTTACGTCATGCTGTTCATGCATGCTGTGTCACATGCCAATCATTCATGTTGCATTCTTGTTTCCATCATTTGACCCAGCTTCCAGCTCTAGCCAACAACAATTTGGCAGTCCCCATTCCGTACAAGTGCTTGTTGGCAGACAGCCATATGACTTGCCATGTCGCGCCTTGCACACAGCATGAAGTCCAGAGAACTGCAGGGACTGTGGAGGCTCATACCATTGTGTGCAAGAGATGACGCTGAAGGCAGGCTGCAGCTTTGTCAGCTATGCTCATGTTGAATGCAGGAGTGGACACTTCCTGCAAGACAGCCTTTGTGATGTCACTCTTGGCAGAGCTGGTGGCAAAGGGCCACAGAACGCTCATCTTTAGCCAGTCTAGAGTCATGCTGGACATCCTCCAGGCAGCCATTGTGGAGCAGAGCTATGCCTTCCGTCGTATAGATGGCAGCATCTCCAGCGCAGCTGAGCGACAGGTCAGCGCCTACACATGCATGCCAGCTGTGCGTAGTCTTGCCGGCAGGCTTGTACCCTATAATGCGTCGAACCAGGTTGCAGTGTGGTAGCCTTGATGCCAGTTCACATTGCATGTTGTTGTGACAGACTCAGCACACAAACCTTTGCAATGTGCACAGGCTGCGCACAACTACAAGTTCCTGTTTGGAGCTGGCAACCAAACCTGGCATTGACAGCACAAGCCTTTCATGTTCAAAATAACAACCACATGAACACGCCCAGCAAAGCAAGACGAGCTTGTCGTGTCAGCACTGATGCAAATGTTCCTGACCAGAGATGACATCCCCAACAATGTGCTGACTCCACAAGGTAGTGATACATTGTAGGCGCTGGTGCAAGAGTTCCAGACCAGGGATGACATTCCAGTCTTTCTGTTGACCACTCAAGTGGGGGGTCTGGGCCTGACCCTGACAGCCGCCGACAGGGTCATCATTGTGGACCCAGCCTGGAACCCGTCCGTGGACAATCAGAGCGTGGACCGCGCCTACCGCATTGGCCAGCAGAAGGATGTTGTGGTGTACCGCCTCATCACATGTGGAACAGTGGAGGAGAAGATCTACAAGAAGCAGGTCTTCAAGGGCGGCTTGTCTAGGAGCGGCACAGAAGAGGGGGTGGCCTTTCGCTACTTCTCACAGCAGGTGTGTACCTGCAGCCTTGGCTTGCACCACAAGCTTCCCCCTGTAGTAACTCTGCAGATGCATTCTTTGAACACCCAAGAAGAAAAGGCAGATGGTGGTTGCGCTTCCCTGGCTCACAGTGACAACCACCAGCTGGCTTCTCTTCTTGGGTCTTCAAGGAACGCACCTGCAGCAATACCACAGGGGCGTCAGACTCTCAATGCATGCAGAGAGTTGCCAGTCTTCATGTTGCCTGCCTCAAGACAAGAGTGACTGAGATCATCTCAGCCGCTACTGTCTTTGCTCCCCTGCATTATTGCCTTGCTACATGCCAGATGCTGCTACATAGCATGAGCTGCATTTGGCGGCATGATGGTCAAAAAGCAGCCCTCTTGGGTAACCACATGCAAGATTGAGCACAACGAACCAGCAACCCACACAATGGAACATCAAGCACTGCATGGAATGCCAGTCACACAGCTCTTGACAGGCTCCAGTCTGCTGCAACTCAATAAGACAAGCCACACAGGACAGGATGACACAATGTTGCCAACCAAGGGTCTGCTATTGCCAGTCAGAAACGGCTATTGCTAATCAAGGGCCTGCCATTGCCGATCAAGGGCCTGTGGCCTCACGAGCTGGTCCACTTGGCAGTCAATTTTAGCTTTGTGCAGGACTTGAGAGACTTGTTCAGAGTGGAACCTAGTGAGCTGGACAGGTCCGAGACACAGCACACCCTACATCAACTTCACTCCCACCAGCGCAAGGCCACCTCGTATGTCCAGGACCACCTACGCTTCTTGGAAACCTTGCCCAGATATGCAGGTACACACACCTTGTCACGCCTCTTGTGCCTCAATGACTGCAGCCCTGCCAGCTGTAGAGTGCAGCAGCTACACTGTGCAATGGTATAAAACATGACAGCGGTCTTGAGGCCTGAACACAGTTTGTTGTGCGATGTGGCAGCAGCAGTCCTGGCAGTCAATGGCAGCTTTGCCAAATCAGGCGTTGCTTTCATGATGTCATCACCCTGGAGATCTCAAGCTAACCAGCTGTACAAGATTGAAACCAGGCTGCATGTGACTTGCAATGCAGGCGTGAGCGACCATGACCTGATGTTCAGCAAGAAGGCTGAAGACAGCGGCATGCAAAGGGGGGAGCACTGGCCTGAGCCCCTGGACAGCCGGCAGGCAGCCCGCCCACCCCCCCAGTCTGCTGTCAGGCAGCGTATGGCCAATGCTGCAGGCAATATCCAACTAATTCCGTATGCGGTCTCTGTGCCTCATGTCCTGCTTGTGTCAGTCACATATTGGGCGGGCACACCGTGCTCATGAAGCCTGCTGGCTGGCGGGCTGGAGCGTCTGCAAAGCTGATGATGATGCATATGCATTGATACACCGCAAACTGTGGAAATCGTGCGTGTTGTAACCTGTGCAGTAAGTCTTGTATGAGAATGGACACACGCAGGTGTTTTGGGTGACTGCCTGTCTCTGGAACCAGAGGCCACTGTTGCTTGTTTTGCCATGTCACATGAACCCTTGCTGCCATGCATAGCCTGGCTGTGACACCCAGCTCTTGGTCACATCTTGAAGAGTCCAAAGCATGCATTTCAGGGTGGGCAGGATCTGGCGACATCAGTGACATGCTGTCCAAGTCTCTTCATATTGGTGGCCCAACACAGCCAGGTGCAGCAAGCAGCAGAGGCCCATTTGAGAAACCTGTTGTGGACAGTTCTAAGGGATCTCTGACATCCAGTGCCAAAAAAAGCAGGTGCTAAGCACCAGACCTCATCTGCTATGCACACAAATATGTATACAATATGTAGTCCTGAGCAATTTGATCAGTTTTTGCAGTGATGTCACCTGCCTGCTGGTCCAGAAATTGAGATAGCACTGCATATCTGCCACCAGATCCTGACTAGTTGACACAGAAAATGTCCAATACCCCTGGACAAGAGCATGCTGCGTGACTTTATGTAGGGTCCGGCCACCCACGCTCAATACACAGCTAGCACATGCTGCCTCACAAGGTGTACATGGCTGCAGGATTGAGGAGATCCAGAAAACGGTCTTCAATCTGCAGAAGGTTGCGGCAGCAGCTTCCAGTCTGCCTGATGGGGGGGCAAAGCTGCACAGCAGGATAGCCAACCTGCGCAAGGAGCTTGCTCAGCTTCAGGGGCATGGTAAGGTTACATTATCTGCCCTGCAATCCAAGTCTAGTTTTGAATCTCAAGTCAGTTGCACATCTTGACCAAGCCACAGAATGCGTGAATGAGGCTCGGTAAAGAGTTACTCCTCTTATCATTATTGTGCGCATGTCAAGTGTGACACCACTCCATGGTGTTGTCTGCCTTGTCACCAGTCTTTCTGCCGTCAGCGCTGGTCTTGCTAAGCACACGGTTGCTGAGCAAGTATGGCATGCAGATACATCCACTACAGCAGGGTTGAACAAGCTGCCCCAGCAGCAGCATCAGCCATCCTCTGAAACACTGCCAGGTATGTCTGCCAAAAGTATACAGCCCAGTGTGGCTGCAGCCAAGAATCACAACAGTGCCTTTCAGCCAACTGTGGCGCCTTTCACACAAGCACAGTCTGCTAGTACGTCTGCAGCAAGCACATCAGGCAGGTCACACAGCAGCAGCAGCAGCAATCAACACTTGCATCACCAAGCCATACAGTTAGATGGTGCAATACCTCAGGTCAGCCATGGTCACAAGCCCCAGCTGCCCAGTACAAGCAGCCAGGATTGCAACCTGGCTGACAGGGCGTCCTTACACCCAGCATCACTTTTGGGGATGACAAGCAGTAGTGCAGCGCCTCATGTGCGGTCATCAGGTGCTCACAGCATACAAGGCTTGACTGTCCAGATCAAGCAGATGAAAAATGAGATGATTCAGTATGCTAGCTTGCTTGACAACCCAGCGTGGAAGCAGCAGCAGGCAGATGGAGGTAAAGCGGTGAGTGAGCATCTTTCAGCAAAGAAAAGAGATCCATATGCAGTATGACATGTTAGTCTGTGGACGTGAGCTGCTAAGTGAGCACTCAGACAGTGCTGTCCACTCACTGTAACCTGCACAAGCAAGGTGTCACTGCAGCTCATCTATTCGTGCCTTGACGAACGCATTCGATCTGTTGCTCAAGACTCATGCATGTCAGGTTGGCATGTTCTCAGTGTCAGGTGAAGCAGCTACAACACTGTCAATAATTCTCGCATGTCTTCGGGCGCTGAGTTTGTATGCCACTTGCAGGTTCTAACCCGAGCTAAGCTGGTCAGGGACAAGCGGGAAGCTTTGAAGGTTGAGTTGCAAACACTGCAGAGCTCAAAGTGCAGTGCTAAGCCTTAGTAATCGATTTGAATGGTCTTATGCATTATCGGCAGTTTCGTCGCAGGCGAGCATTACGACGATAGCTGTGCATTACGACGATAGCCGTGCATAGAGTAATCGAGGACTTCATTGGTCTGAGGCGAACTTCACACATTCCGACGCGAACAAAGGCTGACAAGCAAGTCTTGACGGTCCCCGTGAACAGACCTTTTAGCACTGAGGTGATACCATCAAACCAGATCCGAAAAAGTCCGTGCACGGGTTCAGAAAATGGCTCCAGCGCAGTCAACAGGGCCCTACACTGCAGTCGTCACCGGAGCCAGCGGATTTGTGGCTTCAGAGGTGGTGAAAGAGCTTTTGATCAAGGGATGGAATGTCAGAGGCACAGTTCGATCCCTCAGCAAAAAGGAGAAAGTCGCTC
>JAABUK010009954.1_pt1 | contig 12837 bp, 18 predicted proteins | sample 5559141 | NCBI WGS metagenome assembly JAABUK01 (sample SAMN10711869, study PRJNA513367) | rock metagenome | isolation source: Antarctica rocks | place: Antarctica: Victoria Land, Pudding Butte nord | collected 2016-01-03
TCCCTGCCTGCAAAGTTGCAATGCAAGTTTCGCTACAGGCTGCAAAGTTGCAATGCATCTTTTGCTGCTTCTTTCCCTGCCTGCAAAGTTGCAATGCAGAGCAGTCTGCAGGCATCAGGTGCATCCTACACCTCAGCATGCACATGACACACATGTTCCAAAAGTGCTGCAGGCAACGCAGTCATGCGATGGGTGATGGGGAATGTAAAGCTGCTGCTGGAATGGGTCACCGTTCCCCTCTTCATCATTGCCCTGCAACTGCCCCAAGGGGCTGTTCTGTATTGGCTGGCGTCCAGCCTGACAGCCCTTGCCCAAGTGAGATGTGTTTCATCCCTTCCTTTGTTTCCTGTTATTCCCTGTCATTGTTTACTGTCATTGTTGTGTGCCATTTCCTGTCATTGTTGCGTGCCATTTCCTGTCATTTTGCGTGCCATTTCCTGTCATTGCTGCGTGCCATTTCCTGTCATTGTCTGTCATGGAATGCGCCACCAGTACAGGGTGCATCTGTGTCATGCACAATTGTATCGAGAGCTCAGTTGCAATAACGCTGCCATAGACATGCAGTCCTTCTGTCTCATTTGATGTTTCTGATCTGTGTTCGTTTTTGGACTTTTCTCTATGCTTTGACCTGTGATGACTGGTGAACCACGGCAACTTTATTTTGCCATACTTCCCTTGACATTGACAAGCATCTGCCACAGTCACCTTTGAGCAATGCCTTCTCCTTCTGTGATGTACATTAGTCTTCTTGTGTATCTCCTGCTTCAGTGACTGCTGACAACCATCTGTACAATAGAGCTTTGACAGCTGCACTTCTTCATGGCTATCATGTGTGCAGGGTCATGTACTGCAACTGCCCTCAGTCAGGGCTGCTATGGGGTTGCCCTCTGGCCCTCCAAAACCTGCCCCGACAGCTGACACAGAAAGTATGTCTGACCAGAGCGCTCAGAACCAGCAGGTGCCACAGCCTGTCTCAGCTAGTGGGCAGACCTCAGAGGGCACAGCCAATGGGCAGCCCATCAGTGCAAAAGGCAACCTGCCAAGGGAGCAGCCTGTCGACATGCAGAAGCTGCTGACTGTATCGCCGGCTGTCCAAGCAATGGCTGCAAGAGCAACAGATGCTAGTGCAGTCATAGTGAAGGTAGGTTCAGTCCAGGGGGGCAGTGTTTCACACACTTGTCCCCCATATTCAACGCCACTGCATAAGCGGCGTAGTCTCTTCTTTCCTTTTCATTTCTGAAGGTAGGTTCAGTTGACCGTGTTCACTCACCATCTTTGCTGGCACATGCTGCATCCCAATAGATCCTGCTGCTAGCTGTTCAGTATCATGTTGGTCAAACAAGAAGCGGATCGCAATCAACAGTAAGTGACGAGCCATGGCTCTTCTCAATCCCAAAACAGCTGTTTCGGTTCTGGAACGTCAGTTCTTATACTGTAAATCTAAAGTCACAAATGCCTGGGGACAGTGAAAACGCGTTTTCTACATTGTGGAGACGTTTTAAGACAACATGATTTGGCTTCCCCAGGCAGCTGAGCTGAGGGCTGAGGGCGCTTTGGGGGCTTCTCAGCAATGCCTCAAGCGAGTCCTGGAGCTGGAGCCAAACAATGCACCAGGACACTTTGCGATGGGGCAGAACCATGCAGCCCTCAGGGAATGGCCCCTGGCTGAGCAAGCTTTCTTGACTGCTGCTGGACTGCACCAGGTATTGTGCAATCACTTGTCATGGTGGACTCTGAGCAAGACTCTGAGCAAGACTCTGAGGTGGACTGTGTGGTGAACTGTGTGGTAGACTGTGTGTTAAGACTCATTGGACGATTCTGTGGAAGAGTCCAGATGCAGCACCTGGTGGGTGCATCCTGATTTTGTTGTAGATCTCCAGCAGGACAAGATTGCATGTTGCATCCTTACATGATTCCAACAAGTGTGTGCAGTGTGCTTGTGCATGCATTTGCATATACCTTTCACTGTTTCTTCTGCACAAGCAACGAAGCCAGAGCATGGTCAGGCCATAAGTTGCATGCGTCCCGGCGGGGGGGCGGGGAGGGTGGAGGGGTTTAGGTTTGTACCACTAGTCAGTAGTCATGATGTGCTGCATGAGATTGTTGCGGCTCATGATCTAAATGTTCAACTGGATGCAGGATACGGTACTAGTAAGTATACTTGACAATATTTAGTATATTAAATATATTAGTAAGCATAAGCATTATCTGTTGTTGGCAGGACGAGCATCAGCAGGCCCGCTGCTGGTTTGGAGCAGGCATTTCACAGCAGATGCAAGCCGAGCATGATGCAGCCTTACAATCACTGACAGCAGCAGAAACCCTGTCTTCAGAATTGTTACTAGCAAGCGGCAACAGCCAGCCTCGTGCAGCTCAACAGGACCAAAGCAATGGGCAGAAGCAGAAAATGCACAGTACAATGCAGCAACAGGGTACAGCATCAGGGGACAGAGATGTTCAGATTGATGCGGTGCGTGGCTTAGCTGTGAAAACTGTTTTGGCTAGAGCTAGCATTCTGAAGCAATTGAAACGAACAGATGAAGCAAATGAATGCATGCAGACTGCTAAAACCCTAGACCCTGCTGTGGGCAAGTATGTCGAGGATTGAACCAATCAATCACTGGTTGTTCTAGTAGTATACTGTGTCATTTACCCCAATTCCGCCTACATGTTCGGACTGTTTCACAATGTCGTCAAAGATCTTGAATGCATGCCTTGTCATCTGTCATCTGCTCCTACTCTTTTGCTTCATTAAATGCTATCAAATTGGTACAAAAGCAGTGCTGTGTGAGCTAATTATTGACAAATTGACTGCTGCATTTGCCAAAGCAGTGTATTTGCTGCAGCCAATGACAGGAGTGGCTACTCGTGGCCATTGGCTGAAACTGGACTCTGCTTCACTTGCATTGTCTTTGGCACATCATTGGCACCCTCAATCTTGAACTTCCTCTTCGCTTGCCGCTCAGTAGCGGAACTGTGCAGCCTGTCCTTGACAGCTTTCAGAACCCTGCAAGTCAAAACTCGATTTCAGTGTCAAAGCATGCTTGCTTTGATAAAGGTTCATATTGACGCTGTACATATCTGTGATTGAACATCAGCTATCCGTTTCATCAGCAGCATTTCAGTGCAGCAAAGACATGCAGGTCATGACACCCAGCATCATTGACAGCTGCATGCGATAGGTTTACTACCACAGCTGCACCTAGACATTACTCTGAGCGTGCTTTTGGCTGATTGTACAAACATTCACCATCATCCCATCCATGCTGCCTGGAAAGATGCAATCCTGATGCATCAAACATGCAGGACTGTGCCCTTGCATTGCCAGTCGTTCTGCAGTCACCTGTAAGCAACCAGATTAACTACGTTGCCTGTAAGCAACTAGGCTACCTGTAAGCAACTAGATTACCTGTAAGCAACAACAACAGCTTCTGCAGCAAGGCTGCCATGCTCTTCCGATTGCAGTGGCACTCTGATATCAGCAAAGCTATACTTGCCCTGCCTGTCATCCAGAATCCCCCTCAGTTTCTCAACTGTCTGCTTGTACTCATCTGACTCACCAGCCTCTGGCGGCTGAGACGCCTGCAGCAATACAGTCAATGTAATAATAATAATAATAATGATTAAGTCGCTTTCCAGCTCATGATGAGCTAGGTACATGCAGGACAAGTCTTGTCACGAGCAATGTCTCTGCTCTTTACTGTATTGGTGCCAAACCTCAGCAACTGCAACATGGTTAACAGCCTATGCATGCTCCACATGCTTGAGGCCATCAGCATGGCTGAGAATTGCAGCTGTCAATCCCTAGAAACATCATTCCTACACTAGAAATCCAAGGTCAGAAATGCCTGGGGACAGTAAAACCGCGTTTCTACATTGTGGAGATGTTAAAGGTGCTGCTACATGTCGCACCAACGGACAGGTTGTGAATGTCTAGTGCTCAACATCACACCGTCGTTACCGCAGTTTGTTTGTTCAATATGTAAACTCATGTCTTGCCCCATAGTCAGGTACACAGCAGAGTAGCTGCCCTGATTAGGCCCCCGCATAACGTCTTGATTTCAATCAGCAAACAAGCAACCAGCAAACAAGCAAAAACATGTGTTGTAGGCTCAATCAGGTTGGACAGGTTCACGCCAACCTTTGCATTCTTGATTTAGGGTCAGCGCAATGTTGCACCCCATTAGAAAGCTACAACAGGTTGCTGAGCTGCTGTTCATCTGTGTTGTTGTGGATCAGCAGTCATGATGCCGTCATGATGCTGCCCGGATGTAACTACATTGTAACTATATAGTAAGTACATGGTAAGGACACTGTAACTACATTTTCGACAGCAAGCCCACCCTGGTACAATGAAGTAAGATCGTTTGCTGTCTGCTATGGCAGTGAAAAGAGAGTTTGTGAAGAGGGTACTGACCTGTTCCTGCACATCAGTGTTGCTGAAGATCAGCGGTCGTGACTTTGTGCCGCCGGATTGTCCCAAAACATGGCTGGCCAAAAGCTCTGGGGATCCATCAAGCCATATGACAACACCATGCTGCATGTAGCCCCAGTTCTTCCTTCTAATAACTGCCCCACCACCAGTTGCTATGATGCACTTGGTGAAGGGCATCAGTTGCTGCAATCGAAGGAAAATTTAACAAGCTTGATGAGTATGAGAGGGAAACAGAGAGAATTAACAATGTACCAGCCTGCCAACAATTCTGATCATATCACGCATTGATCACGCATTGATCATGCATTGAGCTCACACCTCGCAGCATGCAGCTCACAGCTTACAGCTCGCAGGTCACATACATGCGCCTTGCCGTGTTCAAAGGGAAACAACAGGTGAGTCAGAGGGGAAGTATGGGGACCTACGTGCAGCACTTCAGTTTCCAGGTCTCGAAACGCCTCCTCTCCCTCATCAGCAAATATCTCACTAACAGTTGCTTTACTGCTTTGCTCAATCAGTGCATCTGTGTCTAACAAAGGATACTTTAGAGCTTTGCCTACAAGCCGGCCGACTGTGCTTTTGCCGCTGCCCATCATGCCTACTAGGTACAGACTGTTGCCTTGCAATAGCTCATGAACCTCATCAGCTAGACTCTGCAAAGCATTTTGAAAGAGTTTACCCAGGAGCACAACAGGTGCAAGGAGAAACAACAAAGAGTGCAGTCTAGGTCCTGTAATTGGCAGTGGAGCAGCTGGTTCACCTCCAAACGTTCACTTAGCGCTCCATAGTCCGCTCTGAGATCCGCTTCTTCTTGGCTAGCAGATGCAGCATATACGCGTCCAGCGGAAAGACTTCTGCATCTCAAGCATCGGCTGCCTTGTTGCGCAGTGCAGGAGCTTGTACGACTGCTGGTGGTGAACGGGCGTGCCGCTTGCGGCTGAAATGCTCTATGTGACAGACGACTGCCTTGAAGCTGGGTGTTGCTTCTGCCAGTTGTGCTGCAGCCGGGCAATTGCCTAGCAAGGGCAGACTGCATATGCATGCACGGCATATTTCCGAGCAATACTGTCTGGGTCAAGAAGTGATGCACGGAAGACGGACGACACAGCAATCAAGTTGCTAGTCGCGAAGGAGGACCTTGCTATTGCAGACTTGCCGCATGCGACTGCACACTATGTCAACTGTAGCGCACTTGCCGACATGTGATCAATCCCGCTAGAACCCTAATGTACGAAATTGCTCTTACTGGCAATTTGCAGGGCACTGTGACAGGTACCGGTACACTGCAAACTTTGTGTGCATGTTATCACAAAGCAACTGCTCACTACTGTTCTACCCTCAAAGCAGCTTGGGTGCCCGAGCAATCATGCACCAAACGCTAGCTACACAGCAGAAACACTCATAGTATACACTGCAGTGTATATTAATCAATATAGATGAATATTGGCAACTGTATTCAACATGAATTATACAGCATGTTTGTACAAACGGTGCTATCATTGCCATTACCCTTTCATATACGTATTCATGCTCACCGTTGACCCCTTTACGCATCTAGGAAGGCAGAGATGACTTCACCAGCCTCAACAGCATGCTGCAAGATAGCTGCATGCCCAGCATCAGCAAATTGCAGAAAGCTTGCACCGGGAATCATATCGACCACCAGAATATCATCCTGGACGGACACAACCTCGTCCAATGTACCGGCAATGACCAACACCTCTGTGGTAATGTTGCCCAGAGCATGGTAGACAGTGCTCTGAGGATCACCATAATACCCATAGATTGCTGAGTTCTGCCCAGCAATTTGCTGAGGTGTGACTGGCTCTTTGGGCATTGCTGCCAAAGATGCTTCAAAGCGGCAGAGGCCAGCATTGCCTGGGTCATTGTCAGGGAAGATATAGGTTGCTGGCACTGGTAATCCTTGCAAATGTACCGGTACGAGGGGCACTGCAAGAGCTTGTGACGCAGCTGAGTATCCTGTAAACAAGACAGTCATAGGGTCATAAATCACGAGTGTCACGAGTGTCAAGTCATGAGAGTCATGAGTGTCATGTCATGAGTGTAATGAGTGTCAGGTCATGAGTGTCATGAGTGTCAGGTCATGAGTGTCAAGTCATGGGTGTTGGGCCTCCCAAGACACTGGTTGCAAGACCTGCATTTTACTTGGAGTGAAAGCACACCATGAGCTAAAACATCATACCTACACAAGGTCTGAGACAGTGCAGAGCATGCTGCACAGACCTGAAAGCAGCACTTTGCCGCATGCCAAACACAATCTGGCAGCCAGAAGTTGTGGCTGTCAGTGCAATGACAGCATTGACTGCAACGAGTTGCAGTGGCAAAGTGATATCAAGCTGCTGCTGTCAGAGCCCTCATGATAGCTATGACATGAGATTTACCTAAAAGGCCACCGCTGGTTGTGTCTGCCACCACCACTCGACTCACCATGTCTTGATAGAACTCAGCAATGTAGAGGGAAATGTCACCGCCCAATGACCAACCCAACAGGTCAGGCTGTTCCAACTCCAAGGCCTCAATAAGTCAACTGTGGAGTCTGCATAGCCTGCAGAACCATTATGCTTTGCCTGTTTCATTTGGCCTTCAGACTGTAGTGCCAAGCCCTGGCAGAGAGGAGATCGTCCGCTGTCATATACATTGTTCTTGCTGCGAGATGCTTTGTATGCTCAGCATTACACTACATGAAGCTGGAATGACAGACACTGACTCCTATACGATGTGCCATTGCATGCAGCAATGCTCACCGAGGGAAGTTCTGCAGCGCAGAACGTGACTCTGTAGACAGGCAACAGGATGCACACAGCAAGAGCACACGTCGCTGTCCTTGCGTGAAGCTGCACTCACAGTCACTTTCTCACCCCTGGCTAGCACGCTTACCTGAACTGCCGCATGTACGACCCATGTATTGCCGTCGATATCCCAAGCTGTGATGCAATGCTGCATTTTCGTGCATCAGACACACACTGCACACCTGAGATGCTGCTAGTTTCTGTCTCCTCTGCATCAGTGGAGTACCCAACACCTTTATTGGTGAACACTGTGACTTGCCTGCCTTGTGCCAGTGTTTGTAGCAGGTCTGGGGTCCAAACTGTGGCAGTTGCACCCTGACCTGACACCATGATCAGCGGCCGGCCTGCATTACACGGTTACAGTTGAGTAACCTTGGGGTACTCCATGGGTGTGCAACGAGACTTTTGGCCTATTCATGCATCTTGCATACTTTCAGCTGCATGAATGCCCCTAATACTCATGAGAACCCCGGATTGCATGTATCCAAATTGGCAAAGAGATTCTGAGAAGTTAATGGGGCTCAACCCTTGGCTTGTTGCCAACACACAGTCCCAGCTGCATAAGCTAAGGTTGGGGAACACCACTGATTGGCTGTTTCCGCATGCGCACTAGGTATGACGGAAAGTAAAAGGCCATTTGCCTTAAGCAAGCTTGCAATTGTCAGCACTGACATGAGACCAGTATGTTCTGCAAGCCATGGCAACGCAATGCAACGCCAAAAAATGTTGAAAAGAGGAAAAATTCAGGATGCTGGGGCCTGTGAGCCAGCAACACTTCATGAAATTGATTCGTGCACGTGATGGACAATATGTGGTATGTACCTGTGACTGTGGAACCCAGGGGGCCAAACTGAAAGATTGTATAATTGACTGGTCCCACTTGTATGAACTGGCGCTCTCCCAAAAAGCTGGTGTTCAGGTACTGGGTGAACGACTGTGGCAGGGTTGTGTTGCTGCAGCTAGCCAAGCGCTCTGTTGAGTTACCTGCACACCCAGTTATTTAGGCAAGCAGCTATTGCACAAGCAGGCATGCCTGCTTGAATCACAATGATGCAGGAGGGTCTTCTAAGTCTGGTGCTGCTTGTGATGACATTGTATGCCATATGCAAAATGACTCTGTCAAGTACAGGAAGCAGGCCTTATGGGGCCAGAAACTCCCCAGGTGTTACACAGCGACAAGTTGCTCAATCACCAGGTGACTGCGTGAGCACCGTCAGCGGTAAGATGGACGACCATAGCACTTTCGACCAGGCGTTGCTCTTCCGCATCGGCCTTGCCGCACGTTACAGATCACAGAGTATGGTCGGAAATCAAAAGCGGTGATCTGCGCACATCTGCAGCACCCAGTCTGGGTCCAATGGGGGGATGCTGCGGGCTTGTCACACCAAGCAGCACAGCACATGCGCTTCCTATGGTAATGATGGTTGTCGAAGTTGCATGAGCAGCTGAGAACCTGCTGTAAAACTAGTAACCGCTCACGTAAGAATATCTGCGGCCACCGTACTTACGACAGACTGTAGGGTGTCCGCACAAAAAGCCAGGCTGATCATGAATGCACAGCTGATCATGAATGCACAGCTGGCCCTGATCAATTAATGAGTGTCATCACACATATGCTGCAAACATGCTCAGTTGCAATGACAAATGCAGATGTATTGTACAGCACTTAGCAGCAGCTGAAATAGCAACTTTAACGCATTGGCGCTGCTATCTGACACTGCACAAGCTTGCTCAATGGCAAACATTCCCAATCGCAAACTTCCTCAACTGAGATTTGGTTTGTTGGATCCGGATGCTTGCGTCAGTGCAACTCTACATCCTTGTTGCAACAGATCTGTCGTCTAGACGGTTATATGACGCGTCATACACTGTACACATTTGTCAAACTGCAAACCGCTTCTCTTGAAGCAGGTCCAGATAAGGCAACACCTATGCAACTTCAAATATAACTGTACAGCATAAACTTACAACTATACGGGTCGCACTAGCTATAGCAGCGTGTACTTTTCAAACACATGCTGTCAAGCATCCAGGAATGCTGATATTACAGCACCATTGGTGGCCCCATGCTGCAAGATGGCGGCATGGCCAGAATCTGCATACTGCAGCAGACTGGCGCCTGACACCATACTTACTATTGCCTTATCATCCTGCACCGACAAAATCTGATCCTGGGTGCCAGCAATGACCAACAGTGGGTTTGTGAGGTTGTGTAAACCAGTGTACGCTGGCGTATCTGGGCCTTCTAGGTAGGCTTCTATGGCAGGTGTCTGCAACCCCACCTGTGCAGGCGTAGTGGGGTCGTTTGGCATGACCGTTTGGGAGGCAACAAGGCGGCACAACCCAGCATTGCCAGCATCAGTGTCTGGGTAGATGTAGGTTGGCGGAAGGGGCTGTCCAGACAGCAGCACTGTTGAAATGGCATTCAGGTTTGCAAGGCTTGTTGCTGAGGTGCCTGCAGTGTGCCCCTGCTAGTCAAGAGTGCGTCACTTATTGGGTGCTCTGGGTTACCGCGCAAGCTTGCACAGAGCTCATGCAAAACAAACGATGACAATCACTGAACTTCAGGCACCATCATGATCAGAGAAGCTGCAGCAAGCAAATAGGGCGCCATAGGTTTCACCCTACAGATCAGCTGAAAAAGCAGATGTTAGCTGCAGGATGCAACAGCACTTCATGAGCGCCTCACGATACACATGTGTCATCACATCAGTAATCTCTGATGCACACAGAACAGGGCGTTTACCTTGACCACCAGCAGAGGTGTCTGCCAGCACAACGCGATTCACTGCCTCTGGAAAGCTTGTCACAAGCGTAAGCGTAATGAATCCACCAAGTGACCATCCCAAAATGTCTGGCTGCTCCAGCCCCAAGGCATCAATTAGGTCAACTGTGGAGTCTGCATAGCCCAAAACGGTGTTTTCCTCCTCTGGGTCAGCGTCAGTAGAATGTCCAATGCCACGATTGTCAAAGATGGTGACCTGCCGGCCTGCAGCCAGGGTTTTGAGCAGATCTGGGGTCCAGATTCCAAGGCTTGCGCCTTGCCCAGATACCATGATCAAGGGCCTGCCTGCATTGGAACAGCAACTGATTAATTTTGCCTCTTTGCAGCCGCTGTAAGATATCACATGCTACTGCTGTTTATGTTGCTCCTTGGCATGCACATGTGCATCTACATGTTGCAGCACAATAACCGAGACGACTGAATCTGCTTCAGCAGTCGGACTAGAGCTGTGTAAGTTTTGAGGCAGCCTTGTACATGTGCAAATAGACATGCACCTCAGATATTTGGGATGCTCCTGTGCACACTTGCTTGGTAACAGCACAAGCAGCTCAAGGATGCTTGACAACAAATAGTGCACACTCTCAGCACACTTTCACTAGCTGGCTCAAGATACTGGCACAGGACCCTATGCCATCATATCTGGCAACTTGCAGTGCAAGCTCTACCTGTCTGCAAACATACTATGTACGTTGCCTGCAGCTCAGAATCTCTGCTTACATCTGGAATACATACCTGTCGCCCCAGCGTATAGAGGACCAAACTGGTAGTACGAGTAGTTGACCGGTCCTACTTCGATGGACTGGCGCTCTCCAAGGAAGCTTGTGTTCAAGTACTGCGCAAACGAAGGCGGGATGGCATACGAGGCACAGTCAGCGAGGCGCTGCGTCGAGTTGCCTGCACGCGGCAGGAAAGTAACTCGAATTTTCGGCTCTGGATTTTGTATATATCATGAACAGTAAGAGCCTACTGCCTCCGGAGGCAGAGTCGTATGACAACGCAAAGTTGCACAGGCCCGTCAGTGAATGCACGCCCTGCTAATCAGCTTATGAGACGCCTGCGCAAATCAAACAGGCTTGTCAATCACGTTGCTGAGTTGCACCTGCGTTCTGGACTGTGGTGGAAGTTTGTGCCGCTGCAATCAGCGGCAGGACGGCCAGACAGAATTTCGTCAGCAGCATGGTTCGCGTCACGGCGTGCAGAGGCGTGTCGCGAAGAGAAAAAGGAGCCTCGAGCAACTAATCGTAGCTTTCAACAACTTAAGATTTCAAAAGCAGGTATTTCTGTGATGTGTCGTCATTCTCTCACACCGCTTGATGGGCATCAGCAGAGATGACTTTGCTCCGAAACCAACTGACATGTTGACTCAGAGTCTGACTGCATTGTATCCCAAAGACGCTACGCCTGCAGCTGCGGGATCAGCAAGGTTCATTTTATATCCTTGGTGCAATCAATCTTTATGCAAGCTCTGAACGAGGAATGCGACTGTGACATATTGCGATCGGCAATCCATTTGAAATTACATTCGCATTTACGGCAACTTTTTGTATAGTAGCCGTGTGGATCTCACAGGCATGTTGAGGGCCTTTGCAGCCCTTGTGGCAAACGCCTGTTTGCTGTAAGTAGGTTGTGGGCCCTCAGCGCAGAAGGACTGCGTTTTTCTCGCTTTCCTAACAGATTCTTGAAATACGTCTGATCACATGCAAAATGTTGTTCTTGGCCAGCTCACTCATTGAAGAAGAATTGCAGTTCAGCTACACTGCAGTTGGACAGGCTTACTCTCAGCCTGCACAGCAGGAAAAATAAGCTGTACAGATATGCTTTGTTGACATCGGAGCAAAGTGCTGCCTAGGGCGAGCAACGTACTCGGCAACAAAAAGTGCTTAAGCCCCTGAGCTGATTCCGTGCACTGCTGGTGCTACTCTGAAACCGTTTCACGCTCTTTGACATTGCCTATTGTTCGTGAAAGGTTGCAGCGTCTCAGACCTCGGGGTGCATTGAGTTGGCGCACCCTGTACGGCTGTGGTAGCGCCACCTTTACCCTTGCACGAGCTTGGTGGCATGTGTTTTTGACTTTGTGTCAGACTGCCTGACGGCAGCTGCACTTGATTCACAACACATTTGCAAGATGCAACGATCTCATAGCAGAGCTTGAGCCGTTCAAGTCAAGTTCTGTAAGCATGCAGCGACCCGTCCCACGAAACAAATCAGTCAAATTCTCACCAGGCACTTCAGAGGACGGCTCTGACGATGATAGTGCTAGACATGCAATCAAACCGAGGAGGTCTGCCCGGTCTCTGAAGCCTGGTCACCTCAGTATCCAGCCGGGTCTATCAAATGCTCACCTCATACTCCGACGCTACATTGCTCTCGATGAGTCTGGGGCGGTCTCAGACCTTTCTGATGATGAGCAAGAGCTGCTGAACTCTCCCAAAGTTGCTCCTGCTCAGCCAATTGATAGGTATGTCATAGTCTCAAGCATATTACAAGCTGTGCGCCTCACCACTGCCACCTTCCTTTCTGCTGCACAGCCTGTAGTAATTTGTCAGCCTGAGCCAGACTACCCAGCATAGTGTCGAGCACAGCAACAAGGACACATTCTGCAGCTTTTGTCACTGTCACTACACAAATTCAGCGGCCTTGCAAAGGCCCAGATGATTGGTAAAAAGCAAGCAGCGCAAAAGACAAACTTTGCACTACATGCAGGGACGCATTACAAGCCCTGGTGTCACCCACAGATGCACAGCTGGCTCTATGCAGTTCTGGTGCTTATGGAGAGAAGGAAGGTGAAGGGCCTGACAAGGGCACGC
>JAABUK010009957.1_pt1 | contig 12835 bp, 18 predicted proteins | sample 5559141 | NCBI WGS metagenome assembly JAABUK01 (sample SAMN10711869, study PRJNA513367) | rock metagenome | isolation source: Antarctica rocks | place: Antarctica: Victoria Land, Pudding Butte nord | collected 2016-01-03
ACCTCATAGATCACATTGTTCAGCTCAGGACTGGGCTCGCCTCTGGTCAGCTGATCCTCTGTGACACCTTCTCTTACCATCAGGTCTGTAGGGAGGTACACCCGCCGCCGCTGTGCATGGTATACAGTACCCCTCAACAGCTGCGAGATGCCAACTGCCTTGCCAAGATGTGATGTAGCATGATCTAGCTCAGAGTCTTTGATCTCGGCTGCCTCAGCCTGCAGCAACATTAGCAGTGAAGCTACACATATGGCTGCTGCATGGGACACAAATGTATGTGTTGCATAGACTCTGCTGCTGGAAGGCGCCACAGGAGTGAGGCAGGAGGGGGACTAGGGTAGCAGTTTGACTGGTGCTTGCTGGGTTGTTTTGTGATCAGTACACTTCAGCAATCAACATCTTGGCCCTCCTACAATCTGCAGGAGAGGTTTGCTCCTATGGAAGTGGATGAGTGCATGGTGTTGCTGATGCCACATACATAGACCATGCATGTGACCACTTGAGTTTACAATTTCTGTTATGCTGAGTAACAGTTCATTGTGAAGCAGCGTGACTTGTGAGTGTGAGAGAGAGTGTTCTAAGTACCTGAAGATACAACAGCTGAGAGGAGGTGCCTTCTGCATATTTCTCCAAGGCAGCAATGGACCCCATCCTGTGCATCCCCACCAAGTCCTCCTCCCTAGTGCTGATCAGCCTCTGTAAACGATACCTGGTCAAGGGATGTATAGCTTGCACCTGCATAAGGCACCTGCTGTTAGCAAGCTTTGTGATTCCACAATGATTTGCGTGGCCGTCAATGAGAACAAGCCTAAAACAGGCCAAGTTTTGGCTACCCACACCTGGGCAAGAGCTTGTATGACCGGGTGCTTCACAGGCTTATCCCGGTACACACTGTTGACTGCATCTTTCCACCACTGCATACGGATTGGCAACAATCCCGTCTCTTTCACAGTCTCACCGACCAGTCCAGTCTCTACGTTGAAGCATCGTATGGCAAACAATGCAGCCCTCAGCTCCTGCGTGGTGGGTCAGGATGTCAAGCGTGCGACACGCTGCAGACAGGAAGTTCAGGCAAACACTTACCTGTTTGAGTTGCAGCAACCAAACGTAGTTATCATAGTCGTATGTCCTGCAGTGAAAACACGGCGATGTCATGCTCTGAGGCATTGATGCACACAGCTGACCGTTCAGCAACTGCAGCGCACCTGACCTGCTCGACGCAATACGAAAAAGCACTTTTAATGTCTTGCTGACTCACGGCGCTTGCCTGCCGCACTTGTAGGGTCGGCGCAATGCGGATGAAGTCTTGGCGCAACAAAGCGATGCCGCGCATGCCCTATCTCGGCCTACCACGGCAACAAGATAAACGCAATTACCGACTACCAACTGATCACTCAACGTGGCACAAGCTGAAACAAGTGACTCAAAGTCACATCTGGAACAGCTGCACCAATGATTCGATCTCGGTCGCACAAAGGTGGTTTGCCAGTAAGCTGAATGTGGTCTGTGCGCAGCAGCACGTCGTGGGTTCCGGAGCTCACCACTCTCTGAAAGCAGCGCTTCGTTCGTGTTTCTCTGGCATGACCCTTCGATCGGCAGATGGTGATCGGGAGAATTGGATTCAATCGGAGCTTAGGCCTGTGGTTCGGCCCAGTCAGCTGGTCATGCTTTGAATGCCCAACAGGCCAGCTGCCATTCAAAGAAACGGAGCTGCGCTGCATTGTCGCAACTTTCTGCTGAGTGTTGTCGCCTTGCGTCAGTTGCTGCGCTTGTTGTAGCCTGTATTGATAAGCCTGCAATGGCTTCGGAAGCAGAGAAGGAAGAGTGGACCGGAGGAGAAGTGCTGTTTGCAGGAGGAACAGACTGGGCCAAGGTGCACATGCCCGCATACTATGACGCCTTCGTTGATGTTGATGCAAAAATTCAGTTGCACAGTATGCTGCTCACTTGTCGCAGATTGCACGAGGCGGAAGCAGCAAGAAACAGACTGATCAAGAGAAGATGGTGCGTCCTTATGCGCAGTCGCGACATTGCAAGCCGCACTGCTGAAATTCTATCAAGACACGGTATCATACTCTGCATCTCTGGGCGCAGGCGGAGGCTGAGCGCAAGCAGCTGTACCCAGATCAGCTAGCACCTGTTCGACTAAAAAGCTTAGTGGTGCATTTCCTCCCTGCAACCTGGACGGCGTTGTGTAGATCCAGCTGAGCGATGCGCATGTGCTCAATCACATTATGCTCATGCTGCTCAGGGAGTGAAGGTCATGTTTGTGGCTGCTGGATCAGGTGCTTGTCACAGCATCATCGGGGATGCAGCAGGGAAGTGTTATACTTGGGGCAGAAACGAGGCATGTTTCTGACTTGCTCGTCAATTTTGATAGCGTTAAATACTTGCACCAGCTGACTGCAAGCACTCCCAATGCAGCGTGGTCAGCTTGGACACGGCGACCTACTGCAAAGGAATGTCCCCACCATTATCAAGAAACTGAGTGGGAAGAAGGTCATTGCAGGTGCCATCACTGTCAGCTTTTGCCACTGTAAAATTCATTCATTGCAAGAGCCTGTTAACACATGCTGCTGCATGCTACACAGCATCTGCTGTGTGCACATTTGTAGTGCCATGTAGGTGCCGGTGGAAAGCATCATTCAGCTGTGGTCACCAGTGATGGGGAATCATACACCTTTGGCTCAAACCTATACGGCCAGTGTGGCACAGGCTCATTGAAAAGTAAAGACAAGGTTGAAGGTAAGCCCTGCTGCCACTGACGAACATGCTGTACTCAAGCATGCAAATGAGCTGACATTCTTCAACAAGATGATCTTTTATCATCCAGCAAGTCAGTGCATGCAGCTCAAACATGTCGAGTAATTCAACCTACCATCAAACAAAGTGTCACAAGTACAGCTTGTGCAACAATAAGCCTCGCCAGACTAAAGTCCCTATGCAGTAGTCCTTATGCAACCTGCAGAGTTGATCCAGTCACCGGTGTTAGCATCTGTGTCAAATTGTGATGATGTCTCTTGCGGGGTGGAGTTCACCATGTGGCTTTGCGATGGGAAGGTCTTCTCAGCTGGCTTGCCGCAGTATGGGCAGCTGGGACACAATACAGATCACGAGTACAATGCCAAGGACTGTAAGCACCCTTTGACATGCAAGCCTTAGAGGCACATGCCTGTCGTTTGATCTGACCTGCATCTGGATAGGGCATCATGTGGGATGCATCGCGCACACATCAAGGGTCATGGTCATCTATTCGGTACAATGGCAAAGGGTCACAGGCCGCCGATTGGAAAGGCTTCAGATGTCAGACCAGAGGAGATGAAGTCATATGTAGCTTGTGTGTGTATGCATGGTGCTTGATGCATGGTCAGGCTCATTTCAGCAGCTATTTTTGCATGCCACACAATGTCACTATAGAATAACAGAGCAAGTTTGCAAGCCTGACTACACAGACAGTGTTCTGTATAACGCTTGTTCGAAGCATACACACCGGTCTGTTGTGTGCCTGCCAGCCTTTCCTCGTCGCCATTGCACCGAGAAGCATGTCTTCTTGCAACTTTTGCCACACACGCAAGGCTGAGTGACATCTCTGGTGTGCTGCAGCATCTGTGAAGTTGATGTATGCCCCTCAGCCTCAGCCAAAGCAGATACAAGCCTTGTCTCAGTTTACAGTCACCAAAGTAGCCTGTGGCCAGAATCACACAATGGCCCTCACCCAGGAAGGCCAAGCCTTCTCATGGGGTAGGACCCTACCTCATGCATCATATCACAAACTCCCAGTCTCTCTTGTGCAGCATGCAAAGAGTCTTCTGCTCAGTTTGTCAGTGAATGCCCAAAAGCCCTATGCCAGGTGCATCTGACAAAGGCAGCACATCTACTCTCATATGCCAATGCATGTGAAGTGCAACCAGCAGTCACAGGCAAGACAGACTAAGGCATCAGCTTGTGCCCTGAGAGAGCACTTGTGTATGGGTGTTCAAGCACATTGCCTTTCTGTTTTCAGGTAACGGAGGCTACGGCCGACTTGGGCATGTGAAGCAGCAAGACGAGTTCAAGCCCCGCAACATAGAGACCTTCAACCAGAGGGTGCCGGTAGCGCCTGATGTGGTAAGCAAGCTTGTCTCTGACCTGAAAGCTATAAGCACACAGCATCAAAGGCATAGCTTTGAATGTCCCGGTTTGTTCTGCTGAAGTGACTGTTTTAGCAGTCTTGTGCACCGCGTGGTGAATAGTACAATGCAACAGTTGAAAACTGCCTGATATCACCACATAAGCAGCTCAAGTTGTCTGGCTTGCTGGATTTGAGCCTGAGAATGAATTCTCTAGCAGCTGAACCAGGAATGTGTCGTGGAAACAAAGAGCAAAGTGATCTGATACCTCACATGGCTCAAATTGGCTGAAGTTTGATGAAAAGGCATATGGCTGGAAACACTGCTCTGGACAGACAGAAAACTTCCCCTGCATGTACATAGCTCATCATCACCCGCAAAGCTTGACCTGGTCTGCTGAAGGGTTGTAGCCTTGTATGTCTAGGGTGATTTGAAACTCCTGAGTACTGAGGCTTGCTGAAGCTCACCCTGTGGTAGCTCATCATTGTTGTTATGTTGCTCTCTTCAATCCCAAAACGTCCATTTTGAGTCCAAAACGTTATCCCTACACCAGAAGTCTAAACTCAGAAATGCCTGGAGACAGTAAAACTCGTTTCTACATAGGGGACATGTTTTGCCTGCTGATGAGGTGTGTCTGGTAAGGTGCAGGCAGCTTGCAATTCAACAGCAACCTTCTGTGTAGTGTTTGTCTGCTGATGAGGTATGTTTGCTATGGTGCAGGCAGCCTGCAGCACGACAGCAACCTTCTGCGTGGTGCAAGTGGGGGGCCAGGTGTATGCTTGTGGCAAGTGGAAGTCGTCAGGCGACAACACCATGTACCCAAAAGCATTCATGGACCTTCAGGGGTGGAATATCCGCCACATGGCTGCTGGAGCCACCCACTACGCTGTTGCTGCTGACCAATCCACCATCACATGGTACCCTCTCATGTGCCAGCCTGTTTGTGTGTGCTGTCTGATGTTGAGCTGCTGGGACCACCCACTATGCTGTTGCTGCTGACCAATCCACCTTCAGATGGCACTCTCTCATGTGCCAGCATGTTTGTGTGTGCTGTCTGATGCTGAGCTGCTAGAGCCACCCACTATGCTGTTGCTGCTGACCAGTCCACCATCACATGGTACTCTCTCATGTGCTAGCCTGACTGGGCCTGTTTGTCTGTGCTGTCTGATGCCCAGCTGCTGGAAGCAGCAATTATGCCGTCTCTGCTGACCAACCCACCAACACGTGTTACCTCCTAATGTGCCAGCCTCACTGTTGCTTGTCCAGCTGTCTGATGTCAAGCTGCTGTTGTCAGCAATCATGCTGCTGCTATAGTTTCACCGCCCAATTCATGGTATCTACTCATTTAATGGGAACTATACTAAACTGTAATGTACTGTATTGTACTGAATTAAATTCTGCCTGTCTAGCTACTTTGCTTGATGTTCTAATGTCTGGCATTGCAGGGGTCAAGCTGGGAATGGGGAGCTGGGGTATGGGCCGTCAGGGAAGAAGAGCAGTGCAAACCCTGACAAGGTGTACGCTCTGGAGGGAGTACATACACATCAGGTGGCCTGTGGAATTGGCCACACGCTGTTCCTGGTCAAGCCTGGAAGCAAGCAGGTCAGTGCTTTGTGCTCTTGCATAGTGTGTAGTTTGTGGGCGAGGCTTAGTCCACCTTGCTGTGCTCTCTGTCCTGCCTCAGGTATTCAGATGCCTCATGTGTACTATATCCATGCCCTCCTCATTGACAACTATGAAGGAAGTGCGCTGCAAGACAGCTTTGCGTTGCACTGATAGAGCAGTTGGTGCAAGTCAAGACAGCACCATATATGTTTGTTTCTTGATGCATGTGAAGACACACATTGTCACCGACTGGTGAATAGAGATTTTCCACAGTGCTTATGACATGTCGGTGCTTCCAGGCTTGCAAAGTCTGAAGAGCAATTTTTGCCTTCCTTGCCTTCCAAATGAGGGGACGCCTTTTGAGAGCATGATTGCACATGCCTTTTGAGTGCATGGTAGTTCCTGCCTTCTATGCCTTTTGACTGACCCAGTGGTGGCTGCAGGTGGAGGATCTGGAGGTGTATGAGCCAGCAGTGGCAGAAGAAGAAGCTCTACCAGAGCCAGAAGCTGCACCAGCTGCCAAGGGTGAGTGTAATTTATGAACTTGTGCTTTTCACGCTGTGGTTTCTCATCCCCACTGAAGCGTTTCCATCAGTGATCTGTGTTCAAAACACTGAAGCATTGCAATCAGAATTGGTATCAGTAAATCTTGGAATGCAGACCACCCAGGGATGGTAGTACATCTGATGCAGTGCATGTGTGTATGCAGCCAAAGACTGCTTTTCAGTGAGTGAAGGTGCATTGTATGTGTGCAGAAAAATGGCTGTGTGTCTGCAATCAAAGGTGTACTGTATGAGTGCAGGCAAAGGCAAAGCTGCAGCAGGGAAGGGCAAGGCTAAAGCTGCTGCAGGTATTTCAACCATGAATGTGATACTTTTAATGTCAGGAATTCATGTCTGTTGTCTGTATAGTGTGTCAAATTTTCTAGGCAGGTTGTCTTTCTAGGTGTTGTTTTATGGGCGGCCTTAGCTGCAGAGACAACCTTCTGCTCTTTGCCTTTCATGTCACTCTTGCAGCGTCAGGCTGCATTTGGTAAGATGGATTAGCACCTCTGCTGCAAGGCATGAAATCCAATCAAGGGCTAGGCTTGAATCATTGGCAATCAAGCTAGCAGTCACAGCAATGTCCAACAGTCAACCATTACAACTCCACTTGATCAGCACTGTCCCTGACAGAGTTCACAAGCAAAGCAAACGATCATGCAGGCGTGTTTCTGGCATTGACAAGAATGCAATTGTGCTAGCACCTAATGCAGGAAACAAATTGGAGATTTGTGTCGCAGGCAAGGCAGCTGCTGGCAAACGAAAGGCTGAAGATGGTGAAGAAGGAGCAGCAGCGCCTAAAGGCCGTGGCCGTGCCAAGAAATGAAACCAAGTGCATCAATTTGCCTCCTACACTTGCTAAACTGATTTGCTTGTTGTCAGCTCTGCTTCTGCTACATTCAGATTCCCCATGTTCTGCTAACAACATAAGTACTTTATAATTCAGGAATTGATCAGTCCAAGAGATCGCTCACACAACAGCAGTTCAGACACAGTGCTTTATGCTGCTGCTGTACTGAATGACCAACACAGTGAAGACTGCTGCTGTAAAATGCTGCACAGCTGCAATTGTGTTGTTGCCATGACTGCAGGACTCATGAGTTTGTAACGCTGAGCCTCAACTACAACTGCTGTTGTGACCTCTGAGTGTGAAATGCTTTCTTCAAGACATCTGACAGAACTTTTGCAGCGTCAGGAAACTCCTTATAGGATGGGAAGTAGTTGACATCAATGATGAAATGAACACCTGCACACCACAAGTGATTGCAACATATCCTGATCATTGAAGCCTCTGCATTTGACCAATGCTGAGGAGATCCCTGCTGCAATGATTGATCAGGTACTAGAAGCATAAGTGTGACCTGTTCAACAGAATGAAATCCAAATGCTGACAGGTGTGATCCTAAGCCCACACTCACACATGATCCCGTGCTGTTGTGCCTCTGAGTTTGTCATTTCAACCTTGTTGACAATGTGTTTACACAAAATGAGCATGACTATGCAGAGGTGCTGAGATGCCAACACACCTGTGTTTTCCTGGACCACTGTGTCATACCCAAACAGTGTGAGGCCCATTCTCTTCCTCAACTCATCTGTAATGACTTGGACCACTTCCATGTTGAGACCAGATCCTGCATGAGGATGAACAAGCTGAAAAAGAAGAAGCAGGCAGGAAACAGCCATGCACAAAGCCTGTTCTCATGACAACATGCAATCACCAAGGCAGCTGAGGGCATCAGCCTCATGTTGCACATGATGGTAGACACCCATACAAACCAGACCTACATGCATGCAGGCATGTGTACACACATGCACATGGTGTTCTGGTATCTGCATGCAGTGTTGAAGCCAGTCTTTGACACCCACGCAAGAACAAACATGTGTCTTGTGCAGCTTGACACGCACAGAAACACGCAAGCAGTGTTGTCACACCACTGCAGGGTCCCAGGTGGAACTTACCTGCAGGTTGCTGCTGAGACTCGTAGTGAGGTTGCAGGTAGTCTCTGTGAGGCAGCGACTTCAGGCTGTCAAATGCAAAGACCTGAGGCAAGCCTGCTGCTTGCGTCGCTACAGCAGGCAGGTTGGGAATGGATTGCCTCTCAGCCACGTGCATCTGCACACAACTTGCTTTTAGACTGGGCCTGTACAGGAGGTGCTTGGGAGTACCTCCATTGAAGAATTCCTGTTGCCCACGCACAGCTATACCATAGTCAGAATCAGTCCATGCTTTGGGAATCATGGCACCATTCGTGAAATCTGTGAGCGTCTTCTGCAGGCTAGTGAGCCTACGCTTCCTGCCATGGATGAATGGCTGTTTGTTGCGCATGCGCTGTTGGTGCAGCAGCTCTGGCAACCTCTACATTGTGCGCACACTGACTAACACAGTCAGCAGGCCAGCATACATCAAGCTGAAATATGGCAAGCAAACAGTGTGTACCTGATCACCCATGACGTAGACCTTGTGCAGCACGCCATTGTGGTTGATGAACTGCTGCAGACAGCCAGGCATGGCTACCTTCAGCAACACAGTCACGTCAAGACATCCAGTCAATCACATCAGGACATCCAGTCAATCACATCAGGACGTCCAGTCAATCACATCAGGACATCCAGTCAATCACATCAAGACATCCAGTCAATCACATCAAGACATCCAGGGGAAGACACGAGGTCATTGAATGAAGGAACGAATCATCAAATGAACACACAAATGAACAAACGAATGCACATATTTGACCACACATGTGCTGTAGAACTGACGAACTCTAGCCGACACAGTCGCTGCTTGTATTGTAGACATAAGCAGTTGCGGGCAGAAAATAGGTTGCAAGCCCCAACTAAAGGCGTTTGACATTGTATTGCAAGCTGAATCAGAAGGTCTACAACCCATTTTTTGGCAACTCATGCCAAAAAAGAAAGGCTTCAGAGCTGCAGAGGCCAGCTTGCAGAGGGGCAGCAGTCTCTAAAAGCCAGCGGCTTTGCAGGAGTAGGGCATCGAAGTGAGCCCCAGATGTTGTGAACATGCAATGTCATGATCTCAGCAGGGGACTGAGTAACACCGTCAACTGTGCGGACGGCAGGCGTGAAATGACAAGGTACCTGCAAATCCTGGAAACCATCTTCCTGCAAGACGACTGCCATCTGATGAGCTTCAGGAGTGCCGCATGCCACTCTGGGCTTGACGATGCAAGGTAATCGGATACCGCTCTGTGCCAGCAGGTGTCTTGTCTCTGCATCTGGGCCGAGTCTGTCTACCTATAGGGAGCAACGAAACCCATGTTGATGCTAACACGCTGACTACCAAAACACATCCTCATAAGAGGAGCTGCTCAGGGCCCAGCCTGTCTACCTATATGGAGCAACTAAACCCATGTTGATGCTGACAAGCTGACTATCTGGTGCAACAAAATGCACGTTGATGCTGATATGCTGACTACCAAAACAGATTCTCCTACAGGGAGCTGCTTAGGGCTGAAAATTGGGGAAATATGCATGTTGAATGAAAGAAAGAATGAACAGCAAAAAGATGGTGCTCTGTTGCTGCAACTGCTTGTTCTGGTTAGCTCACAAGGTGTCGGACTTTGTGCAGCTGAATGCAGCACATGCAACTCGGACTCATTTTCCTAATCAAGGGCGACAGCTTATACACAGCACACAGAAAGAACTCTATCATGGGACCATGCATTCTGACTGATACAGCAGCACCAGTGGGAGCCCTAGACCATGAGAATGCAATCCAGTGGCCATAATCAGCAGCATCGAGAGCAACATGCAGGCGCAATATCAGTGTCAATATGTGACAGGTCCTGCCAGGCTTGTAGGTGATTTGCCTGAATGGAGGGTGGAGTCTGTACAGCAAAGCCCTGAGCCCGGGCAGCCCTTGCTGCCTCCTCCAGGCACACTGTCAGCGTCTGCCTGTCTATCACCTGCATAAGCAAATCACACTGTCCACTTCCCAGCACTCTGCATCATCTAGCCTGTTGATTCCACAGCTGGATAATACCGGCTGTGAAGGGGTTGTACTGATGCAGAAGGTAGGGCATGCAAACCAGGAAGGTGCACCCCCCCCCCCTTGCACCCCAAATGCACTCCCCTTGCACCCCAAGCACTCAGTTCAAGAAGCTGGATGCAGCGCAGCAAGGAGAACAGGTTGAAAGGGTCAGTTTGAGAGTCGGGCACAGCACAGCGAAGAGTGCGTGAAAAAGTTGAAAGGGTAAGTCTGAGTGCTTGGCACACCCGCAGCAAAGAGTGCTTGCAACGGGTGACTCTGAGTGTTATGCGCAGCGCAGCAAAGACTGCTTGAGAACATTGAAAAGGTGAGGGGACAGCTGACCTGGTGTACTTTGTCCAGAGAGTCCACCAGGACAGTCTCAGGATGTGCTTTGGTGTAAGCAGCCAGAGAGGCGATGCGTGCTGAAAACTCAGGCAGTTGCTTTGGCCCTCTACTGATCAGCTCATCCGTTGCCTGTCAGCACAGGGTGAAAGGCAAGGGGTCAGATCCTGAAGGGCAAGCTGTTGCTGCACAAGGCAAGCTTTGCTACCGTGAGTGCTGGCAAAGGCCCAGCCAACTGCGCCAGCAGGTGCAACGTCTTTGATTGTAGTGAGAACAATCTAAGGGTCAGCCATGTGGCAGGCTGATGAGATAGCAATGCATGCTGTCAGGTAGGACTTTGCGTATCTCTGTTTTGGTGCTCAGCTCATGTTGTAGACATATCAAGGGCAACTCAATGCCATCTGGATGTTGCGCACAACAGCAGATGGGGTCGCAAGCATGCATGTCATAACAGCAAACTGAGCATGCAGGTGTATGGCACTGGCTATCGCCACAGACCTGACGTGGTATTCAACAATGGCAAGGACACATGCTGAGAGGCACAATCTTGATGAACAGGTCCAGGCAGGGTTTGACCTTGTGCAGCATGACATCAAAGGGGCCCTGCTGCTCCAGAGGCCGGCCAAAGTCAACAGGCACAAAGCAAACCCCATGAGCAGCAGTCAGGGGCAACAGCCCTCTTGAGGCTAGATTCCTCTCCCTGGAGGGCTTCATGGTATAGCCCACAAGCAAGGCTGCGGTCACTCTTCTTCTGTGGCTGTCAGCAACATGACGCAGCAAATGCTGCAGTTGCTGACTGCTATTCTGCAAGAAAGTACACATACATGACAACCATGCAATCGAGTGCAACAAGCATGGCAAAGAAGCATCGGCAATGCAGTTTGTAGGAACATGGCTCGTTTGGATACCAGATGCTCCTTGAAGTCTGCGACGTCATGCAAACATGTGTGCATGTCAGGCAAAGAAATACGCGCAACATGGTTTCTCATAATAGGGCCATTGTTATAGGTGACAGACAAGCGGCTGTTTTATGTAGGCATGATGCAGCTAGAAGGTGATGGCAGCATTGTTGATATCTGTGCATGCACATGCACACATGCTCTTCTACAACGTGTGAGTCAAACAGCAAGACTGCCGCATGACAGCTTGATACACTGAGCATACCACATGCTGCGGTGTGGCGATCAGCTGCAGTCCTGCAAGTTTGCATGCAACAGCTGCTTGTCTGGTCTCCAGCGTGACAAATGCTACCACTGATGCATCCAAAGACATCTTAGTTGTGGCGGCCCTGTGCATAAGACATGCAGTTCAGATGAGAATAAATTTTGGCAGTGACACATCACAGGGGCAGCATTCGTGTGCAGACAAAGTCATATACCTGAGACATGTTGCAAGTAGCCTGGGCTGTGTTACCACAATGGAGACACCCTCCGGCCAATGCTGATTATTCAGAAGGTTTTGCTGTTGTACAGCTGCCTCAGCTGTAGGAGCTTCAACAAGAACAACGACGGCAATGCCTCCAAGAATAAGTCGCTGCAGGCACTGTTCAGTAGTGGCTATGTGACCTGCAGGTTGAGAGGCCTCCTGGTGAGCCTGACCTGGACAAGCGTGCCGAAAACACGACTAGTCGGACAGGTGTGAGTCACTTACCTGTTGTACTGGCAGAGACAAGGAGCTCGGCTTGTAACACAAGTCCCTTCAGGCCAGGTGGTGCTGACATGTGCAACGTGCGATCCCTCCATCATGTTGCAAGCGTCATGATGTCAGTCAGCCATCTGGCGGCAAGCTCACTCATACGCTTTGGTGACACAAGACAGGCTCTGCATTGCAAGCCTCTTGTTACGGCCGTGCCGCAAACGACATGCTCATAGTTTGCCGCGTGGAATACTGTTCCAATCACAGTCCCTGGAGGCGAGCACAACTGTACGCAGACATAGACGTCCTTTTAGACCTTCCCGCGCTCATTGTGATGCGCAGAGATTCCGGCTCGCCGGATCCATCTTGATCGAAGTGATGCTGCATAAGTGGTTCCGGAGCGAGGCCTGTTGAATTAAGGAATGCGTTGCCACAGAGTCTCTCAATGGATGGTGATCCTCGGTGATCTTCCGGAAGATCAGCGATTGGTGAGCCTGCTTGTGTCTCTGCTTCGTCTTGGGTATCTTGATGTAGTCTATTCAGCTCCAAAGGATGCACCAGCCTGAAGATCAGTCGCGACAGCTGGCTTGGTGACTGCGTTCGGCTACAGA
>JAABUK010009958.1_pt1 | contig 12832 bp, 13 predicted proteins | sample 5559141 | NCBI WGS metagenome assembly JAABUK01 (sample SAMN10711869, study PRJNA513367) | rock metagenome | isolation source: Antarctica rocks | place: Antarctica: Victoria Land, Pudding Butte nord | collected 2016-01-03
TTAGTCAGCGCAAGCGAAAGCGGGTAGAGGAGGTGTTCGGCTGGGCGAAGGTTGTTGGAACGATACGAAAGGTAAAAGTTCGCGGTCACGCTCGTGTCTCGGCTGTTTTCACGTTTGCGATGGCCGCATACAACATCGTTCGCATCCGCAACATCATGAAAGCCGCCGCATGACAACGGAATTCGTATGCGCAAAAGTCGAAAAAAGAGCTCGGCGAATCAAGCGAACAGACCAAAAACGGCCGAAGACGGGGCTAAGGCCTTCGCAAACCTTGATCTGACGACGGTTTCGTCGCGAAATTCCGCAACCTGCTAAGGAAAGAGCCAGCTATCGTAACTGCGAACTCCTAATTTTCGTCTCCGGCATAGCAAAAAGGAACAATGCGAGGGTGAGCGCTGCAATGCCACTGAGTGCGAGAAACCCGATCTGGAAGCCAAAGCGCTGCGCGATGAATCCGGCGATGAGATTACTAAACGCGCCCCCGAGGCCGAAGCCCGTAATTGCTATGCCCTGCAAAAAGTTGAACCGGCCGGTTCCCTTCGCGATGTCGGATACGATCAAAAGCCAGATGACATTGTAGACGCCCGCGCCGAGCCCGTCGAGTGCCTGCACGACGATGAGCACATCGGGATTGGCCTTGCCGACGATCGCGAACAAGACGCCTCGAGCGACGAGCGCGCACATCGCGAACGCGAACACCGGCTTTCGGCCGAGCCGGTCTGCGAACCGGGGCACTGCTAGGGCGGCGACGATCATGACAAGTTGCGCGGCGACGATCCCGGCGGAAAGATAGAGCGATGCGCCGGACCTGCCGCCGTGCGGCAAGATTTCACCGAGCATTACGAGCATCGCGGCATTCGAGAGGTTCCAGAGAAAGAGTACGACGACGAAGACGACGATCCGCCGATCGCGGCACGCGTTACGAAGCATCATCGCGAATGGTTGCGGCGCCTCGCGCTTGCCGTATTGCGCTTCGGGCGCTTCGCGAGCGGCATCGTCGTCGATGTCGTCCTTCTGGATCGTCAGCGCAAAGAACGCCGTTAGCGCCCCGAGCGCGAGGATGAGATAGAAGATCCACGACAGCGCGGCGAAGTAGCCGAGTGCGCCCGCGGTGACGGCGAAAAAGACGTTGCCGGCAGCGTTGAAAGCTTGGTTGCGCCCTTGTCGCTTAGCGAGCGCGGCGCTGCCGACCATGCCGAGCGAGATCGCGGCAATGCCGGGCGGAACGAAGGCGAATGCGGCGCCGATCGCGATCTGCGTCGCGACGATTGGCCAGAGTGTCGGCAGCAGCGCGAGGGTGACCGCGCCGATGCCGCCGACGCAGGCCGCAATCGCGAGCAACGTCCGCTTGAACGTGGCGCCGTCGATGACGGCGCCCGCCGGTGTCTGCGCGATGACGGTCGCGAATCCGGCGGCTGACGTCGCGATGCCGACGCTCGCCGCGTCGAAGTGCCGCACGCCGACGAGGTAGATAGCGAGATAGGGCCCGACGCCCGTTTGTATGTCGGCGAACGTGAAGTTCAGTGCGTCGAGCGCGCCCAGGCTGCGTTTGCTTCCGTTCACCAGGGGTGGCCGTTGTCGTTGGGCCCTAGTCGCGTGCCGAGAATTCCTTTGGTCTCGTACGAACCAATGGCGGCATCTTTGTCGCGCTTGATTTGCTTCACCGGGTCGTAGCGTCCGGCTCGATCAACGAGTATGTCGATGCGATCGGTGTCTTGAGCATTGCCGTCGGCGGCGTTCACCGACACGCGATGCTCGCCGTCGGCGAGCAGCGTGAAATCGATCGCCGCGATCCACTCGGCTGGTGCTGAGCCGCGCAGCATCGGCACTGGCGGCGCGTCATCGATCAAGCAGAGGACCGCCGGTTCGGACTTCGCACCCCAGACGCGCGCGCGAACCTCGATACGGCCACGAACGACGTGCTCAGGCCGCTCGGGATCGATGATGAGCCGGCGGTCGGCGGGCGACGTAATCAGCACGAAGGGCCACGGGTCGCCGAGCACCTTGAAGCGCCAGCTTACGACACCGTCGTCGACCGACGTCAGCGAGAAGCCGACCGGGCCCTCTTCGATCTGGCCCGTTGAACGTGTCGCCGCGTAGATCGTGCGACCGTCGTTCGCGAGCTCGTTGTAATGTGTGTGGCCCATGTCAACGAGCAGCACGCGATGCGTCGTTACGAGGCTCGTGAGCTCGTCCGCCGCGTCACCGAATTCGCTTGGGTACGCATGCGTAAAGAGGAGGATCGGCTCGTGCGCGGTGCGGGCCGTGTCGAGTGTCGAGCGCAGCCATTCCAGCTGCGTGGCGCCGAGCGTGATCTGTTCGTTGCGCTGGCCGTCGAGCGAGTTCAAGAAGATGCAGCGATAGCCGTTAATCGCGCGCGAGCGATAGAGCTCCGGCTCGAGCGTTGAGCGATAGTTCTCGAGCGAGCCACTCGCGCGATCATGATCGCCCGTGCGTATCTCGAGCGGGATCGCGAGCCGGTCGATCGCGTCGCGAACGAGCCGGTATTCCTCGATTGTGCCGTCGTCGGCGTTGTCACCGGGCAGGACGGCAAAGTCAACGTCCCCGCGTAGGCGGTCGTTCGCGTCGGCTATCAGCGCGACGAAGTCGCGATAATTTTGCCGATCCTCGGTCGTGACATGGAGGTCGCCGAAGTGGAGATACGCGAGCGGCCGCCGCGCGGGAGTGCTCACTCGGCCGAGTCCTCGTCGCCTTCCGCGTCGAGATCATCGCCGGGACGCGGCGGCTTTGGCGGGACGAGCGGCTGCGGCCCCGCGGGCCCGATCAACGTGAGCATGCGCCGATAGACCTCTTCGGTCGCATCCGCGATCGTCATCGGATCGCTCTTCGGGAACTCGGCGACGTTGAGGACAGCGAGCGTCAGTTCGATCGCGTGCTCGCGTTCCTTGGGACCCGATTCGTTCGGGCCGTGCTTCGGAGCGGGCTTGCCTTCGTGCTTGTCGTGCTTGTCGTGCTTCGGCTCGAGTTCCGCGCGCGGCTCGTGCTCCGGCTTGGCTGGTTTCGGCGGCTTCATCTCGTCGTTCTTCAAGTGGTCATCCTTTCGAGAATGTGGCGCCGGACGATCGTCCGGCTCGTTGCTGAACTGCAACGACCGTGCCAAACGCTGGTCCGGAGCTAGAATCGAGCGATGAGCGAGACGCCGGCGACCATCAAGATCGCGCCGACGACGCGGAGGGCGTTGATTGGATGCTGCGGGACGTTTGCGATGCCGAACTGATCGATTGCGATCGAGGCGATGAGGTTCGCCGCGATCGTAAGGCCGTTGAACGGACCAGCGCCGATTCTCTGAATGAAGAGCAACCCGGCGAAGACCGCGACGGCGCCCGTTATTCCTCCTAGCGGCGCCCACCAGGGCATCGCGGCGACGTTGTTGCCGCTCGGGAGGGTCTTCATCTGAACGGCGAAGAGAATGACGAGCACGGCGACCACCGGCACGAACGATACGATGCTCGCGAGCCAAGGATTGACGAGCGACTTGTTGAGCTGGCCGTTCATCGCCGCGCCGAGCGCCTGCAGAGCGCCGGCGAAGATGATGAACGGATAGAGCAAACTCGAGCTGATGGCGGCCTCCCGTGACGATGGTGTCTCGGCCACCCGCTGTGCAAGAACCACGCCAATGGCGGTCGATTGGCACGAACCGTGCAGACGGCCAATGACGCTCTCACTCGCTCAGCTTCACGAGGTTGCCATTTCGTACGCGCACATCACGCATCTCGAGCACGAGATCGCCATTTGGGCGGTTTGTCTCGTCGCGATCGTCGGCGTGCTCGCGCGCCCGTTCAACATCCCCGAATGGGTCTGGGCGCTCGGCGGCGCGATCGTCATCGCAGCGACGCAGCTGCTACCGATTCGCGGCGTTCTCGACGCCGTGGGCAACGGCACCGACGTCTACCTCTTCCTCACCGGCATGATGTTGCTCGCCGAGATGGCGCGTTGCGAAGGCGTCTTCGACTGGGTCGCAAGCCTCGCGGTCCGCGCCAGCGGCGGGTCGCGCTACAAGCTCTTCACGCTGATCTACGGCGTCGGGATCGTGGTGACGACGGTGCTCTCGAACGACGCGACAGCCGTCGTGCTTACGCCGGCCGTCGCCGCGGCCGTCCGAGCGGCGAAGGTCAAGCCGTTGCCCTATCTCTTCGCCTGCGCGCTCATCGCGAACGCCGCGAGCTTCGTGCTGCCGATCTCCAATCCGGCGAACCTCGTCGTCTTCGCGCAGGGCATCCCACAGCTCACCAAATGGATCGCGGCGTTCGCGTTGCCGTCGCTGTTCTCGATCGCGATCACATATGGCGTCTTAGTATTTTTATTCCGACGCGATCTCTCCGGCGACGTGCAGGGCGACGCCGATGCGAAGCAACTCGAGCTCGCGGGACGGCTCACGCTCGGCGGTATCGCGTGTACCGCCGTCGCGCTCGTCATCGCCTCGGGGTTCGGCGCGGATCTCGGTACCGTCACCGTCATCGCGGGTGGGCTCGTCTACGCGGTGGTCGCACTCGTCGATCGCGGTGCCGCCGTGCCAGTTCTGCGCTCGGTCACGTGGACGGTGCTGCTGCTCGTCGCCGGGCTGTTCGTACTCGTCTCGGCAGCCGAGGAAACGGGATTGCTGATGTGGACCGAGCTCGCGGCGCATGCGGCCTCACGGCTGCCGACGCCGCTCGCCGTCGTCGCCGCGGCATTCGCGACCGGGATCGGTTCGAACCTCATCAATAATCTGCCCGCAGGGCTGATCGCGGGCACGACGATCTCCGGCGCCCACGTGAGCGAAGCGTTCCGCAGCGCGGTCGCGATCGGGATCGATTTAGGACCGAACTTATCGGTGACGGGCTCGCTCGCGACGATTCTCTGGCTGCTCGCGCTGCGGCGTGAGGAGATCGAAGTCGACGCGTGGCGGTTCTTGCGCGTGGGCGCACTCGCGATGCCGGTCGCGATGCTGCTGGCGGTGGAGAGCCTGCTGCTCACGCTGCACTGAAGCGGCGAGCCGCTCGACGTCGTTTGGCACTCGGATTGCATGCAGCATGGTAGTCGCTCATCGACGAGATTCGAGCGCGGCAGCACCCTCGATCGGAGTCACCATGTCGCAATCCACGAACGTCACCGTCGCCCTCGCGCTCTGCGCAGCGTCCGCCGTTCTCACGGGACCCGTATCCGCGGCGGCCGCCGCCGCTCCTCGGGCGGCCACGAGCGCAATGGCGCGAATCGCCTCCGCTCCTGCGGAAGGAGCACGGTCCGGGCCCACCGGCCTCACGAACGGGCCGCCGGCCCCGGGCGCGGCGCCGTGCGGCGGACCGGGCGCGCGACGGGGTCGCGGACCCGCGGGCGGCCCCGGTGCCCGTGGGCCCGGCGCGAACGGTCCGCGGCCGCCGGCCAGAGCTGCGGCCGCTCCGCGTCCGGGCTCCCCCGGACGTCCCTCGAGCGGCTCGTCGAGTGCGGCGACGCCAATGCCTAGCGTGCGCGGCTCGTAATCGCCCGGCGTCGAGAGCGGTTTGGCACGCAGCTTGCAGAACCGCTCCCGATGCCCATTCGAGGCGCGCGGATCGGGCGCGCGGCCGCCGCAGCGATCTCCGCCATCACGATGAGCGTCGCCACGGCGCCGGCGGCTCCTCGCCCGCCGTCGCCGCCCGACCGGACCGCCGTCGGGACCCACGAATCGCGAGTCGCCGCGCGGCTCGCGGCATCGACGCTCGCGACCGCTATGGATCGTCAACTGCTGGAGGCCGCACGGACGTATCTCGCGCGGTCGCGGGCGGCGCTCGCGGCCGGTTCGCTCGTGCCGGCCGATCAGTACGCGGCGGCGAGCGACAATCTCGCGACCGCGATCGATCCGCGTTCGCAACCGCCGCCGCACGCGCGGCCACACGGCCGGCGACCCGACAGAGCGCCTCGGCCGCCTGACGATGGCGATGCGCTCGACCCGGGCGAGCTCACGCGGACGATCGACCGCGTGTCGACGACGCTCGAGACGGTGTCGAACGTCATCACCGCTCCCGGCAGCGTCGAGCGAATGTTGACCGCCGCGGCATCGAAGCTCCTGGACGATGCTCGGATGCAGCGCGCGAGCGGCGACGATAGCGTAGCGGTCCGAGATGCGCGCGCCGCCGAAGCGATCGCCCGCGCGACGCTCCACGTCGCGCTCGCGAAGAATCCGACCGATGCGGCCCTCGCGGTGCCGGGCCCACCAGACCGACCTCATCGACCTCGGCCGCCCGGCGACCGCCCCCCGCCGGGCGGGCGCCCGTGAGCGGGCCACGGCTCGCGCTCGGCGCGCGGCTCGACGTTCGGACGCGACTCGACGTCTATGCGCGATTGTTACCGATGGGCGCCGTCGCGCTCGACGACGCGGCCGCGGCGGAGATCGCCGACAACCCGTTCCTCGAGTTCGGTCCGGAGCGTTCGATCGCGGCGACGCGCGATATTTCGGAGGACGTGCCTTACGCGAGCCGCACGAGCCTCGCCGACCACCTCGAAGCGCAGCTCCAGGGCACACACGCGCCTGCGGCGGTTCACCGCGCCGCATACGCCGTCATCGGCAGCCTCGACCGCGAGGGATACTGCCGCGAGACGCTCGCGGCGATCGCCGCGGTCGCGCGGTGTAGCGCGGGCGATGCCGCAATGGGTCGCACGCTCGTGCAGTCGTTCGATCCGCTCGGCGTCGCCGCGCGCGATCTCGGGGAGCGCTTCGAGCTCCAGCTCGATGACGACGCTACCGATGACGACGCGCTTACCGTTGCGCGCGAACTCGAAGCGCTCGCCGCCGAAGGAACGTCGTCGTTCGCAGCACGACTCGGCATGCCGTTCGAACGCGTCGTCGCGGCGGTCGCCCGACTCGCCGAGCTCGATCCGCAACCGACGCGCGACTTCGACGCCGCGGCGACGTACGTCCGGCCCGAGTTTTTAATCGCGCGCGACGACCATGGCTGGCGGGCACGGCTCGATCCGGCGCTCGTGCCCGACGTACGGTTCGTACCGCTCGCGAGCGGCGGCACATATTCCGACGCCATGCGCGATGCGCGCGCGAAGGCGCGCCGCTTCGTCGATGCCGTCGAGCGGCGTACGCAAACGCTCACGGCGCTCGGCGATGCGCTCGTCGCGCATCAGTTGAAATTCCTCGACGCGAGCGGCGCCCCGGCCAGCCTCGAGCCGCTCACGGGGCGTGCGCTCGCCCGCGACGTCGGCTGCGCCGAATCGACGATCAGCCGTGCCCTCTCGAACCGCTACGCGCGCACGCCGTTCGGAACGCTACCGCTACGCGCGTTCCTCGCGACCGCGCCGTGTGCGACGTCGACACTCACGACGCACGAGATCGTGCGCCGCCTCGGTGCGATCATCGCGGCCGAACGCGAACCGCTCTCGGATCGCGAGCTCGTGCGACGACTCGCGCTCGACGGCATCCGCGTGGCGCGACGGACGGTCGCGAAATATCGCCGCTCGCTCGAGATTCCGTCGACGCGTTCGCGGAGCGCCTCGAGATGAAACTCCGCACGGCGTTTTCTAGCATGGTCGCGCTCGGCATCCTCGCCGTCACGCTCGCCGGCTTCGCGCTCTTCTGGACGCTCGAGGGATCGGTCCAAATCGAAGTCGGCCGCTCGCACGGTCTGCTCGCCGGGCTCGATACGCGGCTCGCCGGTGCGTACATCGCGCAGGTCGGTGGGACCAACGACGCGACCGTCCTCGCTCCGACGCGTGCGACGCTCGATCTCTTCGCACGCGGGCTCACGTCGGCCGTGCTCGAACCCTACGACGGTATCGAAGGCGGTTTCTACGACGCCCGGACGCGTCGCATTTTCGGCTACGCCTTCCCGACGCACGGCGGTCCGCGCGCGAAGCTCGATGTCCCGCGCGTCGAATCCGGGACGATCGCAGCGCTCGGTGCGCGCGTCATACGAAGCGGTCGACCCGCCGCGACGGAACTGCACGAGGGACTCGGCGACGTCGTTGCGATCGACGCGACGCCCGTGCGCATCGACGGCCGCATCCGCGGCGCCGCATGGACGATGCAGCGGCTCTCCGGCGCGGCGGCGCCGGCCGAGAAGCGCCGGCGACTGCTCGTCGTCGCGATCGCGCTCGTCGCGCTGTCGCTCGTCGCGTTTGGCATCTGGGTGCTCGCGTGCGTCCGGCGCGAGGTCGCGATGCTCGTGGCCGGCGTTCGGCGACTCGAGACCGACGACGACGCGCGCATCCCGCTCGGGACGGGCGACCTCGGTATCGTCGGCGACGCCGTGAATCGCATGGCTGACGTCCGAATTCGCGCCCAAGGCTTGGCTCGTGCCGCCGAAGCCGACGCGCGCCGAGCCGAGCGGCTCGCCTCGCTCGGTCGCATGGTTGCGAACGTCGCGCACGAGATCCGCAATCCGCTCAACGCGATGCGGCTGCAAGTGGCGTTGCTCCAGCGCCGCGAGCCGACCTCGGGCGAAATCGCGGGCCGCGTCGTCCACGAGATCGAGCGGCTCGACTCGGTCGTGCTGCGCATGCTCGAACTCGGGACGACGGGGAGCACGCGGCGCGTCGGGCTCGACTTGCGCGACGTCGCGCGCCGTGCGGTCGCGCTCCTCGCACCCGAAGCGCACGAGCGCGATGTTCGTTTCGCGCTCGCCCTCGATGCCGTGCCGGCAACTGTGCGAGGCGATGAAGCGGCGCTCGATCAACTCGCGATCAACCTGCTTAAGAACGCCGTCGAGGCCGCCGATCCCGGGTCGACGGTCGACGTGATCGTCGACCGCACGCCGCTGCTGCGCGTTCGCAACGTCGGCGAAGCAATCGCACCAGATCGCATGACCGAGATCTTCGAGCCCTTCGCAACGAATAAGCCACACGGTACTGGTCTCGGCCTCGCGATCGCCCTTGAGATCGCGGCCTGGCACGACGCGACGCTCGCCGTCGCGAGCGATGACGGAAGAACCACCTTCACGCTGCACTTCGCGCCACGCGCGCTTGAGATGGTGACATGACCGACGCCCCGATCATCCTCATCGTCGAAGACGACGACGGCGCGCGCCGAGCGCTCGGCGAGCTCTTGGAAGCCGACGGCTTCGCTGTGCGCGAGGCAGCGACACTCGCCGCCGCCCGCGAGGCGGCGATCGCGTCCGACGTCGCGGCGATCCTGCTCGATCTCCGGCTGCCGGACGGCGACGGCCAGGAGCTGCTCGTCGAGCGCGGCGCCGGGCACGTGCCGATCATCGTCATGACCGCGTTCGGCAGCGGCTCGCGCGCGATCGAAGCGATGCGTGCGGGCGCCTACGACTACGTGCAGAAGCCGCTCGATCCCGACGAGATCGGGCTGACGCTGCGACGCGCGCTCGATCACGCACGACTCACGAGCGAGCTCGCGCGTGCGCAACGGCACGTCGACGCGCCGATCGCCGCGACCGAGCGGATCGTCGGAACGAGCACCGCGTTGCAACGTGTTTTCAAGCTCATCGGTCGCGTGGCGCAGAGCGACGCGACCGTGCTCATCAGCGGCGAATCGGGAACGGGCAAGGAGCTCGTCGCGAGCGCGATCCATGCCTATTCGGCACGGGCGAGCGGCCCGTTCGTCGCGATCAATTGCGCAGCCGTGCCGGAGGCGCTCCTCGAGAGCGAGCTCTTCGGATACGAGAAGGGCGCATTCACGAACGCGATGGTGCAGCGGATCGGCCGCTTCGAAGCGGCGGCCGGCGGGACGCTCTTTCTCGATGAGATCGGCGAGCTGCCGATCGCGATGCAGGCGAAGCTCTTGCGCGCCGTCCAAGAGCGCACGATCGAGCGGCTCGGCGGGAACAAATCGATCAAGATCGACGCGCGGATCATCACCGCGTCGAACCGCGATCTTCACGCTGAAGTCGAAGCGGGCCGGTTTCGTGAGGACCTCTACTATCGACTCGGCGTCGTCGAGATCGCGCTGCCGCCGCTGCGCGATCGGCTCGACGACATCCCCGCGCTCGTAGACCACTTCTTGGCACGGGCGACGCGCCGCTTGGGTCGGCGCGTCGCAATCTCTGAAGCGGCGCTACGCGAACTCGCGCTTCGGCCGTGGCGCGGAAACGTTCGGGAGCTCGAGAACACGATCGAGCGCGCGATCGTGCTCTCGCGCGGAACGATTGATCTCGAACATCTGGCGCCGTTCGACGCCGACGAGCGGGCGTACCGAACGTTCGTCGCGTCGCTCGAACGCGACGCGCTCGATGCGGACGATCCGGATCTCGCCGGGCGCATCGGCGTCTCCGCCTCGTTTCTCTCGCGGCGCCGCGACGAGCTCGCCCGATGAGAAGGGAGCGCCGCTGAGACCGGCGCTCCCCGGCGCTCCCCGTCGATCCCTAGCTGCTCGATGCGGGAGATGCCGCCGGATCGGGGGCTCGGTCGGCGGGCGGCGGTGGAGGTCCTCCAGGGCCGCCGGGGCGTCCTCCGGGCGGCGGTGGGCCGCCGCCCGGACCATGGCCGTGCTTTCCACCTGCGCCCGCCCCCCTGGCACCGCCGGGACCGCCATGCGGCGGGCCGCCGGTGTTGCCCAAGAGTCCCTTTTCGGTGTAGACGCCGAGTGAGTTATTCGTCGGACCGAACGACTTCGTCGCGATCGTCGGCGCGGCACCGTTGCCCGCCACCGAGACTAGGATCGTATCGCTCGAACGATTACCGCCCGCGCCCTGGACGCTGACGGTAATCTTGTGATCGCCCGATGCCATCGACGAGAAGTCGTACGGTTGGCTCCACATCTGCGTCGAGCCGATGCGCGTCATGCCGCGTGCGGTACCGCCGTCGACCTGCATTGCGACAGACGATACGCCTCGATCGTCCCAGACCTTTGCGCGAATGGCTTCCGTGCCGTGCACGATCTGGGTGCTCCCGAGCATCAAGCCTTTGTCGGCGGGCGATGTGATCATAACGAACGGCCACGAGCCGAGCGGCTTGAACTTCCAGCTGACGACGCCGTTGTCGATGTTGACGAGCGAGAAGCCGACGGGACCTTCGCTGATCTGGCCCGTCGAGCGCGTCGCCGCAAAGACCGTGTGGCCGTCGTTGGCAACGCTGTTGGTATGCGTGTGGCCGGCGTCAACGAGGATCACGCCGTCCTTCTCGATGAGGTCCTGAAGGTCGGTTGCGACGTTGTAACTGTGGGCCATGAGGACGTTCTTTAGCCCCGCAGCTTTTGCGGCCGCGAGATCTTGCGTCAGCCAGGCTTTCTCCGTTGCGTTGACGCCGCTCATGACGTCGAGAAACGCGAAGTGATACCCGGCCGCCGAGAAGCTGTAATAGGGGTTCGACTCCATCGACTTCTCGTAGGACGAGATGTCGTGGCGATCGTGATCGCCCGGCACCGCATAAAGCGGCACTTTGAGCTGCGACGTCGCCGCCGTGATGAGCTGGTACTCCGAGTCGCTGCCCTCGTTCGCGTTATCACCCGGTAAGAACGCGAAGTTCACGCCGTTGAGCAGGTACTGATTGGTGTTCGCGATGATCGACTTGAAGTCGGCGTAGTTCTGCGAGCTCGCGTCGGTGATGTGAAGATCGCCGAAGTGTACCCAGCTGATCACGCCAGGGTTGAGAATCTTCGTCGTTTGGCCGGTATCGGCCTGACGATTGACCGGGATCGCCTGCGGCGCAGCGGCGCCCTGAGCGATGCTGAGAAGGACGAGCGCGCTAGTCGGGAGCGCCGCGCGAAGCGTAAGTTTTCGAATCATGCCGGTCAGCATGCACGCACCGTGCCAATTGCACGCGAGAAACGCTAGCCGATGATCTCGAGTAGTGGAGGCTCGTCGTCAATCGTCCCTGCCGCGATATAGCTGAGCACGACGCCGCTCGACTGTTGCCCGGTTACGCGCTTGATGTTCTCAATCGGGATCTTCTTCTTCGCGGCGTTCGTAATGAATCGGCGCCGGAACGAGTGACCTGCGAAGTCGCCGGCAATGCCGGCCGAAGCTATTCTTCGTCGGAGCACCCGAGCGACGTCGCCCGAGTCGAGTCGTGTGGTCGTGAATTGCCCGCTCAGATTAAACGTTCGGAAGACTGGCCCGCCAGGCCCAACGATCGCGAGTCATCGCTCGAGTGTAGGCCCGCTCGGTAGCCGGCGCGTGGTCCATCCGGCGTCGAGAGGTCGTGCTCGATGGCCCGTGCGAGCTCTGCCAGGACGGCTGCGCCGCCCTCGAGCGGCTTGATCGTTGCCAAGTTGTTGCCGCAAGCGCTATTTTCGGCGATCGGGCTGGCCTGGAGCCGTCCGCGGGCGTTCCCACGGCCAATTCTTCCGCTGCAAACTGTCGTCTCTCCCGTGCCTGAGAATCCAGCCATTCTCAGACACGAGGTCCATGACGACTTCTGACTGCTGTGAAGCACGCGGCCAGGCGAGACGGGCGATTTCGGGGGCGATTCCGTGTGTTCAGGAGCTCGATAGCATCGAGTTAGCGCGCCTACAAATCGAGCCGCAACGCTGACAGAGGCCAAGGAACTGCTACTTCGCGTTGCGACATTACATAGAATGTCGCTAGAGCCTCCGCAATGCGATGCGATCGTATTCGATTGCGACGGTACGCTCGCTGACACGTTCTTCATGCATTTCACGACGCTGCGGTCAGTGTTCGCCGCACGTGGCTTCGAACTCGATGAGCGTTGATCCCGCGGTCATGTTGGCCTATCGGCGGTCGAGTTGCTGGAACGAATCACGTCGACGTTCGGCGTTCGAGTCGACGCCGTAACGCTGGAACGCGAGCGACGGCCCTACTCGCCCTCTGTGTCAACATGAGTGGAGTCCGGTTGTTGCCGGATAATCCTTTGAGGGCGACCAAGGTTGTTGTCCATGAATCCCGACTCCGAGGTCCGCTCGCAGCGGACACGTCGAACGTTCACTAGC
>JAABUK010009959.1_pt1 | contig 12832 bp, 14 predicted proteins | sample 5559141 | NCBI WGS metagenome assembly JAABUK01 (sample SAMN10711869, study PRJNA513367) | rock metagenome | isolation source: Antarctica rocks | place: Antarctica: Victoria Land, Pudding Butte nord | collected 2016-01-03
ATGCTGGTGTCAGTGAATCACTACTGAGCTTTATAACAAGGCAATAATTGCAGCATCCAGGATATGTTACACTGTTGCAGCATCAACACTGGGTGCATATACAGCTAAGCTACTGTAGGACTACCGTATGTGACATCTATTTGAATCATACAATCACGTAGTTACGGTGCTTAAAGGCGATTTACGCACTGTTACACGTCTCTTACGGTTTACTAATCACTGATGTACCACACCATGGCTTGGGTGCGCGCACCGAACGGGTGCGCGCACCGGGTGCGCGCACCGCCGCACCGAGTTTCAAAATCTGCCGCACCGGTGCAACTATGGTCTGCAGGTGCTGTGGAAGCTTCTGTAACCCCTGTAGGTTTCAGATATTCATGTTAGTCATATCCTCAAAACCCCACCATTCTTTAGAATCCAGGGTTTGCAGGTAGGGTAGGGTGAGTGCACAATTCTATGATTTTACTCAATACTCAATATTTGCTGAGTCTTACTCAAGTTCCAATTCTCAGACATTATACAGATAATGTTCTGCACTAACTACTATATGTTCTAATTATTTTTAAGTAGAACTAGAACCAAGACAAGCTTAGAAATGAAAGATAGAGGTTTTACAGGATAATGAGGGTTTGGCCTGTGACAGGTTCCTGAGTGACTGATAAAACCCTAGATAGTCAACGCTATAATATCAACCACCCTCCCCCTCCTGCCTGGCTTTTCCCACCGTTTTAGGGCACCGGAGGGCGGCCGCGAGCTGTGAAAGCCTCCCACACAGAGGAGTGTAAACATTTCACAGTAATTACGGTCTGTAACAGAAGGCTTACAGGGTCTAGAAGCTTCTGCATGCAGAGGACTGCAGTGTTTTGTCATGCTTTCGTGCAGAGTGCAGAGGCCAATTTGTCAAGGTTTTGTTTGCTTTTTTGATTACAGGTGACTAGAATTGAATGACCTTATCACGCATGGCTTTGAGCGTGCTCCGCCGACACATAATGTGGCAGTACGGCCAATAATAATATTTGCCCTGACTTTCAAAGCAAGGAATTCTGTAAACAGGGTCCCGGGTGCAGACTTTATATAAATCGTCCAAAGATCTATTTTGAGCTATCAGAAACAGGGTCTTTAGCCTCAATGGCTTGTATCTGAACAGTCTCAGCGATACTATCCCATGCAGACGGTTGAGTGGTCCAGAGCACAGCTTTAAACACTAAATTTAGTGAGCGGCGAGTGACTCGTGGCATCTAGCTCGTCGATCTTCTTCACCAGACGCTCCTTCAATTCGAACAGGCTGAAATCAAACATTTCCTGTACCTTGTCACCATTTAAATAAATGTCAGCCTTGTAACGATTCCACATCATGTTGAAGTAGAGCTGGCAATCCACATGCCTGATCATGCTCCCAGCTTGCGTGCTTTGCTCGCGTATGGGCGCTGGCAGTACCCCGAGTTCTTGCGCCTCTTGGTCCCTGCCTTGTGCTTGTGGTACCTCACTCCGTGCACAGAATATGATTTGGTGTGCTTGGTGCTCTTCCTGCCCTTCTTCTTGTGCCTGATGGGCATCAGCCCTTTGCTGCCCTTTGCCTTGTAGCCGCGCATTTTTGGGGTTGGGTTGCTCGGTGGTGTTGTCGTGGCGTAGTGAATAGCACCCGCCGATGATGCAGATGCACCTGTGAGGCTGTTGCTAGTGTTTTTGTAGATGCCTTGAGCCTTCTGTGAGCGCACGTCTAGCTTGAATGTGGCACGTGACCTCACCATTACTGTTACACGTAAATTTAATCGTCAAATGAATAGTCGGCTACTTCAGCAATGTCAGTGCCTGCCTCTACAATCTGAATGCGCTCTACCTTAACAGTTAACTTGCATTTTGTTTCAGCCTGGAAATACAGTGAAGTGATGCTAAGCAGGACCTTGATCTTGCTGCCTGCAGGCACTGCCTCTGCTAGATTTGCCAAAACGGCTGATGGCTTCATCATGGTATGCCCTAGGTGGTCCTCTACAACGGTGCTAGGCAAGACCTTCCCTCCAGCCAAAGGTGGCAAACTAGACTCTTCCTTGCTGTAAGCTAATGGTGTGTAGAACTTGTATTTGCCAACCATTTCCGGGGTGCACTTCATCCCAAACAACGCCTCTGAGTTGTCTGCCAGCACCTCTCTCATCCTGTCGTCTATGGCTTGTATAGCAGGCAGTATGTTGTCATCACATGATATGCTGAGCGAAGCCCAGGCGCCCTTTGGATCATCATTTACAACAACGCCCTTGGGTGTGGTCACTGGCTTAGTAGTCGTCCCCAGCACAAGATAGAAGGTGCTCTGAGCATAATGGACTCCCATATACAGTCCTCCATGGGCTGACTTCAGCTTGTTGAGGCTCCTCAGTCCAATGTCCGACGCAATCAGATCCTGGGCTTTGACAAACACCATGCTGCTCCTCAAAATAGTAACACTTCGGCTCATACCGTAAGTGTCGTTGCTGCATTTATATTAACAGCAACGACCTGACCCTGAATTACTTAGCTTGCTTTTTGCCTTGCAGCATTCATTCTGCACAAGCTGCTACTACAACTCAAAGAGCCTGGGGAAGCAGCTAAAGTCAAGATACCCACAGGCAAAAAGGTCGAAATAGTCTGCAATGTTGTATCTGAGAGAAATCTGCGAGACAGCTCTATAAAGTTGCTTGCTTCCAGATGCCTGTAGATCTTCCATTGGTCTCCAGGAGACACATAGTGGCAACAAGCTTAAGCTCAAAGTTCCCATGTCGGGGCAGTCAACTCTTTTCATTCAACATCGCAATCAAATAGCTTGCACAGCTATTGCTCAGCGGCTTGCAATGCCGTGCACAAAATTCGTGGAGCGCCGCAATAAAAAGGCAACTTCTGACGAATGATCACTTGCTTGTGTACACACTGGCCATTCCAGGGGTGAATCTTTACTTGATTGGTTTATGTTGGATTTACCAGTTTTGGGATGATGTTGTGCATTCGTCAAATCCAGACAGCATTTAAGCCTTGGCTTTGCAACGCATGATGTTTACGATATGCAACAAACAACATACCTGATAATATGTAGGTGTAGTCTGCGGTTTGCTTGAAAGGATCGGCATATGCAGGTGTAGTCAACCGACAATTATCTGCCAGGCAACACCAACGTGATGTCGCATTTCATTATTGCAAGACTCATGTCAGCAACGCGACGCAAGAGGCGTGGCGCACATTAAAATGCCTTCGATCACAGTCCCACCTGCTTGTCCATGATCAAGACGCTGACGCTTGCAAATAGGAGAACCCTCCGTCAAATCTATCAAATTTGCTGCAGATGTAGCCATTCTGCCGTCAGACTGGTTCAGCGGGCATGTTATGAGGATTGCAAGTACTGTTAGTTGCAGTCAAAAGATGTGCTGTGCGGAGCTTCAACAGGGAATGTCACATCGCTAAGCCTTACGTGGCACTGCTGTGCTTGAAAATCGACAGGAACGAAGTTCCAGCTGACAATGAGCCAGCCAAGCCCCTTCAAAGACTAGCTTGCACAAGACCTGCTGCGTACGCAATTTCGAAACAGCGGTTACTGATATCAGCAAAAACAGGTTTCAAGAGAACAAAACAAGCAACAGATACCATGGTGTTGACAACGTTGCTTCACCGACTTTCTGGGGGAAAAGTTTGATCAGGACACAAGAGCAATCTGCATGCGATTTGATTGAGTCAATTGAGCAGCAAAGACGTATTTCGGCTCACCAGCATGAGACTATCCACTGATGTGAAGGACCAGCAGCAGATCAGCACCAGGTTGGAGTCACAAGCCTATGCTACAAGCCTATGCTAATAACCGTAAAAGAAACAGGCGCCATGCTTATGGCTGGAAGGCTACTAGCCTGACCTGATGCACATAATGAAGCAACGCAAGGCCTGCCCCATACCGCAGCCAAGCCTGGGCGCAGCAAGACTAGTAGGATGCTTCCTTCTCGACTTCAGACAAAGACAAGTAATACTGTAGAGCATTGGTGACCAACTGGACCATGGGTGGTGGCAATGGGTCACCATGGTATGTCACGTAAAACATATCCTTGGCTTGGTCACCCTCTGTGTCAACCTCTGCTGAAATGACGTTCACGTTCAAATCTTTCAGGGTGGAGACTATGGCTGTCAAGAGGCCAGGCCTGTCCGGTGTGTCTACAAACAGCTCACTATGGCTGCCCTCTGTATCCTCCATCACCCTCACTGTTGTTGATACTCCCCTGCAACATGCAGCACCTTAGTCCCTCATGCATACAGCCATTTGACAAAGGAAGTCAAAGGTCAAAGCAGATTACTGTAGCACAGATTGCTATTGCATATGAGAAGAAGCGGCTGAATGCAACAGTCAAATGTATGTCTGGGGGGGCAATTGCACATTGATATCAACAGTTGGTGTGAGACAACTGATGTGAGCCACAGTAACGCATAGATTAGCACATGAGCCCCTCGCATGGTTTGACATGCAGATGACAAAGCATCAACCAATCCTTGCATTGACATGATCGGTTACCTTTTGCGAGGTCCCAATGGTCTCAATGGATCTGCAGTACTAGGCTTGTGAGCTTTCTGACCCCACGCCATCCCGTCTTGTGCCTCAGGATGGTAGTAGAGCAAGTTTGAAAATATTGTGGCTCTGATCTCTTCCAACCGGCTGGATCTCAGCACTTTCTCGCTGGTAACAGCATCAGTGATATAGAATTTGTTGACAACAAGTTTCTCATCCTGAGTCTTCCTGATCTTTGCCCGACGAATGTTGAGACCGAGATTCTTGAGCGCTGCTGTCTACAAAGGTACAGCATTACTGTCAGTGCTGTGTACAGTGACATTTCAACATATTCAAAGCTGTGTCCATATACAACATTGCTGCAGACTATGGACCACTATGCATACCGTGTCCAGTAGTTCTCCAAGACGGTTCCCATACTGGATAGAGACAACTGTTGCAAAAGGGTCATGCTGGTTGTCAATTTTCACAACTGGCTTTGGGGCCTCCTCAACTTTCTGAGCATCATCTCGATCGACTTCGGTTGACAAGGCAGCCCTAAATACCAATTTTTCGTTTTTCTGCTGCTCGACCTATGAGTTGTAAAAGACAACTATCGAGCCTACAGAGATCTCAGTACCTGACAATAGGCCCTTTCGCCAAGCGCGGCTGCTGCAGGGGTTTAGAACACCTGGCAAGCCTGCATTACACTTTGCATCAGTGCAACCATGCGTGACAACCACGAGGGGCTGCATCTCTTCGGCGCAGCGTCACCTTTGTCGAGGGTGTGCCTTGCCGATGTGAGCGGGTACGATTCCCCTTAAAGGGACCGCAACAGCGGAGCTATTCAATATTGTGGACTCCATGTCTATATTCGCATCAAATGCTGCTTCCTGAGCCAAACCTCTTCCTGCGAAAGCCGGTACACCGGACTACTTGTGGTTGTCTATTGTGACTGTGACCAGAAAACTGGTCACGCCCGCACGTGAAACCTACCCCCATGGACGCCCCGTGCGTTTCAGGCCACGCGTCGGCCCATGATTTGCTTGTTGAGACGCTGCGGCTATCACAGCTTCAGTGCACGACTGACAGGAGATTTGGCGTGCGGGCGTGTCCACAGGACGCAATGCCTTTGCAGGTCAATGATGTGCCTGCTGTAGCTTTTCAGCTGGAAGGACATATTGGTGCTGTCTAGCAGCATTAAACTGTTAAAAAACTGAATTATTGACCAATCATGCACGCAGCTGTTGTGGTCCAGATCTGCTGTAGCTTGATGCCAGCACAGAAAGATGCAGCTTCTCCTGATTGCTCACCACAGTTCTACAACATGAGCTCTGCTGTTACTTGAGCTACATGTTGGTGACAGCAGTCCAAAAAATTTACTGACTTTGTCATTGCCACAGCGTCACAGCACAGTGTCAAGCAGCAGGGAACCCACTTGACAACAGGTCATTGTGAACATAATCAGTGTCCAGCGTCACTTCTTGAGAGCTTGCTCTCGTAATCGATTCAACAGAGTGTCTGCAATAGCAACCTCCTCATCTTCAGCTACCCCAGACAGGCGAATATCCAGACGCTCCAATGTCCTGCAACCATCAGCTATCATAGATTCACCATTGGTGACAAGCAGACAAACTCGACCTGACCTTCCACAGCTGAGAGCACAAATTGGTGCCGCATCAGACGAGCACAAAAGAGTGGTGAACCAGGACAGGAAGCCCTGGTGTGATGCATCGATCATGGTGAAGCAAGGCGTATTTGTTCTGGCATACAAAAAACTGCAGAAAGTCTGTGTACATACATGTTGTCTGTCAGAGCCTCCCTCAATGATCGACCTCCATCCACCCCCAAGGCATTACCAGACAGATCTATCTCCCTCAGAGTGTCATTGCTCTTCAGTATGCTGCTCAACGCTTCAGCTGTCTGCATGTAAGACAAGCCCATACAATGGAGCAAAGCCTGTTGCAAAGCACAGTGATGACTGTGCAATCCTGAGGAGACAATACAAAATGTGCAAAGTGCAACAGCAAAGCCATTCCTGTCTCAAGGTTTTTGATGTCAAAAGCATTGCTTGCCGCCTCAGTCAATCACGACTGCGCTATGACAGTATGCATGAGGGGTGTGTCAGCTGTATGCATTGCAATGTATGCAGCTTGTCTGACAAAGCTGGGGCACAGGACGTAGTACAATGCAGTGGTTGCATTTGCCAGACTTGCGACATGCTTCTTGTCCCTGTCAAAAGAGTATCAACAGCAAGCACTTGTCAAGAGTGGTGGTGTGAAGGAGTGATGTTGAGACAGGCATGCGTTGTGCAACCTCACCTGAGGGCCAGCACCATTTGAGCTGAGGCTGAGGCGCTCCAGAATGGTGTTGCCAGACAGAGCTGCACAGATGGCACTGCAGCCTTCATCCCCCAGCCTGTTCAGCCGCCTGGCAAGCAACCATAGAATGGGGATAGAGCTCGTGTGTCTTTTGATGCTGACAGATTCTGGTTACACTGACAGGCGTTCAGCAGCTACGGTGGGACTGAGTGCAATGCAAAAATCAGTAGACATAGAAGGCATGCTGAGCTGTGCCCTGTGTTGCAGGTGACAGCTTGATCAGACTGTAACACTTTGAGGTTGCAGGTAAGGGCTTACAAGTTGAGAGAGACCAGGGAATGATTGCTCTTCATTGCTCGAGCAATTGCCTGTCCTCCCTCCACGTGCACCTGCAACAAGAGGGAGGGTGTCTACGCTGCCCAAGCAAAGCTGATGGGTTTGTGTTGACACAAACGCTGTCAATGGCATAGACCTTCCCAGTTGGTTACGTGGGAATTAGGAACAGCCGGGCCCAACAAGGTGCTGTAATCTGTTCACATGCTGCGCAAAATTGCCATCGGCCAACAGATACACGTATGTTGTTTTGATGCCAGTGTATCTTTCAAGCTGTAAGCTGCAGCCTCCTTTAGACAAGACAGGGCCATGACGGCCTTGGCTGCAACATCAAGCAGATTGTGCATGTGGCCATGTACCCACCTGGTTGTCCTGCAGATTCAGGAACGTGACAACATTGTTGCTGTCCAGCACTTTGACTAGAGCCCGCACTCCTCTGTCTGCAATCTGTGCTGACACAGGATGATTCAGTGGTGGTGGGCGTTGTCAAAACATGCTGCATTGCACCATCATACACAAAAGCTTTCCAGACACAGGAAGAGAGTGCTGGCAGCCTGATTGTGATGTTGTGCATGCCAGCAATGCATTGGCAACAAGAGCAGTAAGGCAAAACTCTGAACAGAATGAGTGCCTGCATCTGGCTTGATTTTACCTTGTTATGACTCAAGTCAAGGTCTGTCACAGAATGGTTGTCCACCAGCCCACTGGCTATCATGCGTATCTTGTCATCTTCTAGCAGGTTCCCCGGAAGAGCAAGTGTGACCAGCGTCTCAGACTTCTCCAGCATCTTTGCTACAGATCTGCAGTCTTGCAGCTTCATGCCAAACATGGCTCTGTCATAATTCATGCCTGTGTTTCTCAACCCATATGTCAAGCTGAAATGGGCTACACCACTGCAAACACACAGATAGACATCAAGACTTGTTGGTGTACAGAAGTAGCCATTCAATGTGCACAGCAGAAGGTGCCAAATGTGCTTGCGGCTACAAAAGGGAGCATGCAGAAGCCACACAAAGAGATTGCACAAGCTTGCAACTAAGGAGGCTTGCAAGCACACTTCACAAGTGCATCATGCATTGTTACCAGGACGCAAGGAACCGTGATTAGGTGCCTTAGAAATACAATGTTTGGCAGACTCTGTCCCACCTTCTCATTGCATCAAAGATGACCTGCAGATCCAGATGTGAGGGTAGCTGCTGCAGATGTAGGCTATTCACAAACTTGGAGGAGAATGTCAGCAAGCGCTTCAGGTCATTGATGTCAGAATTGGCTGGGTCAAATCTGCAGAGAAGGAATGCAGCATTACCAAACGCGCAACGAGCTGCACATCTGAAAGGGCACACATGTGGATCTGGGTGAGTGTGAACAATGGCCACAATCTCCATGCCAACAAGCAGGACAAAAACGGTGCTTGAATTCCAGCAGCATAAGAGTTGCTGTCAAACCCACTTTTCCAGCTCAGCCTCTAAGTGCCGCTGAAAGTACAGCTGCTTCCAAGACTGACAGTAGCCTGGGGCCTGTGCACCAAAGACAAAAGCAACAGTCAAGCAACATTGCAAGCATGAAAACATAAAGAAGATTTGAAAACATGCATTTGCCCTTGTGTAGAGTGTACCAGTGTGGCTTGCCTGGCAATTGCTCCATCGGCTGTTGGCTCTGCGCTGCCAATAGTCCTCACTGTCTATGACCTGAAAACCAAGCTTAACACTGCTGAACAGAACTGCTTCTCGATTGGAACAGAAGGGATGTGTCAAATGACGGGAATGGAGGATTACGGTGCCAGCAAGCTCGAGAGGCAGCTCCAAACTCAGAAGGCTGATAAGCTTGCTCAAGTGAGCCTCAGGAAGGTATGCAAGAGAAGGTGACACAGCAAAATTTGCAGCAACTGTCTGCAGACAGAGTTCCTGTAGGGAATGCGACAAGTTTAGACACAACGTCCAGCACGAAGCGGCGCCAAATTAGCCAAAGCAAAGCGCACTTGCAGAGGCTTGACTTGGTGAGACGTCATGTGAGTCAGCTGCACGGTTCTTGCAGGAGCGCACCAAGCGTGCGCTGGAATGCAACGATGTGCAGCGAAGGTGAATGACAAAGCGCTTCAAGTCGAGGCGCATAACACCGTGCACTGACCAATGCAGCAAAACAAACGCACACACGAAAAACAGATTGACGGCGTCGTAATTCATTTACGGCCATGCATACGCCTAACACAGACACCACGAGAGCTGCATCCAGGAGGGTTCAAGCGCCCAGAGGCAACGCTTGCCAGAATTGTGCTCAGCTAGAGTGTCTGCAAAGGCACTGCACCATATTAGGCAGTAGGGGCCTGTGTTCACCTGGTCCTGACGATCCTGATCTGTTTGGTGCTGGCTTTTCAGATCGGAGCGCTGTATTCGAGGTCAACGCAATTATTATTTTGACATATGGGCATAGCCCATTGCATCTGTGATTCACAGCAGTAGTCTCTGCACAATCACACCCTCAGGGATGCGACGAGGGATCAGGGTGCTCGCTCTGTGCTGCATAGCGTGTGTCGGAGTGGTGAAAGCGGACGAGCACAGCCACAAGGTGTGCCGTATATATAGTCCCAAGTCCAAACTTTTGCGATGTCTCTCAGCTGCGACTTTAGACATTGTTGTGGACAGCGAAGTGGTCTCCCTTTGCGATTGCAGTATAAGGACGGAGAGCCGGTCAGGCTGTGGGTGAACAAGGTCGGTCCTTACGATAACCCACAGGAGACCTACAACTATTACTACCTGCCATTCTGTGCCCCGAAAGAGGCCGGCAAGCCCAAGCACAAATGGGGTGGGCTTGGAGAAGTGTTGCAGGGAAATGAGCTCATAGACAGTCAGCTTGAAGTCAAGTTCAAAAGTGAGCTACATAGCAGAGGTCATTGGCGTTTCTTGCATGCATGGGTGCAGCAATACTGTAAGGCTGCTAGTGCATGAGCTGCTAGTGCATGGGCTGCTTGTGCCTTTCCCCATTGCAGTTCCAAAGCTTTGTTACTGGTGATGCTGAGCAAGTGCTGCACAGCAAGTGTTGCACGGCAAATGTTGCATGGGCAAATCCAGGCAGCGTCATTTACCTTCTAGAATGGATGTTCACCTGCAGCAAGGCAGTACATTGATATGCATGGGGCCTTCCAGCAAATGACTAAATGGTTTTCATCTAACAGTATTTGCAAGTCCCTTCACAAATTACATTGTCTGCTGCAGCATCATGTCCTTCTTTAACTTCCTAGCTTGGCTCCACTCATTGAGCTCAATGTTGTTGGGTGCAGCTGATGTTCCTAAAAAGGTAGTGTGCTCCAATGTTTTGGATGACAGCCAGGCCGCAACCTTCAGGAAGGCTGTGAAGAAGCACTACTGGTATGAGCTCTTCATGGATGAGCTGCCTGTTTGGGGCTTTGTTGGGCTACCCCCTGAGGAAGCCAAAGATGATGAACACATCTACATATACACACACAAGAGTCTTGAAATCAACTACAACGGTGATCGGGTGAGCTTTTTGTATGTCCTGCATTTGCAATCAGGCATCAACGCTGGTATACAGCTGCCGTATACCTCTTGTCAAATTGGCTTCCCAGGCGGTTTGAAAATTGAGCAGCATAGGCAGCTCTGATTGCTCTGACAAAGGCTGTTGCTTGACATGCATTCCTTACTACTTCTGCCCTGCTACTATATTCTGCATTCCAAGTATCAGCTTTGCATTCCTGTGCATGCCAGGGCTGGAGATACACTGTGGTACAAGATGCTGCTGCATGTTCTTAATCACTTGAGACAAAGTACAATATTGCTGCTGTTCCCTCAGAGTCATGAAACCGTGAGGATTTCCATCTTGAATGTGATTGCCTTGTGCAATACCATAATCCTCAGCTGCAGCTGTGGCTGCTGCTACAATGAATGGCGGAGCAGAAGTGTCGCCCCATCAGTGTGTGAACACTTGCTATTGAAAAATTGACTTGCAGATCATCCAAGTCAACCTGACTTCAGAGGACTTGCAGCCCATTGCCTCTGGCACCAAGGTGGAGTTCACCTACTCTGTCACCTGGGCTCCAACACCAATCCACTTCAGCCGGCGCTTTGAGCGCTACCTGGACTACAACTTCTTTGAGCACCAGGTACGTGGGGAAGTGTGAAGACTCTTGCATTGCCAATGCAGAGCCTCCATCACATAGGATGCCTGGTGACCAGGCATGTTGTGTCACATGAGCTTGATTGAGCTGCTTGCCTTGCTCATAGTTGGCTTCTGATCCCACAAAGAGTTGGGTTGCTTCTGCATGGTCCTGAAGCCCTTGCAAATTTTGCTGATTGTATGGTGACTTTGATGGCATGTGTCCGTCCAAGTGTGAGTATGTGATCTGCTGCTGCCTGCCAGTGTGTGTGTGCTGCTGTGTGCAACTTGACATCTACTGTACAGTTGTGTCAGAGTGTACCTTATTTTTGCAGATACATTGGTTTTCCATTTTCAACTCCTTCATGATGGTCATCTTCCTGACCGGTCTGGTCGCCATGATCCTGCTGCGCACCCTTCGCAATGATTATGCCAAGTACACCCGGGACGATGATGACATAGAGTCGCTGGAGCATGACATAAGCGAGGAGTCAGGGTGGAAGCTGGTGCATGGAGATGTGTTCCGGCCGCCGCCCAATCTGGCCCTCTTGGCTGCCCTGTTGGGCACAGGAGTGCAGCTTGCATTGCTCATCTTGTTTGTTATCCTCATCACCATTGCAGGTAGGCCAGTCAGCGTTGAGCACCATTGTGTTTCTTGCTTTTTGTACTTGACTGGCCGTTTTATGGTCAGGGTCAGCAGTCAGCAGTTGCAGTGACATTTGCAGCAGAGGCTGGCTGAGCAGTAGCCTGCTTTTAGCATTTGTACTTACCCTGATGTATATCAGCCCTGTGCTGTCATGATGCACACTGTGCTGTCATGATGCACAAGCGTGCTGGTGCCAAGAGTTTATGGTCTGGCAATGCACCTGTTAGGCTTAGCAGCACATAGCAAGTCAAGGATAGGTGAGCTGTTGCTATGCATGCACGCATGATGTTATGCATCCTGCTGCAGGTACCCTGTTTGAGGAGAGAGGCACAATCCTGACAGTCTTCATCATATGCTATGCCCTTACATCCTATGTTGGCGGTTACATCTCTGGCAGCTATTACGCCCGTCATGACGGCAAGAGCTGGATCCGTACCATGATCATCACAGCCACACTGTTCCCAATGCTGTTCTTTGGCATCGCCTTTGTCCTCAACACGATTGCCATTGGGTACCACTCGTTGGCTGCTGTGCCCTTTGGCTCTATAGTTGTTGTCCTACTGATTTGGATGTTCATCTCCATTCCCCTCTGCCTTCTGGGCACTGTGGTGGGCAGAAACTGGAATGGGTGGCCTGACAACCCGTGCAGGGTCAAGCGTATCCCCTCCCCCATTCCACAGAAGAAGTGGTATCTTACCGCCCCTGTCATTTCACTTGTTGGTGGACTGCTGCCCTTTGGCAGCATCTTCATTGAGATGTACTTCATCTTTACGTCCTTTTGGAACTACAAGGTATATTACGTGTACGGCTTCATGCTGCTGGTGTTCCTTATCCTTACTGTGGTCACTGTGTGTGTCACTATTGTGGGCACATACTTTCTGCTCAATGCTGAAAACTACCACTGGCAATGGACATCGTTTCTTTCAGCAGCCT
>JAABUK010009960.1_pt1 | contig 12832 bp, 11 predicted proteins | sample 5559141 | NCBI WGS metagenome assembly JAABUK01 (sample SAMN10711869, study PRJNA513367) | rock metagenome | isolation source: Antarctica rocks | place: Antarctica: Victoria Land, Pudding Butte nord | collected 2016-01-03
CTCTTCCTGCAAACAATCGCTTGCGACACCCCAATTCAGAGACGGCATCAGCTTTCTTCCAATCGTCCTCTCCGGCCGGCCCTGCACTGCCTCATGGACCCGACCAATCCGCCTTCTCGACTCGTCAAGTAGTCACGGACTTGGTAGTCATCTGGTCAGCTCGATCCCCGTTGCTCAATTGAACATCAAACTTCTGGCCTCCTTCAGCGGACTATCCGTCGCAATTGACACCACGCCGCTTTTTAGCTGGCTTTGCGATGCCCAACTTCCCTCAAGGAACACTGGTAGTAGAATCGGCGTCGCTTGCTTCATTCCAACCCATTGCGGAGTTCGCGTCGGGCAGCGGCCAGTTCTTTTTCATAGTGCTTCATCCGCCGGACTATAGAAACACGACCTTCGATGTCTTGCGCGATACTGCAAATTCGAGCGATCAACCAGCGGACCGCAGGATCTGGCGGTGATGATATTTCAGAGTCTGGGCGCAGGTCGAGCCAATGCATGGATTCCGATTCACCCATGCTGTTCTGTGCAAATAGAGATTTCGCCCTTGATCAGCCTTCATGGGCATGCTTCCGGCGTAGGGAGAGCAAAGCCTCCTGTATAAGTCGCAGGATGACACCCAGGATACGGTGATCGTAAGAAACGGCACTCTTTCTCATGGCGTCGAGTAGCCTCCCTGTGATTGTCCAGCATCCGTCAACTTCAGAATTGTGAGCTACTGACGGAGATCCTGCTTTGACCCTGCGATGCAGCTACTCGAAGAAGGCGCACCAAGCGGGAACGTATCGCGATTCTGACAGTCTTAGCATCTGAAACGCGTAGGTAACCGGACGCCTTCGAGCAGGTCCAACATATCGACTATACACTGAAGCAGACGAAGGCGGCGAGAATGGTGTACTGCCAGACGGCGAGACTCGCAGCAACACCCTCAAGAACACAGCAAAGAAATGATTTGGCAGATTCTCTAGTGTATCGCGAATGAAGCTTTGGGAATACTTTTCGGCATTTAGCAGGATATCTCTTTTCACCTCACTTAATCTGCTATCTCGGATGTACTGTATTCCAGTCTCGCGAGACACTGGTATGCGCGGCTTGCACTCCAACATGCCGGGTAGAATCCGGAAGTGTGCTTGCTACTAAAGCTGAACAGTCCTATAGGGATGAGCCGAATGAAAGCCTTTGGGCCACTTTCGGCCTTGCTCGTGTCTTACCGCCAACGCCATTGTGTAGTAGTCCACAGGCTAGTGAAGCAACCTCAATCAATCTTTCGGGAGCCTTCTTTCGGGTATGTCGTAAAAGTCTAGCCAGGACGCATTCTCAGCAGTCAGCTTGTCAGAAGCTGTGGGAATCCTCAGTCTCGCAACCTGAAGTAGTAGCCTGATGCTTGTGATGCTCAGATGTTCCTTACGAAGTATCCGTTAAGCAATGAAAGTGAGAATAACGTTTCGGCCGCGGGAGCGAGTAAACGTAGCCAGACCTTCCATACTCCGCCAAGGGATAGACATCGGAACGATGTTGCGTCCATCTGATCGCAGTCGCGTTGCTAAGGCTGCCATTCTCTGCGTCGCAGTAGTCGTCCGTTTGGTAGCTGTCAAGACTTACGCCCATGATACGATATCTTCGGCCGTGTATCCATTCAGTTTATCAGCCTTAACCTAGCAGGGCTGAAAACTTGGCTGAGTCGGCGCATAGGTTCTCGCGTCATTGGGTCATTCAGTGCTTTCTCGAATGGATGTACTTGAGTGAGGTATGCGTTAAGGATGGCTCTTAGCGAGTCTCTGGCCACCCTCTTCGTCCTCGAGGCTAACAACCACGCTTCGCTCAAATTTTTGGTCGCGGACGGCCATGTTGGCGAGTGTCTCGTGGACAGATCTGTCTTCCGATCGTCTTGACGTCTGCTGGTACTGGGACGAAAGCGTTCGGCGGCTGAATCCCCAGTCAAGGGTCTCCAGCGCACTCGAGCATGAAAACTGCCATCCTTTCCGGGGCGAGCGCCTTGAGGTACAGTGGGATGCTCGCCTGTTACTTGCCTTTGCCAGGACCAAAGATTCGAAGTGTTTCGCTACTCTGAACCAAAGTGGACGATAATATAGTTCCAACGCCCTCAGAGGGCACTAGGAGGGATATTGGCTGAAGAGGAGACCCCCCAGCTCAAAGAAGGGCCATAAGGAGGTTCGTAATGAGGGTTTCGGAGAGTAAGGCAAGATGTGTTGGCATAATTTACCACCCCCTTCAAGGACTATTTCTGGTTCGACTTTTGTCGCGAGGAGAAAGATATAGTATACCACATGCTGGGTGAGAAACGACCGTGTCCAGGTTCGGTGTGGTCTGTCAGGACCCACTCGCCGCACAGCCGTAGAGCGAAACGTGAACATCCATCGGTGAACACTGCCGACCTGGGACACTGTCCGCAGGTGCCAAGAGAAGTATACTCCGTTCTTAGGCTTGCAGAAGTCTATGGCGCTGGCCAATTTCCGGACCAGTGTCTGATCCAGGGATTTTAGTTTCAGTAAGCTTGTCCTTCGGGGCTTGCTTCAATCAAACCCTAGAGCTTATCGGGGCACTGTTTTCCCTGCAAAGGTAATACAATGTAAGAACATCAAAATCTCGATTAGATTAGGCGTTGTTATTTCGCTTTAGCCATAGTATCTTGAGAAATATGTTATGAGAGATAAATCCTTCTATATTAAACGACAATGCTATACCTAAAGCATACTAAATATGGCAACCTTGTTGTGGTTGCGAATCAATGTAAGTTAATTCCAAAGCTTAGCGCTCATGTACAGTGCCCTTCTGTGCCAAGCGATATCACGTGCTCTCCTAGGGGTAGTGCTAGCCTAGCTTCAATATCACACAAGCTACAGGAAATGATCTAGCTTGCAGTTCAAAAAGTGGACGTCTGGTGAGGGATATCAAACCAAAGCTTCCTCAGGCATGGTGTAGCTGCAGGTGGATTTTCCGAGAAATTACATCCCGTAGCTGCTGGCGCTGCAGCATACCGATTTACAAGTTGTGCTGACTATGTTGTGGGAACGCGGGCGAAGAATATATATGGCACAAAAATGGGGTGATGGAACTCTCGAACGGTGTGCAGAGGCAATTGTAAGTCAGATATGCAGCCGGCAGCCAGCGTCAGGCGCAGGGCCCGTCAGGCACCCGCTGCAAGCTCAGTCTATTGTCCCATCCCAAATGCAGAGCGTTTCACTGCCACACGATCTGGCGCCTGTGGCAGCCACATTTTTGCACCCGAGTTTCGAAGCATTGTTGATAGCCCTCTCCACTGACCATAGAGCTCCTTCTACACCTCCACCGCGTCCCTATAGATCTTTCATATCTATCTATCTCCCCTCTGCGTTTGGACACTGTCTTTTAGTTCATTCCTGATTGCCGACCTGGCCGTCATCAAGCGAGGTCATCACATCCTTTCGATAGATCGCGAGGTACGCAACCAACAGCAACAGCTCTGTTCGCCCTCTTCAGATCCCAATGTCCGACCTCGAAGTGGAATCACTACTGCGAACAGACGCCGACGCATCCTCGGACTCAAGATTCGACGGACCGCCAACTCAGAAGGTTCTGACAGACCGGGCACTTGACGATGATGTCCTCACAGAAATTGCGACTGCTGGTAGGCGCATCGGCTGGGCCAACCTGGTCATTGACTTGGAGTATGGTTGCATGCTGCCACCTTCGGGAAGAGTGAAGGTATATCTGGAGTACAGCTACCGAAGGCCTCGCTGTCTCGCTTCGACATTGGTGGCAGTCCTGCTTGGCTTCACTGCGAGCAATTGTATTGTCTTTGCGAAGTACCTCATTTTTGCGGCAGGACCGCCAGTCGACGACTTCAACACAAAGCTGATCGCGATCGGGCTCTTAACCGCGATTACCGTTGTACATGGATGTTTCTACAAAACTGGCATATGGATTCAGAATCTCTTGGGCTGGTTGAAGGTCGCTCTCATCATTTTCATGATAGGTTCCGGTTTCTTTGTAATCATCCTTCGTCCGCCAACACTCTCTACACCTTCAACTGCAATACCGGTGAGCTCCTGGGACGATCTGTGGAGCGGATCTCATTCGGCCTGGAATGACCTTTCAACTGCCTTCCTCAAAATCTTCTACTCCTATGCCGGGCTCAGCAATATTAACAATGTCATGAACGAAATAAAGAATCCCGTTAAGACGCTCAAATCCGTCGGCCCAGTAGCATTGCTCACAGCTTGTACGATGTACATGCTTGCAAACGTTGCGTATCTTGCTGTTGTGCCTTTGGAAGAGGTCGGGCACAGCAAAGAGCTCATTGCTGCGCTGTTCTTTGAGAGTGTCTTTGGACCTGGCTTTGGAAACGTCTTCCTCCCATTGGCCATTGCATTGAGTGCGGCTGGGAACGTCATGGTTGTCACCGTCAGTCTAGTAAGAAATCCTTCGTCTTCACGGGTTTGAGGCTCGTCTGAACCAGGAAATCGCTCGGCAAGGATTCCTACCATATGCCGATTTATTTGCGTCATCGCGCCCGTTCGGAGCCCCTATGGGCGGCCTCCTAATTCACTACGTGCCTTCGGTACTCGTAATCGCACTGCCACCTTCAAAAAGTGTCTATGCGTTCATTGCGGAAGTGGAGGGCTACACAGGACGTTTCTTTGCCCTTGCAGTGGCCGTCGGACCTCTGCTGCTCAGGGTGAGGAAACCAGATCTTCATCGTCCGTACAAAACATGGCTGCCCGTGGTGTGATTGAGGATTGCGTTATGCATTTTCTTGATTGTTGCGCCACTCTTCCGTCCCAGGAAAGGCGCAAAAGGTGCGACTATTTTCTACGCTGCCTACGCCCTTGTGGGGATTGCAATGCAAGTGCGGCTGTCATCTGCACAAGAACGATATGCTGCCAGATGTAGCCTCATTTTCAGCGTCATCTATTGGTTTGTATGGTTTATTGTGCTCCCCCGTTACAGGGGTTACAAGCTCGAAGATGAGTCTGACATTCTGGATGATGGAACGAAGGTCACAAGGCTTGTTCGACGGGACTTGTGATCATTAAGTTGCAATTCTAAGCTGGATGTTTTACATTCGAGGTTCCGGCCACGGTGGGAGTCTTCACCAACTCTTGATAGGCTCATGGCACATTATGTGCCAATATGACCCTTTTCGCCGGATTACTAGGCCCTCCGCGATTGGATACTGTGTGCCTATCTTACTCACTGTACTCGCAACGCCACACTTGCTGCGTATGGCGAGTAGGCGGCCCTAATTGGCGGGCGATGCGACCAATCAGGACTCCTTTCACTCTTATATATGTTTACAGTCAAGGCTCCTAAAATGCCTGGCTCATACATCACTCAAGCAGCCATGGCATCTGCAGTAACTCAAGGTCCTTCGGGACACCTCACCTCGTTCGAGCCTCTGGATACCAAAGTACAGACCAATTCAACAAGCAAGGCAACAGAACCACACCACGTCCACACCGCACTGAATTACTACGAAGATCCTGGCGATGGCAGCGAACCTACTCCAGCTTATGTGGGGAAACCAGAGACGTACGAAAAGCCGTGCGAATCGCTTGGTGTGACAGTTCATGACATCCGAGGCAAAGAACAGAATTTGACTCTTGACAAGACCGGCTTCCAGATACATAGCCACAAAAGTGTCGAGAAGGACTTCATCGACGACGACCAGATCAAGGCTGTCTACTACCCGGAGACTGAACAGTTGCTCAAGAATGCGTAAGTCATTGTCATCTACCTCTCCCTGCCGCCTTGCTGACTTCGTATTGAGGACTGGAGCATCACGAGTGTTCATCTTCGACCATACCATTCGCCGCGCCCCTCAAGACCAGTGCGCAAATGTGAGCCCAGCAGCAAACCTCTGGGGCCCAGTCAACCGCGTCCACATCGACCAATCCTATAGCGCCGCCAAATCTCGCGTCCCTCACCACCTGCCCGTCGAGGCTGAAACCCTCCTATCAACCCGCTACCAAATCATCAACGTCTGGCGTCCCATCAAAACCATCCTCAAGGACCCACTTGCTGTTGCCGACGCCGACTCTATCCCAGAGTCGGATTTGGTTCCAGTGGCGCTCATCTATCCCGATCGGAGAGGGGAGACTCCGACCGTGCGGCCGAATAAGGAACATCGGTGGTATTATCTCTATGGCCAGACGCCCGAGGAGGTTATGTTGATCAAGTGCCATGACTCGAAGATCGATGGCAGGGCGAGGAGGGTGCCGCATACGGCGTTTGCGAATGAGGAGGCGAGGGAGAGTATCGAGGTGAGGGCGCTAGTGTTTCATGAGGATCGGGGGGCGGAGTAATGAATGGGGAAATGCTTTGATGCGAGTTGAGGCTGGATTGCTGGATTGGTTTGCAAGCAAGATGTAGAGTGCTTGACCTCCCAGAATCAATCTATCTACCAGCGAAACCTCCGCCATCACGCTCCCCAATTCCAGGAAAGGAAAAGACTTCGCCCATGACTACATCCTGCCCAGCTTCGGGACGTCGCCGCCGAGAGATGTCCAGATGTTGAAACTTGGGGAGGTCTTGGCAGGGCTGCGTTCATCCTCTGCATTGTAATTGGTACTGACCGCCTTATCCATCTAGCGTATCACTCGTTCAGCAACCGTGCAATGAGGTGGTCAAGAAAGCACACTTCAGGGTTCTGTTCTATGGCTAGGAGTTGGGAGGCTCGGGCCTAGCTTTGCCTCAAGGCAGTCTCGGTGGGTGGCCTCGGGACGTGCCTGCACCGGCCGCAGGCACAAAGTACCAGCAGGTAAATCCGACCTGGAAAGCTGGACTTGCTGGAATCCCTTTCCCCTTCACTGCAGGAGACGAACATGAAGCTGTGATCGCTTGCATTTCACCTGTTTCTCTGTACCATCCCGAGGTCAAGAACTTACTCAACCCAATTGAGTGGGAAAGCTGCCCGGACGGGCACCTTATTTTGTTGAAAAGTTTAACTAGTGTGGACAACTCGAAGACTTTTCAGTATGACACGCTGAAAGTTGGCCACTCCGTCTGGCGATATGCAACATTTTTCTCCTTGTCAAACTGTTCGGTGTCCTCCTAGAGTCTCACAGGTGTATGGCGTCTTGTCAACAGCGACAATTGGTGGTGAACCCGGGTCCCGTGAGAATGTGAATCCAACACCTGCTTCGGTTCAGCAGCTGCTACGACTCATGATAGACAGCTCTTTGAACATACTAGGAACGGCGGGTTGGCCATGATCAGTATCTACCATACACGGCTTGACAGCGCCGCAGAGTGTGAACAGCGGAGGTTGATTCGCGCCTGCGCAAAGGCGGCGATGCTGACTAACTGAGACGGGACTGTTGGAACTGATGGAGCTAATCTGCTGGGCTAAAAGCGAAATCGCAGTAGCCAGTGCTACTACGACAATTATCTACCTCGTCACAACGACTCCGACAACAGGAACAAGGCACCCAAGAAGAGCGCCAAGGCCTACTTATTTCCCCTCTGAGAAAATCAAGACCCGAACGCAACCTTCGGTAACACAACATATGTTCTATTGTTTAGCGAGTCTGCAATTCAGACACGATGGTGCAGTGCTACGGCCGCTGGATCCCCGCATGGAAGCTGATCAGCACCTTCGTTCGTCTGTACAAGCTAGAAACTACGCTACTAACTTGCCATGAGGTTCGACACCTAGCAGAGCTGTTTCATAGCCACTTAGCGACATTCAACTCAGGGCTCCGACGGATGATGGATATTCTGAAGAGACTGAAGGAGACCCTTACAAGGGATGTACTACTTCTTCCGTGCCAAATCAACTTAGCCGTGGTCAACTTTTTTCGATTCCTGCTCATAGCTATTTTTGCTTCCGAGAAAGAAAATGCAACGGACATGCAAGCATTGTATCCCCAGATAAACTGTCACATTATCTTGTTGCTCGTCTATCCATTCTCACACCGGCTTCCCTACCTGTTTGGCTGTCCACATGAAATGGATATTATGCCAACCCGTATCCCCCATCTCGAGCGTCCCCATTGGGTGCCTTCGTCACGCCGCATCATTCATGGGAGATCTACGCTCAGCTCTGGTACGCTCACGCTTTGGTCTGGACGTTTCCGACTCCCCTATGAATCGCTTTTCGTGTCGTGTAGTGTAGTCAGTCACCCGGACCATAGCATCAAGCTAAAACCCAAGTTGCCCTCTCACCAACTCTCTCGAATACCACGTCAAACATTTCAAGCTACGGCGGAGTAGATTTACGAAGACAAGACAAATCAATTCTCTGTGTTGCAGAATGGGACATTCCTTCGTCGCGGAGAACTGCGACTGATCCTCAGAAGATGGAGCTCGCCTCGCGCTTCCAGCTGGTAGATGCAGCGCTAAGACCTTTTTGGGAATAGTCTCAGTCTCCTCTCAAGCCCGCCGAACCTCATTGAAGGAAGCCGGTAGCTTTGAAGCAACCCTCAAGTTGACGGAACAATTGACCCTCGCCACAAAGATGAGCGCACTACGCCTCCCAAGAGTAGCTTCTAGAGCTCGCCCTCCTCTATTTCGAAGCACAGTCCAACGAAGAGGGTATGCAGAAGCGGTTTCGGACAAAATTAGGCTATCACTAGCTCTTCCTCACCAGGTTCGTTTACTTCGCTGTGCCACTGCCAGCTTTGACTGGGCTCGACATTTCAACGAGACTCTTGACCAATCGTTCTAGCTGTGCTGACGTGTGTGCAATCATAGTCTATCTACAAATCTGCCGATGTGTACGTCCTTCCTCACCATTCGTTGCTCAGTGCAGCAGGCGACCTTTATTCCTTGGGCATTGCTGATGCTGCTCCTCAATAGTGTACAAGTCAACATCCCCGCCGAGTCAGGAGAAATGGGCATCCTCGCAAATCATGTCCCCTCGATTGAGCAATTGAAGCCTGGATTGATCGAGATAATTGAGGAGAGCGGTGGAAGCAAACAATTCTTCTGTTCGTACATCGCTGATTCTGTGCTACTTTATGGGTGGGCGATGGCTGACCCAGAGCAAAACAGTGTCCGGGGGTTTTGCAGTTGTTCAACCTGATTCGCAACTCAGCATCAACGCGGTTGAGGGATATGCACTGGAAGATTTCAGCGACGAAGCGGTGAAGTCACAACTCAGCGAAGCTTCGAAGATTGCAAATGGAAGTGGGAGTGAACAAGATATCGCCGAGGCCAAGATTGAGCTTGAGGTAAGCATTTGAGTAGCGTTGGTACAGCTGTGGTTGCTGACAAGGTACAGGTGCTGGAGAGCTTGCAGGCAGCCATGAAGTAGTCAGTCTTCGACGCATTGTACATACCGGATTAGCCTCTCTTCGAGGGATTTGTAGACCGACAGAAAATCGTCCTTCTACGCCTCTTGCCACTGATAAACATGAAAGGACTGCCACTTCCTGCTCTGCTTTGCACATACTCAGGTCTGGTACTTTTTGCTGTCCAAGCTGCTCTTTCCTGTTCTATTCCAGTCTCGTTATGGCGTGACTTCCTGCTTCTGCCAGCTTTCTCCTGAGAACGTCACTTCTCAGCAGTTTGGCTTCTACATGCGATGCTCTATTGTTTCCGTCCAGTCAATATAACTTGCCTTTCGGGTGTTGCTGGGCTTCTGCTGGAAGAAAGTAGGGTCTGCTAGCAACTATCTGATAATGGTACGTTCTCAGGAAGCGCAATGCCTCGTCACTGCTAACAACGACAGGCGTCTAGTCCTACACACGGTACCGTCGCTTCTCGAGTTCAGGCGCTCCAGGATAGCGAAGGTCTCCATAGCTCTAGGCTGGTTGGCCAAATGCAGAAATTCGCCCAGAAAGATGAAGTCGACGTCGCCACTGGGCGAGTCAGGCGGGCAAACACAACTTCCGCTGCTCCGAGATACCCGTCGTCAGTCAAAGGAAAGGAAAGCAGCCAACATGACGGACGTCCTAAAGGCGATGTGAACCAGTATGACAATGTTACTGGAGGTGCTGCAGACAAGAAATACCCGAGCTCGGGCCTTCTTGCCAGACCAGCGACGAGCTTCGCATCTACCACACCATATCAACAACTCAAACCCCCCATTTTCTCAAAGCAAAGTCCAGAAAAGGGGACCTCTCAGAGAAGGCAATCATCGTTGGACGCACAGTCGACGGTGGGAAATGGACTTTTTGGGGCTCGAGCTAGGCTGAGGTCCATCGACCACGGGACGAGTGAAGATCCAGTTGAAGCTTCGAGATGTACGAATCTGTTACCTGTTAGACGAAGACCAGATATCCATGATCTCCAGGATCTCATCGACCACGCCATTGACGAGCAAGCCGAGCTTGACATTATTGCGACGTCGACAAAACAATCCCCTCGACTAAAATCGATCCCGTCTCAGGTGGAGATGAGTATGACGAGCCCATCAAAGGGGCAGTCGATCGAGACTAGGTCCGGTAGCTCACCTGTACGTCGTGGTCGCAGCATCCGAAACTCCAGCCATCCTCGCATATCGATTGCCGCACGCACAACGTTAGGCAGTAAGAATGGTGATCATCCGCCATCCTCACCAGGTCAGCAGCTCTCGCCTACTAGGAAGCAAAGATTGAGTACCGAATCTGTTCTACCGAGGAGCAGCGTTGACTCCGGGCCATCGGCGACTTCAGCATACCCTTCTGACTATTCATCCTCTGAAATGAAACCTCGCCATGAAATCTTCCACCTGCATCGACCGCCACCAGTTGGTCAGGCGCCAAGTCCGGTCAAAGAACGTACAGCTGCATTCGAAAAGATGATGCAGCATGACAAGCAAATTATGTCTGAACAGCAACATAAAAACAACGGGAACATTTATGTAAAGAAGCACTGGTGGCTCGAATCAGACGACAGTCAAACGAATCACACCCAAGGAGTGGTCAAGCAGGAGCCAAATGCTACAGCGACTGAGGCGGGCCGGAATGTCCCACGTAATCCTCCAACAAGCACATGCAGTGTCACACCAACGCTGAGGTCTGGACCCATTCCACTTGCATTACCCCAGCTCATTTCATCGAGAGGTCGCGTTGTCTCGACGTCTTCTCAATTTGATGATTCCTTTGAAACAGCGCCGCAGTCTGAAGCTGCTTTGTCAAGACTGTCATCGCGCGTCCATTCGCCTCGAACTGTCCTGAAGGCCTCGGGAGCGCAAGACATCGGAAACGAGCTGAAATCGCCATTGTTCAGGTGGAAGGCTTTCATGCTCGATAAGAGATCGCCAGCGGACAAGGAAGTTCCAGTCTCACCGCAAGAGTCTGGCCTCGAAGCGAACGCAGGAAAAGACGTGGCTGAACAAGCAAGGGACACCGTTTCTCATCTACAGCACCGAGCTAAAGATCTTTCGGGAGCAAACCAGGATGCAACCTCACAGCGCGAACAAGACGAGAGCACTGTGAGAGCAGTGGTACGGTCGCACGATGTTGGGAAGACGTTCAACACTTGCCGTCCGATCCGGGAGAGTTGCGAACTGCAAGTATTGACTCCAGAGCGGCTGACACTTCCTAACACCGCTTCAACAAAGCTGAATCGATTTCCGAGCGATGGCAGTGAAATTCACCATGAAGTGGCACAGACGGAACAGCGTTGGAGCTCTGGTGACATGGCAGTAGATGACGGTAAAGAGGTAGCTGCCGCACAGACTGATGAGAGCACGGAAAAATATGGCGAGGCAGCAATCGAATCCGCCATCGAGGCCACCATCTCGCGACAACGTAGATCCAGAGACTCCATGCCGTTTCCCTTGATCCCAGTGGAAGCCAGTGGTTCAGCCTCAGCCTCAGCCTCCGGTCCTGGCTCTCCCATCCGAGGCCGGGCCGCATCTCGGACCTTGTCCAGACAGAGCACGGTGATGAAGGAGGAGGGTAATCAGAATGGTGTGAGGGTGAGTAGGAGTCGGAGTAAGGCGGGGAATGTGAGGGTGACGGTAGAAGTCAGGACGCCGCAGGGGAGTCCGGTGAAACCCGCTGGTGATAAGGATCGAAAGGGACAGGGGAATGGGAGTGGGGAGAGGGTGGTGATTGTCACGACGGATGTGCAGGGTGAGGAACAGGGATGACGCTTCGGAGAGGGCGGAATGTTCATGCAAGTAAGGAAGGTCGAGCCGAGATGCCAAAGAAAGGGGCAGACAAAAGGAACGAAGAGACCTGCGTAGAGCGATCTGTCGGAGAGCGATGGGATACACAAGGCACAAAGGGGGTGACTTGAGGAGGACGAAGTATTCTTCTTGCTTTGACATGGTTCAATTGTATTTTATCGCATGCAGTCTTGCATTCTTCAGTAGGTTCATTGCGAATATGCACACTACACATCTCTGTTCAAGTGTTTCCATCTCGAGCTTCGCGCCACAACGACGGGCATATTCCCAACAGTGAAAGCCGCGATGCTTACTATTATAGGTAGGTAGGTAGGTAGGTAGGTAGATAAGCAATCTCTCCATCCCGAGGTGAGGTGGAGATGCCATCCTATTTTCCTTGACCGCCCCCTTGCCAGCCTTTTCCGAATCGAATATTCTGTAGTTATTGGAAAAGGGAAACAATCTCTCTCCCCCTCTCCCCCTCTCCCTCTCCCCTCTCCATACGTAGTCTGAGGAACGCGCGGTGGAGATTGAAGAGCGCAGCAAGTAAGTAGTTAGCATGAATTTCAGAGTCAATGAACGCATGTTTCCTAACCAACTAACTGACCAGTCGACTGACTGACTGATGGATGCTCAACCCTCCCTCCCTCCCCTCTTTGCTTTGCCTTGTTCGGAGCAATTTGCTCGGATCTCGAACGTTTTACGTGGACTTGCTTTTTTAAGATCTCCTCCGAGGCGCTTTGACAGGGTATCTTCAGAGAATTCTATAGTTCTTTCGTGTGCATCAAAGAA
>JAABUK010009962.1_pt1 | contig 12830 bp, 12 predicted proteins | sample 5559141 | NCBI WGS metagenome assembly JAABUK01 (sample SAMN10711869, study PRJNA513367) | rock metagenome | isolation source: Antarctica rocks | place: Antarctica: Victoria Land, Pudding Butte nord | collected 2016-01-03
CCTCCTCACAATGAATAGAAAATGCATGATATATCAATTCCCAGGTTGTTCCGCGGAGCCGGTCTACTCTCTGACGAGTACGAAATCACATCGTATTTTCCTGAAGCTGACAGATCGGTTGCTCATATGTATTGGAATTTCTGCAGAGCTTGGCCAGACACCTTCCTCGCTGCCGCCAGAAATTCCTAAAGGATGGACTGAATTGTGAATATGTTGGCAAGAGTGGGAAAATTCGTAGTTTGTTCTGGGCCCGAGATTTTCAAGTTGAATTTGATTGACTATTCTTTCAGGTCCACATATCCTGGAGTGAAAATGCTTTGGGCATTGCAGAACAGCATGAGTCTTGCACAGATTCTAGCACGTCTTTGCAGACATCGTATATCGCCGTCTGTTAGAAATCAGCACCACTTCAGGGAAAACGGTCGTGGTCATCGCGGAGCTCGACAGACTGAAGACGACAAACCTTCGTTTCCTTCTTCGTGGTAACAGCAATGAATCTCCACAACAAGAGACACCTCACTCCTTGCCTCTCCTTCTGCTCCTGTTTCGTGAAACCTGCAACTTCGCCATGCTGACCTTCCAGCTCTCCTTTCATATCTCGAACTTCTTTCTCCATGCCTTCTCGATCACTCAAGAACTCAAGATGTGTATAGCTCTCGTAGTAGAAGCTCAGCGTCCTCAGTCCAGTGAACTCACGCAATGAGTACAGACTACCGACGTAGGTTGGAAGAGAGAGATGGCGGACCAAGGAGCAATTGGCAGGACCGATCTGGTTGGCGAATTTGAAGAGGGAAGACATCTCGTGGAGGTCGAAATGGTTGTACTTGTATAAGAGACAAATTCCTTCGTAGTATATGGTGCGGCACAGACGCAGAACTTGGGACGAAAGGGTACTTTGGGGGTAAGGGCGCAGAAGGTCGGGTGCGATGAGAAGGTGGGACAGTATCAGGATGCGAAGCTCAACGGGAAGACTCAGAAGAGACGTAGAGGTAGCTAGCTGATTTGAGAGTGAAGAGGAATGTGAAGAGAAGGAAGGAGAGTTCATAATTGGGACGGTTGCCGCTGTCGAATAAAGTCTCGCCATAGTTGTAAACAGCAGCACTCGTAACATGCAGTTGGACAAACAAACAAACAGCCTTACACTGGAGCTTACGACACGATCCTGAGGAGATTCCGAGCGAAACCCTTGCAGTCGTTTGTGCTGGCCCAGTCGGACAGAAACGGACGGACGAAGTCTGGAATAATTACTCGTCAGGCAAAAGATCCAATATAGCCCCATACGGCTAGTAAGACCGTCATCTTGGCAGACCTTATCTCAGTCGCGTTCTCCTTGACGCGTCTCAATTGCGGCACTGAACATTTCAACTTCACCAACGCCGCAACGCTCTCAGTCGTCTCCACCACGATCAATGGGTCTCAAGATGCCTCATTCAGAATCACCGCCAAGTTCGTCACCACCACAGGACAATGATGTTTCTCTCCCAGATGCACCACCCCTCAAAGCCGAACAAGAAGCCGACTCCCAATCCACCACCACCAATGGCCAAACAGACGGTACCAAATCCAACGTGAACCTCGACAACCTCTTTGACGTCGACTCCTCCGACGAAGATGCCCTCAACTCCTCCGCCGCCCTGCCTACCAGCTCCCCACCCCAATCCTCCTCAAGCAATAACAACCTCTCCTCTTCTCTTCCCCTCCAAGCAGCAGCGGCAGCAGCACTCCCTGGCACAGCAAAATACACCGACCCGCAAATAATGACACAATTCTACTCCCGCCTCTTCCCCTTCCGGACTCTCTTCCAATGGCTGAACCACCACCCCGTCAAACCCTCCCCTAGTTTCTCTAATCGCGAGTTCGCATTTACGCTCTCCAACGACGCCTATCTGCGCTATCAATCCTACCCAACAGCCGACCTATTACGGAAAGACATTCTCCGCCTCGTCCCGTCCCGCTTCGAAATCGGTCCAGTCTACACGGCCAACCCGCGGGATCGGAAGACATTACGAAAATCAACTGCTTTTCGCCCACTGGCTAAAGAAGTGGTATTTGATATCGATCTAACGGACTACGACGACATCCGAACTTGCTGCGATAAAGCGAATATCTGTCACAAATGCTGGAACTTTGTCACCATGTCGATAAAAGTAGTAGATGCGGCGTTACGGGAAGACTTTGGCTTCGAGCACATCATGTGGGTGTATTCCGGTCGACGAGGCGCACACGCCTGGATCAGCGATAAAGTAGCGAGGGAGATGGACGACGAGAAGCGAAAAGCGTTGGCGGGATATCTGGAGGTGGTTAAAGGAGGCGCACAGGGAGGGAAGCGAGTGAATGTGAAAAGGCCATTGCATCCACATCTATCCAGGAGTCTGGAGGTACTGAAGCCGTATTTCCAGAGCGCGATATTAGACGACCAGAATCCATTTGAGAGTGAGAAAGGTGCCGAGAGGTTGCTCTCACTGCTCCCCGATCCGGCGCTGGTGGCGGCGCTCCGGAAGAAATGGGACGCTGCTCCAAATCGGCCTTCCGCCAGGAAATGGGCCGATATAGATGCGCTGGCGGCGACGGGGGTGAGCAAGACGCTCGATACGAAGAAGCTGCAGGAGGCGAAGCAGGATATCCTACTAGAGTACACCTATCCGAGACTTGATGTGGAAGTGTCAAAGAAGAGGATCCATTTGCTCAAAAGTCCATTCGTCGTGCATCCCGGCACAGGGCGGGTCTGCGTGCCCATCACCGGCAACGCAGCCTTGAATCCAAGAGAAGTGGAAAGCTTCGACCCGTTATCTGTACCAACCGTGACGGAGCTGCTAGCTCAGGTGGACGCTTACAAGAGCGAAGGTAATGGCGCGGATGTGGATATAATGGACGGCTTTGTGGCGGATGGGCCGAGTAGAGTGAGGAAGTTGCTGGATTGGGAGAAAACGGATCTGAAGGAGTATGTGGAGAGGTTTGACGTGTTTGTGAAAAGGGTTTTGAGGTCCGAGGCGCGAGGGAAGAGGGAGAGGGATGAAGAGGATGGGGTGGTGAATGGGGCGGATGGGATGGAGTTTTGAAACGACGTGTAATGTCTTATCACAATGATATAGCCAACACAGGCATTTCAACGTCATTCTGTCACTGACTCGTCTTCTCGATCCTTCGATTTTGATGGTCTCGAGTTGGCTCAAGTAGGGACCTCGAGTTTGCCAGAATGCAAAAATCTGGTTTGGGGTCAACCAGCCAGTATGTGTCCTGAGGTGCTTGACCATCCACAAGATTTGCTGACCGCTCAGGTAAGGTTACGAGAACGTGGGACTGTTAGTAACATCGAAGAAATTCTCGCCATAAAAGACCGGTGCAGCTTCGCAGTAGATCTGGCGACAGACGAATAACAAATGCGACAACGATAGATGTGGAAAGACTGGTGGGCATGGCAGATTTTCGGTAGGGACGAAACGGGGAACATGGACCGCAAGCGAGTAGATTTTCAGCCGTATCTCTACGGGAAGTTTGAAAAACATGGAGCCTCATGGCGCCGCTAGTCCACGTCGTGCCACCATGTCTAAGTAAATTGGGTATCGATGCGAGATGCCTCTAGTAGCTCTCTAAGACAGCCACAATAACACCCAATAACGAAGGGTGCGGGAAGTTGTGGTTGTGAGTCAGCAAGGGAGCCGTGACAGCGATAATTCTAGCTTTTCGCTTCGCTGGTCAGAGCAACGACATCGGGAAGGCGTTGCAGACTGGCTGAGAATCGTGCTCCAAGACTGAGGACCGCAGATGTGAAATATCCTGGTATTGACAGCATCGGACATGTGGCGTGGAATGCTTGTTGCGTTGAACTGTCCAGAGCGCTCACGGCCAAACCTTTGTTGAACTTATGCCAGAACGGTCTAGAAAGCAGCAAATAGACGGTCAAAGACAGAGGACTTCGCAAATGCCAGACACAGGCCGCAGTATGATTTTCGTGTGAAATGCTTCAATATTTGACAGGCGTCTTGAAGATCGGTACTTTGCTTAAATCATCTTGTGCCCATTTGATACGATTTTGAGAGTCCAAGAAAGCTCCCTCATCCGTGGCAGGAATGCCCACAGCTTCGTTCTCTTCAATCTCGTGCTTTGAGATGGACATCTCATCTTTCACCACCCACAACTTGGGTGTCTTAGACGTCAACGCAGGATTTAGGTAGGCATTCTTCATGTCGTCCTCGGTGTAATGCACTTCGTCTTCAACTTCCCTTGTGGAGGGATCATCCAGCCACGACCGGACAATTTTCTCAGTCGACGCTATGTACGACTCGACTTTTCTTGCAATAGGTTCCGAGACAGAAAGTGGCAACCCGGAGAGACCAATGAGTGTGGATCTGGATCTTGACCCACGGTATTCTACATGCTCTGCGTCGCCCTCCTCAGCTGCCATAAGCGGTACTGTTTCACCTTCTTCGCTGACCGAGAGATTCGCCTTCACAGAGGTCAAGATGCGGTTCAGTATGCTGTGGTAGACAATCGTTGCAATGAGGAGAATGACTATCAGCATAGACGGACCAGGAGCCTTGCGTGCTCCGAAAAGACCTATCAAGCAAAGCTCGGACAAGTACACGCCAGTGAGTAGGTGCTGGAGAGCTCTGCCGTAGCATTCGCCTTTGCTGTCGACTTTGGTTTGTATTACATACAGCATATTGTAACGGTAGCTCAGGTAGAATAGATAGAGGCCGATTGCCGCAAATCCAAGGATAAGTGGAGCGATGCAGGAGTAGGCAATAGCTAGCACATGTCAGCAAAGGTGCACCAAAAAGCCACAGTGATTGAAATCTAGTGATAGGCCCACATTATGCCAATTCATTATGATTCGGTCACAATCTGTCGTGAAGAAGAGGCAAGAGGCCGCAGCTTCAAGAAGCAAGGAGGCCGACATCATCGCCAAAGCAGTGTGTGATAAGAGCTTGACTCACCAATGACTGCTAAATTGGTAAACTTGGGGTAAACAGACCCCCAGCTAATATTCTTCATGCTCGTATACCTATTGTACTTGTCACGCGGCGTCTTGTCGAGAAACCTATCGTAAATGAGATACTCGAACAGATCGGAGTAATTCAGTACGTTCTTCGCCGCAGAAGCAGTACCTTGGAAGAGGATGTACGCGAGGTAGAAGTTGGAAGCCTGAGGCAAATGCTTTGCAAGAAGGGCAGGTGTAAGAGTTGGGTCCTGAGCAATTTTCGTAGCTACAGCTGCAGCCCCAGATGAGAACGTCGTCACGAGAAAGACCTGAGTGACCTGGAAGATGAAATACCAGTTCTGCGTCCTGAGTTCGGCCTGCGGGATTGTTGGTTCTCCCGCCAGCTTAGCAATATCTACGTAGTGTTAGTAAAATAGTAGGGAAAGTCCTCGAAAATACGCACATCGGAAGATCTTGGGAACGTAAGACACCAGTGTGCTGATCACCAGCGGAGGCAGGAGACCACTGATAAGTCCAATAACGGATGGAGGTAGGTTGTTGAGAAATCGTAGAAAATTGACCTTATCGGTCAGATACTTGATATTAGATATTGCACCAACGAATCCGATTGGAATGGCCCAGAACAAGATCGTAACGATGACCAGAGTGGTAGCTAGTGATGCTCGAGGAATGCGGTTAGATGGAGGCAGAGTCAAATTGGTCCATAACGCGTCTTTCGGCTGAACGCCAATGAATCGATCTGGCGTGATCCTTGACACGGCCCAATGAAACTTGATCGCTTTACATGCACGCTGGGCAGCCGAGGGGCTTGAAAAGGCAACAAACACTGCACAGCTCTTTGGCAGAGCTGCTGTGTCAGAGGTCTCACGGTGTTTTTGGATCCGGCTTTGTAGTTCGGGTAAGGTCTTCCGTGCCCATTCAATTGTGTCAACTTTTGCTCCAACCAAAGGTGTCAGTCTGTGCTTTGGGCGTGATGGTGGAGCCATCTTCAAGGACGGTGCGTCATCGTGTTCAGAAGTACTACCATTAGGACCACGTTTCATTTTCTCCAACCTCCTCTTGTTTGCTTCCCTTGATAGTTGCACCTCAGCGGCCTCCAACTTTATGGCCCTGTCATTCCGATCTGAAACTAGGCTTTCCAGCTTGCTGTGATCTGACACAACCCAGGATCTTTGGGCTTCGCTTCCGAAGGTATCCTGTAATTTGTCTTCCCTCAAAGCGTCTTCAGGCGCAAACAGAAACAGAACAACTCGAGGCGACAATCGAGATGCAACAGATTGTGAAGAGAGATAAGCTTGACGTGCACCAACGAGGAAGAATTGCTCCCATGTAATCGACACAATGACGAAACCTGGAAGAACAATTAGCGGCCGAATTTGACTTCTTTGCAAAAAGCTTACCAAGAAAAAGCCAGGCTACAATAGCATGAGCATAGAGGCGGTCATTTTCGGTGACATTGCCAAAAGTAAGCTTGTCCAGCTGAGAAGCAGTACCTCCACCAGTGGCATTCACCGGAAACAATATCGGCCATGTGATGCAACAGCCAACGAAGCAGATAAAGATAATGAACTTGAAGAAGCGTAGAAAAAGGTAGCCGTCTAGCGACTGGTGTCGAAGAACGAACTTATTGTCAAGTGACCGAAAGTCATGAAACCAATTGGAGCCCTTTTGAGCGGAAGACGGCGTTCGGTCTCTATCATCTTGTTAGTGCCGAGCGATCGTTCAAGTACATCACATCTGTGCAAACGGAAGTTCTGTTGGTAGAAACGTACTTTTCGGGAATGGTGGCCATAAAGGTCCGAGGAGCATAGATTTTCCAATACCTAGTCCGTATCGAGACGAAAACTAACAGAAACACAAGTGCTGTGATCGACGTCGGTATCAATGTTGCAATTATCGAGGCAAAAGACGTCGATCCCGAGTCCTTTGAGAGCTGTAGAATCTGTGAGCATGAAATCACCTCAGAATTCATGGCGCGAAAGAAGCATATAGCCTGACAGGAGTGTCATGACAGGCAATTGCAGAGTACACACTTAACGTGGCCAGGGAAGAGCACTGAAGGCGACCATGAAAACGAGGCTTCCTGCCAATGGAAAATGCATCTCAACTAAGCACAGCATAAAATGAAGATCAGGGCATGATGGTCTGGGAACTGGGAAATGAAAGGTTTGGAAGGATAATCAACGCTGCCATGAGCATTATGAAATGTGCTTCTGACCTGGCTGATCCAGTTCCCACCATTCCTGAATGATGTTGTCGGAATAGGAGAAGGCGCCATGGCACCAGATCTGTTTCACCGACTCTCTCGAGAATTTGAGAGTCCAGGCGCCCGGCTGAACAGTCCTCGACTCACGTAGACGAATCGAAGGTTTTCGGATGAGAGTAATTGCGGAGATGGTAACTCCCTTTCGTGGTGCAGAAGCATTGACGTCGTTTTGTATCTTCCACAGCGAGACGTTTCAGAGTTGATTCGTGGTCTGGAGCACGCTAAGCCCTAACTTACCCGGCGGGTCACTGACTACTGGCTTATGTCATCAACTTACCTCGGTCCACCATCCACTGCGCCTGTACGAGGACAACTCTTCGCGGGTGTCTGTACTTTCAGTGTCGTCCCAGATCAATAGAGTTACGGAACAACTGGAAGTGCATTCATCACTGTGTCCAGGGCAGAACGAGTAGAGTGAATAGGGGTCTAGAGTTGGACATAGCCTCAGCATGATTTGCCTCGATGGAATTGTTCGGATATCCCTTACTCCTGTGATTCTCTGTGCAGATATCCACGGGAGAGGAAGAGTTTGATAGCCTCTATGGCTAAGCCCCCTTCATTGCGTTCTTACTGCGTCCCTCCAAAGAGATGCCTTTATCAAGATCCTGCTTCACCAACCTTCAGGCACAAGATGCCATCCCAGTGACGCGTGGCATCTTAGTCCCACAGAGTTAGAACTAGAGGTCCGTTCCCAGGTTTCCAGGAAACCATGCCTTCGAACAACTCCACGTTTGGGTAATTGGTGGAGCCACAATCGCCGAAAGAGACCGGAATGCAAACAATCCCACAATGCATTCGAGCCACGGCAACTGGCCTGAATTGATTAGCTTTGCCTGAGCCAGGAGTCCCTTCGTCGCAATTTTCCTGTGTGCAATGAAACCCCGCCAGCCCCAGTATTGCTTTAATTTGTAGCTGCATCTCCGTGGCAATGGCTGAGGTTACACGGCAATCCCGCAGTCCAGAACAATGTTCTGTCCAGTCATGCTCTTATTTGCTGCCAGCGTCCTGACCTGATCTGCCACATCTTCAACCGTGGCTAGCCTCTTCAACATGCCTTTGTCAGCAGTGGCTTTGATCTTGCTTTCCGGGAATTTCTGGCCCCACTCAGTCAACATCAATCCGGGACTTACAGCATTGCACCGGATCTGAGGGCCGCAGATCATAGCCAGGCCCTTCGTGAGGTGGATCTGCGCTGCCTTCGTAACACTGTATGGTAAGCTCGATCCACCCGGTCGCACGCCGGCCAGGCTGGCGACCGTGATGAAGCTCCCGCCATCCTCACTGGCTTCGAGATAGGGTTTCGCAGCTGCGAGAATCCAGAGATGTGATTTGACATTCACCTTAAAGCACTCGTCCCAGTCTTCTTCTACAAGTTGCTCGTCAAGATTCGCGAAAGTGGTCAACCTCGTCCAACCTGCATTACTGACAACCACATCCAGCCGTCCCATTGTTTCAATCGTCTCCTTGACTAGTCTTTGGATCTCAGATCTTTTTGAGACATCTGCCTGTATAGTGTGAAACCGGGGAGACGGAGGGGCTGGATCTGGTTCGTTGGTGAGTGAGCAAAGTGCTTCGCATTCTTTGACGATTTCGGCAGCTTTCTCTGGGCGAGAGAAATAGTTGATGACGACTCGAAATGACGGCGACAGAGACTTTGCTATGGCGGCACCGAGCCCGGCAGAAGAAGCAGTGACAAGGGCGACTTTGGTGGCCATGGGTGAAGGACGATTAATTGACGGGCTGGTGGTCCCAGGAGTGATGAGTCGAGAACAGCACTTGATGCTGAGGAATCAGTTGGGGAGGAGATGCCCAGTGGGTGGACTGCCATAAGATGTGGCCGCTTCCATAAGAAAAGCTCGCTGAGATACGGCCAAGCCTTATGACGCTGAGACATGCCCCAATCAAACGGGGGAATTTGTTGTGATGGTGTCTAGCCCATTGACGGGGCTAGCACGTGATATTGCTTGGCACAAGGGCTTGGCATAAGAGGGTCCTGTACATAAACGCTGCGTAGCTACTCGTAACTAAAATAATTAATCACCTTCTATATCTTACAATGGTACCCCGGTCGGGAGATCCGCAGACGGGAGCGGAAGGACAGATTGAGGGCGGCCTCCGTGACTAACTTGTGATACTACAAGCAATTCAGTAATCCGTTACCTCCCCTTGAAAGGATCGCATTATCGAGACATTCAGGATGACTAGCATTGTGCTGCCATTTCAGAGTTCGATGGCACGCTCAATCGATCGTCTTTGGACTTCCGAAATGTCAACTTGATCTCGGCTGGCGACATAGCTCGCTCTCGCGACGTCTTAGGAGACCATCATCGATCCTGCTGAACGTGAGCAGCGATCTTCATGAAAAGGGGTTAATTGTGCTGGGAGATGCCCTCGAAGCAGACCAGCAAAAACGGATGATCCGTGATTTCCAACCTTCCAGCCCCGATGAAAACTGACCACACTGTCTTTCATGTTACCATCAATTTGTCCATCTGCCTTCCTTACTTGGTTGTTTTCCCCTTCTGTTGTTGGAGTGTCTCGCATGCGTCAGGATTTCCTGCGAATTCTCAAGAAAAGGATGATTTTGGTATTCTAAAGCATCAAGACTAAACGACACCCAAAGGCCATGGACATAGTAAGGTTCGATATGCAAGGGCCTAGATCTTTGGAGCATCGGACGCAAAGATTAGATCGCTGTTGGGCTGGTCGACAACGTGGTCTCCCTGCTGTTCTACCACAGTTACTTTTCGCCCAGAAACAGTGAGCTGATTTCCGAGAAGAGTGGATGGCGTGGTCACCCTTTGGAGGCATCATTGGCGCTTAGACGTGACCTAGAGTGGAGGATTCGTCTTGCCCAGAATTGGGAGTTGTGACTGATGATGATCTCTCGAGGTTGCATATGAGTTGCATATGTGTTGCCCATTAGTGACTGGTGCACGATATGGATGTGGTCGTCTTGGTCATTATCATCCATCTTCTGCTACTGCCACATCTTCTAAGCGTGTTATTGTCGGGTTTCTGCGCTCTGCGCCGGTCTCGTCACCACCACTTCCTTGTCCGGTCCATCTGCATCCTATTCTTCCTCTTTCCCGTCTCCATCAACACCATTCCCACCCTCCCTTGTGTTCCGCTCCTCTGCGCTCTGCATCCCTCCCATCTGCTTAAGCTTCCCGCCCTTCCGCTTAGGCACGACTTTCAAGAAAGCCTCAGCCCAATCCCCGCACTCCAGCCACTGAATCAAGATCTCGACAACATGATTCGTAGCCAACACATACCGGCTCTGCATATCCATATACTCTCCGATTGGCAATTTTGCCGTCTTGATACCCCTATCGCAGGCACTCTTATAGCATATACCTTTATGGCGGTTCCTGTCCACGAGTCCACCAACAATGTACGTGCTGTATGGCTTTAGTCGGTCGAGGGTGTGCTCTGAATCGGAGGTCAGGTAGATGACTTCTCCATGATTATCCAGCTCTGCGGACTGTTCGGGTTGGGCATCCACAGCGAAAGCGCCTGCAAGCTTTCCGCCTTTCTCACTGGCCATCCACTCATTCGGTTGCGCCGCCGCTTTTACGTAGTCTTCTTCTACCACCTTGACGCCCTTCCAGTTTTTGTAGTGCTGGTTCAGAACAGTGTCGAACCTGTTCTTCAGCTCGCCACCAAAAGAGCTGATGACAAGATGAGCCTTGAACGGTGCGCGGTGGTTGTCCGAGTAGGACCTTGTGATTTGTGAGGCGAGGGAGGTGCGCTCTCGATCGTGCATGAGGTCGTCGAAGGCGCAGTCTATGATGAGAGTGATGGGAAGTAACGTACCAGAGACAGGTTTCGGGACCCCTGGTCGGAGCGAGTTACGACTGCTTGTATCGTTCCCGTTCTCGAGAGCTTCTCCGTTTGTGAGTGGAGCACCCTCCTTCGTGGCATCTCTTGCCGCTCGCTTCCTAGCTTTCTTCTCCTTGTTTTTCTGCTTACGGAAGAGCTTGCGATCTTCACGGCCAGCTTCCCATTCTTGTTTCTTACGCAGCTTCTTCAGTTGGCTTTTGGACAGGCCAGATTTAGTTGTAGGGTCAGAAGCGGGTGAAGGTGCGGCAGAAGTAGATATCGACTCGGCTGAATCTGGGTGGAGATCCTGAGGGTGGTGGTTGAAGCTATCATCAACATTCTTAGTATTAGCATGCTGGACCGGTTCGTTCTTCTCAGGCTGCTCCTTGCCGCCCTCAACGAGATTCCTCGGCAACTCTTCGAACAGAGGGTCAGTCTGAGAAGGTCGCTGGTAATTTGCATCATGACTAAGCTTCCTAAGCTTCATCGGCCGCTCTTCAGCCTCCATAGTGGCACAATCTGAGAACTGTGAGTTTCTCCGGAGAATTACAATTCTCTAGAACCCGTGTGGGTGCCAAGCTTCAGCCAATCACCAAGCTCTATTGCTTGGCACTTTCTCTTATCCGGAGCAGCCCAATTGACCTCACTCACCATACACGGACTCCTGCCTGCGCATAAAGCGCGCACAACATGCCTCAGGATTTACCGCCTTCTGGCGGATATGATGCTGTCCAGTACAAGGTCTGATATCCCGGGCTCACCTCAAAGGCGCTTAAATGAAGCCATCATGCTAACTAGATTCTCCCGACAGCGCAATATCCCCGTCCGCGGCCTTCGACCGGCATGGTACCTCGTTGCAGTCGGTGCCGTGATGGCTTATGGATGGAGGAAGGTATTCTTGGGGAATCGGGAGAGGAAGTACGTCGCTCTTCCACTGCCGCCAACCGTTCCAGTTCCGTCTGTTCCTGGCACTGCGACTGCCACCATATGCGCATAGGGCCTGATTCTTATGGGCTACCGCCTGTGTCGGATCGCTCAATCCCCATATTTCTCCTCGTCAGACCGCGCTCTAATCGCCACCCTTGTTTAGTGAACTCGCCCGCGAAAAGATGTGGTCGCGAATCTACCTAATACCCCTCCTCCAAGCCGAAGAAGACCGAGACCAAGTACGGAGATACTATGCCGATCAGGCGAGGGAAAAGGAATTGCTCGGGAGCACTAGTAATCCTTATAACTCGGATAGGTATGAGACCTTACTTCACCTGCTACTGGCCACGGAAGATATGGCTGGGTGGTTGGTTGGTTGTAGGTTAGGACTGGTGCTAATGATGCTGATTTCGAGCAGATTTGTGAGACCAAGTATTACGTATGCGCCTTCGAAGGTCACAAGGAATTAGTCGAGAGAACGAAGAGAAGGCATCCCTCGGGCGACTGGAGTAGTCGTACTCCTGGTGAAGGCGTAAAATCGGCGTTAAGGGTCTTTAAAATGGACTGGATTCTGTAGATCTTCATGCCAGATCGCATTCAAGAAGAATTCCTCACGGTTCACCAATTCGCCTGCAATGGTGCGATGACTATTACGATTCTATTGAGGACAGAGTATACCAAATGACACAACAAAGGCAGGAAAGGACTGATCAAGCAAAAAGCCTACGTCTCCTCCCAAATGAATCTGCCTCCCCTTCCGAAAACACCATCCGAGCGCATTGAATCTCCCCCTTGTAACCAACTACATAAGCAAGTCCCCCACCCCACCCAAATCCGGTCCATCCTCCACGTCCACCCCCACACCCACTTTCC
>JAABUK010009963.1_pt1 | contig 12828 bp, 14 predicted proteins | sample 5559141 | NCBI WGS metagenome assembly JAABUK01 (sample SAMN10711869, study PRJNA513367) | rock metagenome | isolation source: Antarctica rocks | place: Antarctica: Victoria Land, Pudding Butte nord | collected 2016-01-03
TGACAACCCGGCATCTGATTTGCCTGCAACGGCAGATGTTGTTCAAGCCCCGCCCGTCACTCCCCTTCATCCTGTCGCCAGCGCCGTGGAATCGCCACTTCTGCAGCTGGAGGTATGTGCATCACCTTCGTATGCTCGATAGTGAATGCAGCATGCTTGACTGGACGTCTTTGTGCAGGTAGACGCCTTGCTCTCCGAGACAAGCCCTTTGCCCGAGGAGGTTGCAGTGTTTGAGGAAGTTGTAGAGCGCCTGAAGCAAGCACTACAACAGCTAAAGTCTGTGCAGGTCAGATCATGTCAGTGCCATCTCACACCTGGTCTTGTGCCTAACACGCAGTACTGCCATAGCATGTAGACACTCAAACCTGCTTGCGCTGCAGTGGTCTCAAGCTCATTTACTTGTAAACTTATGTTGTATTTGACTATCTGACTTTGTATTTTTTTGTATGCTGGATGCAGGTTGGTCCAGAGCAAGCAGAAGCATACCTCAGTTCATCGGGCTTGTCTGGCATGGTGCGCACTATGCTCGTTCTGCTGCCGCTTACCCATTTGCACATGTTGCCATTGTATGCATGCATGCGTGCTCACAGTACTATCAGTACACTCCTGATGAGGCTCTGCCTGTTCTTGCAGTCCAGTGACCAAACTCTAGCTCCACCCCAATACCATACTGGTCACTTGCACAGCCGCAGTGTGCCCAAGATGTCATGCAGGAAGTCAAGCGTCTCATTCTGTTGTCTTTTCTTACACTGCAGGGTCCCTTTCCTTTTCATCCTCCCAGTGCAGTCGCCATCACAGGCAGCTCAGCCCAGCAGAGCCTTGCAAAGCCCAACCTGGTTATAGATGTGGCAGTCACAATTCCTAAGGCTTGCTTCTACGAGAAGGATCACTTGGACTGCAAGTATCATGGAAAGAGGGCGCTGTGGTTGACCGTTGCTGCTGCCCAGTTGAAGAAGCATGCAATGTTCAAGCAGCAAGAATGGGTCCTGTTCAACAACGATGCAAGGTATGGTGCCTTCTGTTTGCAATGCTCAGCTGCACAGCCCAAAACACCAAGCATAGCAGGTCTGAATGGCCAATAGCTGCTGTTGCCTCTGTCTGCTCACCTATATTTGAGCTCTGGGCCCTTGCACTGCATGGTGACTTTTTCATTTTAGCGACAAGCACGCTATGATGAAAGTGCCCTTTGCACCGTCCTGCAATTATAATAGCCTATAAATGTAGTGTCACGAAACAAAAATGATCATGCACAGGTTTCTGGCATGGCCGTATGCGTCCTCAGCCCAGAGGCCCTGTTGCGCCTCATGCTAGTGGTGCAGGCTTTTATGAACATCAACGTTTGATGTTGCAGGAAACCAGCATTGCTGTTGAAGCCTCGGCTGAATGCTGATCACACTCCAACCTTCAGCATCCGGCTCATCCCAACAATCACCCAAGACACCTTCCCTCTCGCAAAGCTCACACCAGACCGCGGCAACCTCCGCCCTGCCACAGCTGCAGCCCCCTCCTCCACAGCTGCAGCGGCAGGGCCTGTCGGTGAGGTCAAAGGGCAGAAGAAGAGGAAGAGAGCAGACGCTGACTCAGACCAGGCTGTCATTCAGGGAAAAGGGGATGTTATAGTAGAGCCTAGAGCAGCTGTGAGGCTGCCAACGCCTCACTATAACACAAGCATCATAGCTGATATGATGATTGATGACCACCAGCAGGCCCTGCAGAGCGCAACAGATGCTATTCCAAAGCTCAGTGAGACACTTGTACTGCTCAAGGTATAGTCGCCCATCCCTCTGTGCTTCACATCCCTGCAATGCAGATGCCCCTTGTCTGATGTGCATCACCCCTCAAACATTTCCACAATGTAGAACCGCGTTTTTTACTGTCCCCAGGCGTTTCTGAGTCTAGATTTCCAGTGTAGAAACGACTTTTCTGAAGTAAAATAGACTGTTTGAGATGGAAATGAGCTGCTTGTCATTGCCATATGGCCTGTGCTTGCCAGCTAATACTGCAGAGAGCATGCACTGCAAGCCTTCAAGGTTTCACCATGCATTTGGCCTTTGTCCACTCACCCTTTGCAACCTTTTGCTGAAGCGCATGCTCATCCAGAAGTTGTCCAGCTTATCTGCCGCATATTCTGGGATACTGGATGAGCCATGAAGATCAGGCAGACCTGCAGCAGCAACAAGTGTCTGCAAACTGTTCTCAGATGGCCTGTTGTACAGGTATGGATGCGCAAGCATGGCCTGTCCAACCAGGCAGATGGCTTTGATGGCTTTCTGGTGTCCATGTTTGCAGTCCACCTGGTGCAGCAGAGCAGAGTGGTAAGCCATATGCTTCCTGTCTGCCACCTGCAACAAGGTCCTTATCAGACCTTGTATGTTTACCATCCAAAGCCAGACCACAATATAATGTAGTCACATGTTTTCATGGTGCTGTTTCTGGGATCATGGTCATGATCAATACCAAAGCAACAGGCCCTCTGTAGCAGTCACTTGGCTAAATTCCTGAAACTTCAAGAACGTGCGTCAGCTGTATATGCTAGGAACATCGCTGTTTCTGAAAGAGCAATGTTTTTGCTGTGCAAATGGTATGATGAGCTCAGACGTTTGAAGGGGACTAATGTGTGCCGATCAAACACACACCCTGACATGAAATCACACGTTAATGAACGCTTGGCTACTGACCATTGCAAATGTCTTGACGCATGCTGGGTGACCAAATAAGGCGCTTGTTATAGCTTTCTCTCTGCATCAAATGCATTCATGAAGGGACAATATGTATTCAAGATGGGTTTCTTGACTTTGTTGGTATGATGAGCTCTAGCTTTTGAAGGGGAATCACGTGTGCAGATCAAACACACACCCTGACATGAAATCACACGTTATTGAACGCTTGGCTACTGACCTCTACATGTTAGCACATGAATACTTTCAGCTTCTGTATTGCATATTGCACAGCATTCTGGTAGAACATACAGCTTTACCTGCCCTGGCATATGCTCTTTGCATCCTCACTTGTACATGTTGCTTGGTCATCTGATCCTTGCATGGTATGATGAGCTTTAGCTTTTGAAGGGGAATCATGTGTGCCGATCAAACACACACCCTGACATGAAAACACACGTTATTGAACGCTTGGCTACTGACCTCCGTACATCATCTCACAAGTGCTGTCAACTTGCACACTGCACACTGCCAGCTTTCTGAAAGAACATCCAGCCTGTACCTGCCATGGCACATGCTCTTTGCATCCTCACTTGCACATGTTCCTTAGTCATGTGATCTTTGCATGGTATGATGAGCTTTAGCTTTTGAAGGGGAATCATGTGTGCCGATCAAACACACACCCTGACATGAAAACACACGTTATTGAACGCTTGGCTACTGACCTCCACACATCATCTTGCAAACACTTTCAGTTTTGACACTGCACACTGCCAGCATTCTGCTGAAGCTACACGTGCTGTGACACATGCTCTCTGCATCCTTGTTTGCACATTTTGCTTGGTCATTGTTGCATGGCGTGATCACACTCACACTGCATCATACCCCTTGATAGAGAGGCAAAATATGCATTCAGCATGAGTTGTCTGATTATGCATGGTATGATGAGCTCTAGCTTTTGACGGGGACTCATGTGTGCCGATCAAACACACACCCTGACATGAAAACACACGTTGTTGAACGCTTGGCTACTGACCATTGCAATCCTACAGCACCATTGTACAATCACACATGCGGCATGCATAAAGCACTTCATTTGTGACTACCATGCGGCATGCATAAAGCAATATATTTGGGACCAATCTAGTTTGCCTTGCATGGCAACCCTCACACTGGCATGTCAAAGTCTGTTGCTTCAGGCTGCCTGCCTGCTTATTTATCTCTGGGGCACAACAGGGGCTATCTTACACATAATCTCTGATTGTCTCAACATATTCTGATTGTTTTCTGTGTGTACCTGAATAGGTTGTGCTGTTGCAGAATCATGCCATGAGCCATGTGCAGCTGCTGCGTGCCATCCTGCATGGTCTAGCAGACCTCAGAAGCTTCTCCCAGGGCCTTTTCATGCAGTGGGGCCAGTCACAGGGCTCCAGGGCTGCAACTGCCCCTTCTCAGCAGGCCATGAGGAAGGCTTTCGAGGTTGTCTTTGTGGACGGCTCTGGCTGGTGCAACTTGGCGGCACATGTATCTAAGAGCGCTCTGAAGCAGGTAAGGCTGACAATTGTTGTCTCAGCATCACATCACACCATTGCAGAAAAACCTTGTTGATGAAGACATGTGTTGCATCTCTGCTTCTGCATTAGATCACTCACACCTGAAGCATCACACAGTGTGGTAGTGTGAAAATTTTGTACTTGATCATCTATGCAGCACTCTGTCTCTCCTCCAAATGCCCTTGACCATGCAGTCTCAATCAGTACCTGTCTTGTATTCTGGATCATTAATTGGCAAAAATTGCCTTGCCGTGACACACACACAGCAGCACTCAGAAATTTGTGCTGCATACCATCTGCCTCCTAAGTTGCCTACTACCCCCATGTGTTTGCCTTTCATGCTGCTCGTTGCCTTTGGTCCTACATGTGCTCTGCCTTGTTGCTCTTTTGATCTGCCTTTCTTCTCCTCCAGATGCTGCTGTTGACATAGGAGCTATGTTACACCGCTGCTTCCTGTTGCATCTTTGCCGCAGCAACAGTCACACACGCACGCATGAGAGCTTGCCCTTCACTGCAGCTGCAAGGCTGTGCCAAGAGGAGCGTCTCACTGTTAGACCGTGCCGCTGCCGGCCAGCACACCTTCGACCCCCTCTTCCTCACCAAGCATTCACCCCTGACCATGTACGATTACCTCTTCCATGTGAGCATTCCTCAGCCCAAGGCTGCACAGTTGCAGACTCAGGATGTGCCCAGATGGGTCCTGGCAGAGAAGAAACTGTTGGGTCTTGTCAAACAGGTAAGGCATTACTGCGCAGGAGAAGCCTTGAGTTTGTTTCTAAACAGCCCTGCAATGCTGCTGATACAGACCTGGCTGTCGCATCAAAAAGCATATGTATGGTTATGGGGGAGACACACCTCTGTCTGCAGCCTCAAGCTTGCGTTTCTTGCTGCTTAAAGTGTTCCGCCGATTGTGGTTGTGTACATAGACCTTGTTAAGAGATGCATTCCAAGTCTCAGTCTGTCTGTTGTCCTTGTATACTCATTGTCATGCCTTGACGCACCTGTTCACATCCAGCATATATGCCAACAAGCAAAATGCCTTTGCGATTTGATTTGTCTAAACATGCAAGCAGTCACATGCATGAGTGTATACATGAGTGCGCATTAGCTCATAGCCATGCTTACCTCAGCATGCGTATCTTTCCACTCGTTCCATGTCAAGCCAGACTTTGCCAGCGCCCTCATGTAGACACTCAATCCGAATGGCACTATTGCCTGCGTCGTTCACCGGGTCCGATTCCTTCTTGGCCTTTCCTTTGGACTTTGATTTCTTGTTTGCCTTCTCCTCTGCAAGCAAGCACCAAAGTCAGTGTCACACATATGGTCCCATGGCCATGCTTCAGCGAGCACTTGTAGAAGATTTGCAGGTATCAGTGAGCACATGTTCTACCAGGCTCGTATTTGAAATGCTGCAGCTGTCCTTTGTCCCCAGTCTGAACCTTCTGATGTGATACAGCACTGCACAACCACTGTACACTGCTTCCTATCTATTGTGGGGTGGCAGCAAACTCATAGCAGGGCTTTGTGAGCTCATGACTGTCAAGTGATGAAGTGGCGGTGCCGAGAAGTGCAGACGCTGTCAGTACTATTCTGTGCATTCATCAGGTCCATTTCTACTGAAATGAGCGCTGGGTTGTGAGTACATGAAGCTGCCATAACAGACATGTTGAGAACATGTCTGGTCGTCATGTGATCACATGCATACTGTTGCAGGCTTTGGGGTCCAGAGCCACCCTTGTGCATGTGCATCCCCGCCGGCCCACCATGTCCTCCCCCAAAAAGACGGGTATCACCCCCCCTGGGGATACCATCCTGGTGGGGGTGCAGGTTGACCCCGCTGCAGCCCTGCAGCTTCGGGACATGGGGCCTCCTGCTGATGATGCCCAGGTCAGCTTGCGTGTTTTGTCCTGATTTAGATTCCCACAGGACCATTCAAATGGTTGTTGCTGAGATGGGCAATGCGTCCCGCAGAAGCTGTGCAGATGTGTGCTCCAAATGCGTGAGTTGCTCAGGCGTGCCTGCGACTGAGCATCTTTGCACCTGCACCTCAACTCTGCTGATGATTCACTGCTGTGGTACGGCGTAATGTTATGTCTTGATGTACGCAATGTGCTTCACACTTCAGCAAAGTCTGTTTGTATTGCAGCTGACCCCATCATCAGGCTTGGGTCAATGATAAGGGTCCGTGTCATTGTCATTGCACACTCTCATGCAAGTCCATGCTCTGCTTGGAGTATTTCTTGGCTTCCCGTTGCACGAGTCAAAAGCAGGCACATAACAACATGCATCAGACAGAGAGACACACTCCATGCATGCTGACCTACATGTGTTTACTTGTTTATGCTGAGTTTATGTTAAATGTGTCGAGGATGTCAGATGCACGTTCATTTCCCCCCCTTCTCCAAGTCTGCTCCATCTTGTCATCTGTTACTGTGTCCGCAGGCTGCTGCCAAGTTCAGACAGTTTTGGGGTGACAAGGCCGAGCTGAGGCGCTTCCAGGACGGCAACATTGCTGAAGCTGTGGTGTGGGAATGCGGCCCAGCAGAAAGGCACTCTGTAGTAGACAGGTCAGCACCGCCTCACTGCTCTGTGACTTCTTGTTGTTGTTCTTGCAGTTCCATGTCATGTCACTGAAGCGTGTGATGAAGCTCAGCCAAGATTTCAGCAAAGGATGCCTTGTAGCCCTTCAGTCTATTGGTCGAATGGTCATGACCCCAGTGACCTTTAAGAATCCAAAGAATGAATGAATGTAAAACATGACATGTGAGGTACAGGCTCCCTGCAATAGCAGCACAAGATAAGGGAAGCTTGGTCCTACCCAGAAACACCTACAGCTTCCTGCATTTGGTTTTTCTGACAAAAGAATTTTCCAACTAATAAAACATCCCAGCGGGAACACTCATAATGATGCTGTATGCAAAGCACTTGGTGTTCACATGCAAAAATTACGTTTTACCACCCAGCAACCAACGGGCAATCTGTAAACATGACAGAGTGCTGGACAACATGCTTACGCATTATGTGAAACCTAGGCAGGATGACTGGGACACTCTCAAAGCACATATCACACTATCATGTCCAGACACACGAGATAGCTTCTCCTTCTCTAGCTCCTGCCGTTAAAAGATGGCTCAGCAGGCTGTTCATCCTTACAATCCCTGCCAATGTGGCCCTCCTGAGCACACTAGATGCACACCTTGTGTGCTTTTTTGGCTGAGATGTTCTCTTTGGTGATCCAAACCCCCTTTTGGCTCTGCCACCGAGGTGTTTGGGTCTCCAAAGAGGAGCTCTCAGCCAGAAAGGCACATAAGGTGTGCATCTGGTGTGCTCAGGGGAGCCACATTGGCAGGGATTGCAAAGGTGCCAAAGCTGCTGAGCCCTGTTGCGTTGTCAGGATCTAGAGCAAGAGAATCTGCCTCCTGTGCTGTGGCAGTGTGTTATGGGCTTTGAGTCTAGTTTACGTGCCGAAAACAGTGACAGAATGGTTGGCAAAGAGTGGCGTCACAAAGCCTGCTCAGAAGCGTAGCATAGGCCAGTCTAGTAAGCAGCAACAGTGTTGCGCAACAGTGTTGTGCAGTGCATGCTGTTAGCAGTGTCTGGTGGCCACAGCTGGTCTATCTGATTGTATGTGCAGTGATATGTGCACTTTCCCTCTTGAGAATAGCGCCCCGTGTGTGGGGATCACAGCTGCTATGCCTGATGCCAATCATTCCAACATGGAGGCTGGAGGCTGGGACACAGGGAGGGAATGTAACAGGGTACAATGCGTTAAGTGGCATCTGTTGCGCAATATGGGTGTTATGATGTACAGTATTTGGATTTGCAGCATTTGGATTTGAAGCTCTGTTCCGAAGGCTACATACAGCCAAAAAATTGCCCATATCCGGAGGTCTCTTGTACTGGTGAAGTATCTCTGGGGATTAAGCCTCTCCCCAGCCATCACCTGTATCTGAGATCTGTCATCATGTATGGGTTAACTGGCAATGTGCCCAGTTTATTCCCTTTTTCTGAACCCATGCATGGCTGAGCCACCATTAAGGCACCACCCTCAAGCGTATCTTTGATGTGTTCAGTCATTATGGATCAGAGGCCAACAATCCCGCTTGGCCTGAACACGTTCCCTTGTGTCGCATTTGCTTCCATGGCACATCTGGCCTTTTGTCAATTCTTTGCACTGGCAAGCCCGCCCAGTTTTCCCCTCACAGCATGCTGTCCTGGGTGTACCCCTCACCCAGACCGGTACTATAGCCTCTTGACGGATGAATTCTTATAGATGGACATATGATTCAGATTGCGAGTATGGGTCAAAGCTCAGAACGGTCAACGCCACTGATTATGCGGTGCTACAGGCTGTCGTCCGGTAACAGGTCGTGTATGTGGTCGAAGATCGCACATGGAAAGACTATCAAGCTGGTCGACGGACAAGTGGTGCCTCAACTCTGTTCTTGCTCCAATAACGTCGTGACAGATGTTTCATGTGACGCTGTGTACAAGCCGCTCCGCAGGCGCTGAACAGTTGACGGTGATGAGCAGACCGTGTGATACAAGTCACGCGACAATGCAAAGCTGAGGGTTGCCAGCTACTTGGATAGGCTGTGATCAACTGTAGTCTGAGCAATGTATGTGTGTTACCTCGCAGGGTGGTCACATATGCACTGGGGAGGCATCTGCCAGCAGGCAGTACAGTGAGCAGGCATGCAGACTGCCTGGACTCTGTGTTGCAGAGCAAGCATGCAGAGGCCAATGCACAGATAGAAGCCAGCAGGTGATTGCAACCCCCCTTCCCCAAATCATGCATTCCAGATCCCAGATGTATTTATATGGATCTATATCTAATTTATAACTCAAAGCAAGTTGGGATTTCTGGAGTGAACCAGAACTTGTGCTGTGTGCCTGCTCACGGTCAGTGCTGTAAAGCATAAGGTCAACTAGTAACTGAAACTGTCCATTGTAGATGTGAAGTGTGCAACAGCTAGGCTCAAAAATTACTTTGCAAGAAATAGATTGTCTGCAAGAACAGCTACCATCCTATTTGGTGGTTATACACTATTTTTTCCTGCCGTAATGCACAGGCCAGCAATGCACCATATGCGAGAAACTTCTCAAACCACCTCAAACATAATCACAGTCTATGCCCTGCTACATATGCTGTTACCCACAGAGATCAAACCACTATGGCATTCTGCAACCTCTGAAGTCGTTCCTTGCAACTTGTATACACCATATGCTAACCGACAATGCTGTCAGGGAATCATCAGTAGAAATTGCTCATAGACATGCTGACATGCTCAATGCAGACCACATACTTGCCATCAAACTCCATGCCCAACCAACCCCGCCCCCTCCCCTGCCGCCCCCCCCCCCCCCACACACACACACACATAGCAGTCATCTTCTCATTCTGTCCACATGCAAATGGCATCAAGCCCCATACATGCATCCCCCACACACACTCCTTTCTGCATTTCAGCTTGCAAGTTTAGAGCTGATGCTCCTTTGTCTTCAGGCAATTGGACGCAGCTGTTGACAGACTGAGCAAGCAGATACGCGGTTTGACCAATCTCACCCTCAAGGTCGTCAGCACTCAGCCCTTGTCCTCGACTTCCCGCCATACAACCCCCTTCTATCCCCTGCCGCATCCCCTGGCAGGCGGGGGGGCTGCTGCTGGGACTGGCCGCATCCCCAGATGTCTGGAACCCACTGAGCTGCTGCTGCAGCTTGAAGGATCAGGTTAGCCTTGGCTGAACGCCCAAAAAAAAAAAAAAAACCTCAGTTGTGACTCATGTGGACCTGCCGTACAGCTTTGTGATCAGGGTCTTCTTCTGCTTGTCATGTCATGTTCAATGACACTCCATGCATGATGTGCTGTGTGATAGTGAAGATGTATGCATGGCGTTTCCAATGGAGTTTGCCTTGTCATACTTGCAGGCCAGAGTCAGCGCTTAAGCTTGTCAGTATTAGCAACCCAAGATGCAGCCATGACACATGAATGACCTGTGCTTGTGGGTCCGTCTTTGGTGTCTTCAGTTGGTCTTGACAGCTTTTTGGCACATATTGCACACCTGTCACATACAATACATTGCTAGTGCATTGTTACATTGGCTGTGCATTGGTTGCATGGGCGGATAACTCAGAGGCACTCAAAAGGACAAATGCTGCTACTCAAGTGCAGCTAGCCTTGGCGTGGGAAGTTTGCTAGGACAGCATGCACAGCGTGGTGACAACAACCTAGGAGACTGTGCAGTAATATTGACAGCCGTCTGCAAGCACAGAAGTGTGTGTAATGCAAACGCTGAGGCGTCAAACTGATGAGAGTGATCTGGAACTGCAGCTAGCTAGCATTCAAATCAAGTGTAAGACTGCATACACAGCATTAGCATGATGACAAGTATCTGCAAGACTGTGCGTGATGTAGATGGTATGTTGCAGGCAAATGGGCAGATGACCCAGAGGCGTTCAGGAAGATGAAAGCTGCTTTGGGTGTGCAGCTAGCACAGGCTCTGGAAACCAGCTTTGGGCTAGATGCTGAGGCCTCTGAGGACTATGTGGATGTCCTGACAGATGGCTTTGCCATTCGCCTGTTCCTCTTCAGTAACAGGTCAGCTTCACCTGCAGCAGCAGTCTGCTGTGTGATCAGTGTGTACTAATCTAGCACAGGTGGCAGAGAAGCCTATTTTGCCACAGAAAATATTCATCTGTCCGCTTATTTTTCCTTTGAGACCCGGTCAGATCATGTCAATAATACGTTATTGTATACTAGGTAGCGTCTTGCTGTTCCCACGAACAATGCAAGAATCAACGTTGTATGCCTGAACCCACCAACATGCCAGGGAAACGCTTGAACCAGAAGAACTGAGATGCTGAGTTTGTAGGGATGAGGTTATGGCGGCCAAAGCTGACAAGGAGTCCAGTCAGCCTTCCGTCAGCAAGGTGCTGAGTCAGCGTGCGCAGCACCACGGGTTGGTGTCAGGCCTGACCGGACAGAATGCTGCCTTCAGCATGGCTGCCAGGCTGGCAGTCAGATGGGTGGCTGCTCACATGATGGCTGGCGTTCACTTGCCTGTTGAAGCCATCGAGCTGATCATGACTGCTGGCTTCCTGCCAGCTTCTGCTGCTGTGCCTCCGCCTGGTGAGGGCTCTGCACTGACTCAGATGCACCAGAAGCAACAATCGTGGGTTGAGTGATGTGCACTGTAGTCAGCATGCCTGTCCCTGACCAGGCAGCGCTTCTTGGACGCATCATATGTGTGTGTATGTATCTATGTGAGTGTGTGATGCAACAGCTGCCTGTGTGCATGGCTGCCATGGGGGCCAAATGCTGCACCTGTCAATAGTCTTGATGTTCCCTCCACATACCTCATGAACGGCTGCTTGTGAGGTCCTATCCACCTTGCTAGACAGTGAGCAGGGTGAGGCTGCAGACTGAGCTCTGACTCTGTGGCTCAGGACACTGGATTACCTATAGCCTGAGTCAGAGACAATAAGCAGCCTGCAGCCTCTTGCTCTTCCTACAGAACTTTGAAGAGCCTACAGGTGCCACTACTGAAGGGAAACTGAGCATAGTCCAGTCCACTGCGGACAGGGTTCTGGCAGGGCCTCAGCAGGTCTCACATCTTGAGAAGCTGCCACTGATGTTGTCGTCACGTGGTGCAGGTTCCCCCTTGGCTGGCTTTGTACGATTCCTGCAACTGCTTAGCCAGCATCCCTGGAAAGATCGGCCTCTTGTGGTGGACCCTGAAGCAGAGCTGACACCAGCACAGCACAAGGACATTGACCGTCGCTTTGATGCTGCCAAGGCCAAGGGACAGCTCAGAGGCTTCACCATCTGTACCCCGACCGATCTTGACGGGTCAGCTTGGGGTCAGGGCAGCATGAGCACTGGGATGCGGCAGAGACTGGTCAAGCTGGCCGGGAGAAGCCTGCAAGTCCTCCAGGTATGCTGCATGTACCAAGTTTCAAGCTGTGCATTCCAGCTCATACAGCTCAAACTGGCTATTGTTCTGGGTTTCACCCTCTGGATGTACCTGAGCACAGTCCAGTTGCTGCTTAGCACCAATAAATAGCTTGTGATCAAGGACTCCTTGACAAGGAGCATGCTGCCCACAAGTTGCTGCACACATCATGTGGCACCTCATATTGCTGTGCATTCAGCAGTCTGGTAGGCAATGACATGCAGCCAGTCTCAGTTCAGTGCTGCCCATATTGCAAACCTCAGTGCAGTGTTGTGCAAGCTGTCTCAGGATAAAGATGTTTTGGTACGTTGCAATTCAGCTGTAGCTTCTGTGATCAATACTGCATATGTAGCTCATTCAGTTATCACCATGTGGTCTTGCCAAACATGCAATCTCTTGCTAATGTCTTGTCCAAAACGTGACTATGTCGTTGGTACTTCCATATATATTTGACCTACATTGCAATACGGTAAGCCTGTATCTGTGACATTGCAGATGTGGTAGTGCTCACTTATGCAAGCTTGCAAGCTGTGATTGGACAGACCAGACATTTGAAATCTGTCTTATGGGGCTTCAGCTTGATTTTTGCTGCTCATAGGAGCAACTGGAGAGTCCTGAGGTAGCTGTGCCCCCAAGCACAGTGTTTAGAACCCCTCTCAGTGACTT
>JAABUK010009965.1_pt1 | contig 12827 bp, 14 predicted proteins | sample 5559141 | NCBI WGS metagenome assembly JAABUK01 (sample SAMN10711869, study PRJNA513367) | rock metagenome | isolation source: Antarctica rocks | place: Antarctica: Victoria Land, Pudding Butte nord | collected 2016-01-03
CGAGTTGGTCGCGAGCGTGCCATCGCCGCCCTGCGCCTACGGGAAGGATCCCGTGTGCTGGACATCGGCTGTGGCACCGGGCTCAACTTTCCGCTCCTCCTCGCCGCAGTCGGGCCGAGCGGGAAGGTTGTCGGCGTGGATCGCAGCAGCGAAATGCTCGAGGTCGCGCGACGCAAAACGATCCATCTGTCACCGGGAAACGTTGTCCTCGTCGAGGCAGACGCCGAGCAGCTCGACCATGTCGCGGTCGGACTGCATGGCTCCGGCGCAGCGTTCGACGCCGTGCTCTTCACCTACTCGCTCTCGCTGATGAGCAACTGGGAGCAGTCGTGGCGGCGGGCCGCCGCCTTGGTCCGCCCAGGTGCTCGCGCGGGGATCGTCGACATGGAGGCCACCCACGGCTGGGCCCGCCTCTTCGATCCGGCCGCTCGCTTGGCCTGTCTCCTGGGCGGGGCGGACATCAATGCGCGCCCCTGGACTCTGCTCGAAGGAGCCGCGACAGACGTCCAGTCGTGGAGCCTCCGTGGCGGTCACGTCCAAGTGCGGGTCGGGACGCTCTGATCCGCAACCAGCACAGCAGCGCGATCGGTGCACATGCGGACGCCGGACAGGTCGGCTTGCCCACAAGGACGTCACCGGGTTCTGATGGCAAACTCGCCCGCGGCAGTCCGAAGTGATGACGGGATCGACCAGATGGCCACCATGATCGCTGCACTTCGGTCTGATGCTACGACCTTCCCCATCGTCGGCCTCATCGACTTGGGGTCTTGCCGAACCCGCATCCGCCCTGTGGGACTTCGCCCAACTCGCCTGCTACACCCGTTCCGCTCGACCCCGGCGTGAGGCTTGGGTCGGCTACGGCCTCACCACCGAACCTGACCACCGGTGCGTCGCGACGTCATCTGTCGGCAACGCTCGAAAATGAGGCCATAGCGACGGTCGAAAACGAGGCCACCCAGACAGATTGGATGGGTGATCTCGGTGGAGGATTGGGCGTTGGTCCGGCGGCTTGTCGCGGATGGGGTTCCGCGTCGGCAGGTCGCACGGGATTTGGGGATCGGGCGGTCGACGGTCGATAGGGCGTTGGCGTCGGAGGGGCCGCCGAGGTATGAGCGGGCGGCGCAGCCGACGGCGTTCACGCCGTTCGAGGCGAGGGTGCGCAGGCTGCTCGCTGAGCATCCGGATATGCCGGCGACGGTGGTCGCGGAGCGGTTGGAGTGGCAGGGGTCGATCACCTGGTTCCGTGACAACATCCGGCGGCTGCGGCCAGAGCATCGACCGGTCGACCCGGCCGATCGACTGGCCTGGGCGGCTGGTGATGCGGCCCAGTGTGATCTGTGGTTCCCCCCGCAGCGGATCCCGCGCGAGGACGCGACGACGGTGGTGTTGCCAGTGTTGGTCATCGTCGCCACGCACTCCAGGTTCCTCATCGCGCGGATGATCCCGACGACTGCAGATCACCGTCGCCGTCCGCAACGGGCACCGGCGCCAAACGCGCCGTGCATCGCGGTTCGTAGGCTGCTCTCCATGAATCACCTGGACCGCCGCCTACTGCTCGTGCACGCCCGTCCCGACGACGAAACGATCCAGAGCGGGCTCGCGATGGCGCGCTACGCCGCCGAAGGTGCCGGCGTCACACTGGTCACCTGCACGCTCGGCGAAGAGGGTGAGGTGCTGATCCCGGCCCTCGCCCACCTGGCCAGCAGCCGCGACGACTCGTTGGGTAAGCACCGGATCGCTGAGCTCGCGGCAGCCATGAAGATCCTCGGCGTCACCGACCACAGATTCCTCGGCGGCGCAGGCCACTATCGCGACTCCGGGATGGTCTATGACGAGAACGGCTACGCGACCGCCCCGGCTGAGGTCAAGGCCGGAACGTTCTGGCGGGCGGACCTCCTGGAGGCGGCCGAGCATCTGATCGCGGTGATCCGCGAGGTCCGCCCGCAGGTGCTGGTCTGCTACGACGAGTTCGGCAACTACGGGCACCCCGACCACGTGCAGGCGCACCGGGTGGCGATGTACGCGGCACAGCTGGCCGGGATCAGCGTGATCCGGCCCGATCTCGGCGAGGCCTGGACGATAGCCAAGACCTTCTGGACGGCCAACTCGGAGTCGGAGATGCGCGGGTGGCTGCGGGAACTGCGGGCCTCCGGCGACACCACCACGTTCGCGGGCGCCGACCCTGACGGCGATCTCGGCATCAGGGTCACCGCGGACGCAGACCTGTCGGCGAGGATCCATGCCCCCGCGCTCGCTCCTCGGAAGGTCGAGGCAATGCTGGCGCATGCCAGCCAGATCACCCCGGACGGCCCCTTCTTCCAAGCCGACGGAATGTTCAACGCATGGCAGAACGAGTACTACATCCTCGTCGATGGCACGCCGGGACCGATCGATCCGGCCACCGGCCTGGAGAACGATCTGTTCGCCGGCATCGCCTGATCGACAGCTCGAGCGAGCGGCGAGTCCGCACACGGACCGACGTCACCAACGACGCCGGCGGCCACCGTCGGGCAGCGGGCTCACGGCAGGCAGAGTCAGATCGGGTCGCCCCAAGCGACAGTCGCTGCGGTTGCGCGGGTGTCGTCATCCGCGGCAGAAGACGAACTGCAAAGCGCTGAAGTCCTCATCACAGCACCATTCGATGGGTGGCCAGGGCGCGCCCATGACATGCACCCAGGCAGGATCCGGCTGTAGGGATAGATAACGCGGGACGCTTCGGCCCGCGCAATGATGCCGCCATAACCGCGACGATGACCAGAACGAGGACCCCGACCAGGACCGGTTGTACGTCCGCCGAGAGTCGAAGTCCGCCGAAGGTTACGGTGACCGCGAAAGGCCAGTAGCCCGGCGGCGCAGGATGCGGTGGATCCTTGACCAAGGTGGAGAACCTCGGCAAGGTAGTTGCCACCAACGGTGCGCATGATCGGGCCGCCCGTGACGATCCCCCGAGGAAGCACCAGCTGACCGTCTGGCCGGCTTGTGCGCCGAGACCGCCGGCGCGGCCTTGAGTCCGGTGAGCGCCTCGGCGCGACGCTCTCGATGACAGTGGAACTCGACCCGTGAGCGGGGCAATGCAAAGCGTCACGGGGCGGCGACGATGAGAAACGAGTTGCCGTCGGGATCGTGCAGGCGAAACTGCGTCGGGACACCAGCGAGCGGCGCGCCGCTCCACCACACCACCTCGTCCTCAGACAGCGGGCGCTCGTCCACGTTCAGTCCCTGAGCACGAAAGGCGGCTAGGTCGGCGAGGACGTCTGCGCTGGAGAGCACGACGCCGGTCTCGACGCCCGACGGCCGCTCGGGCCGGCTGGCGACGAGGCAGAGGTTCGAGCTGCCCTTGCCTGGTGACACCTCGAGCCAGCGCTCCCCGGTCGGGTAGGCGAAGTCGCTGACCTTCTGCATCCCGAGGATTTCGGTGTAGAAGGTCAGGGCGGCGTCCTGGTCGGCGACGGGCACCACGATGGTGGCCACCTGTCCGATGTACGTTGCGCGCTGGGTCATGCTGGAGGAGACGTCACAGTGGACCGAAAGTCATCGGTCTAGGCGGGATCCGGCGTATCGCGAGTCTGTGATGCACCTCGGGTACGCCTTCGTTTCGAGCAGCCTCAGCGCGGGCGCTCGAAACCGTCGGGGAACAACCGACGGCCGCGTCCAGGCGTGCGGCTGGTAACGGTCGCCTCAACTCTCGACCGTAGGATGTTTTGGGGTTGCAGTGGTCAGTCAAGCCGTCAGTCTGAAGCGCGATCGGTGAGGTGTTGCGTGGCTTCCGGCACACCCAGCATGGCCCTCCAGGTCGTGAGTAGCCAGCGTTCGAAGTCATCGGGTGTCCAGCGCAAGATGCGGGTGCCGAGGAGGAAGGTGTCGGCCGAGCCGAGGAGGGCTGCGGTGTCGGCGAGCCACTGGTGGTCGACGTGATCTGGTAGGAGTCCGTCGCCGGCTGCGGTGGTCCAGAAAAGGCGGATCTGGTCCCGGGTGGCGTCGCGGGCCGCTGAGGCAGCTGAGGCGATGGCGGGTTCGACGGCTGCGGCGGCTTCGGCGACCGGCAGCAGTGGCCCGATGCGCGCCATGATGTCGCGGGCGCCGCGAGCAGCTAGCAGCATCCGCTCGTCTAACGTCGGCGCGGTCAGGGTGCGTCGTGCCCAGTCGCGGTCGGCGACGGAAACCCGTGCCGTGTCTCCAACCACCGCGACGTCCATGACCCGCCGGAAGAGGTCGGTCTTGGTTGGGAACCGCAGGTACAAGGTCCGCGGCGCGACGCCGGCGTCGGCCGTCACGGCAGTCAGCGTCGTGCCTACATAGCCATCGCGTAGGAACAGCCTCGTCGCGGAGGTGACCAACCGCTGTTCGGTGACCGCAACCTGCTTGGCTCTCCGGTCGTCCGACCGGGCATTGACGTTACGCACCATGTGATGCAGTCTAACTGCACTACAGTCTCACTGCACTAGAAAGGTGCGCCATGGACGCTCCCGTACTCGACGGCATTCACCACATCAAGATCCCCGTCACCGACCTCGACCGGTCCCGCGAGTGGTACGCATCTCGGCTGGGCTACCAGGTAGAAATCGAATTCGTCGAAAAGGGCATCCTGATGGGGATCGGCCTCGCGCATCCCTCCGGCGGACCGAATATCGCGCTCCGGCTGGACCCCCAGCGATCAGCTGGTCTCGGTGACTTCGACTTCTTCAGCATCGGCGTCCCGGACACGGCATCCATCGAGGCGCTCGCTGAGCGACTGACCAACCTCGGCGAGGCCCACGCTGGAGTTCACTTCGCCGGCATCGGATGGATCCTGCCCGCGCTCCACGACCCCGATGGCCACGAGGTCCGCTTCTACACCACCGAACGCCACACCCAGATCAGCCCGGAGCAGGTAACGCAACTTCAGGACCCGGTCGAGACATCACAACAGCGCGAACGTGAGCACGCACGAACAAGGACGACGGAATGACAGCGCTCAAGCGGATCATCGCGCACCCCCTGCTCTGGGGCCCGGTTGGCAGGGCAACGCTCGGTGGGGCCTCTGGCAAGTCCGTCACTAAGCCGAGATACCGGCGTGCCGGCGGCACAACAGTCACCTCCACCGACTTCTCAGCGAGATGGTCACCTTGGCTATGAGCGGTGACTGGACCGGCCTGGTCGAACCTGGGGATCTCGACAGCGTAAGTGGCAAAGGGCGCCAGACATGTTGCCGGCAGCATGACAACGCCGCCAGTCGAGGCTTGGTGACTACGCCAGTTGCAGCATGACCGAGAGGGCGTCACGAGTAACCCAGTGCTCGCGCCAGTCAGCCGTCCGCGACTCGGAACCAGTGGGTGTGTAAGTAGTGGAATGGCAGCGAGGATCGATGCCTGGGGTGGGACGGTCCGGCGTTGCAGGTCGACGAATGCCGTGATCCGACACCGGCGCGCCCACCCGATCCATTTCGGGAGTGCTTCGACAGCGACTCCGCGGATCTGGCGCTGCTGGCTTTCGGGACGTGGCCGCCTGCAGCCACTCACTTGAAAGCGGCCACGATTCCCATCAAGGCCGGCCCCAACAAGACGATGAAAAGCGTCGGGAGGATGCACAGCATGAGCGGGAAGATGACCTTCACCGGGATCTGCATCGCCTTCTCCTCAGCCCGCTGACGCCGCTTCATCCGCATCTCGCTCGCCTGGGTGCGAAGCACATTGGCCACGGCGACCCCATAGGTGTCGGCCTGGATCACGGCACGCAAAAATCGACGCAGATCAACGACGATGGTGCGCGCCGCCAGCGCGAGGTAGGCGTCGCGACGTGTCTGACCCACCTGGATGTCTTGCAGGGTCCTGACGAGCTCCTCGCCGAGCGGGCCCTTGCCATTCCGACCGGCCCGCATCATCGCCGCCTCGAATCCGAGTCCGGCCTCCACTGCGATGGTCAACTGGTCGAGCGTGTCCGGCAGCTCGAGCTGAATCGTGGCCTGACGCTTCTGCCCCTGGCTGTGCAACAGCAGTTCCGGCACGAAGTAGGCGATGCCGGTCACGATGACGGCGAGCAGGACCCGTAGTGGGCTCGGCGCAGGAACGACATAGAGAAATGCAAGCAACGCGCCACTAGCGGCCAGGAAGATCTTTGCGTTGATCACCCTCTGCATCGGCCATACCGCCGGCCTGCCGGCTCTGCTGAGCAGCAGGTCGATGCGGTTCACGAAGCGCATCGGTGTCAGGCCGCGCGTGAGACTCGCGAAACCGCCCGACGCCGACAGGTTCTCCTGAGCCGGCCGGCCGTCCGTCAGTCTGCAAGCCACGGACGAGATTCTCGGTGGCGGCGCGATGGATCGCTCGCGGCGTAGACGCGGTGGACAACCACACCAGCACACAGATGCAGAGCCCGATCAAAGCGCTGGCCGCAATCACGATCGATGGCATCTGGCTCCTTAGTCAGAACTTGAACGAGACGACTTTGCGCAACCAGAGCGCCCCGACGATGAGTTGCAGGACAGCCACAAACAGCAGCACATAACCGATCGGACTCTGGCCGAACTTGGCGAGATATGACGGATTCGCGAACGACAGAAAGCCGGTGACACCGAACGGGAGAAACATCAAGACGTAGGCCGACAGCTTGCCTTCAGCACTCAGAGCCTTGACCTGTCGCCGGATCTGGTTGCGTTCACGGATGGTCTCGCCGACGGTGTCGAGCACCTCAGCGAGGTTCCCGCCGACGGTGCGGTGGATGGCGATGGCCTGAGCGACCCAGAGAAAGTCGTCGGACTGCATCCGCGCGGCTGTCTCGTCGAGCGCATAGCCGAGGTCACGACCGAGCCGGGTCTGATTGACCACTCGGGCGAACTCCGGTCCCGTGGGCTCATCCGCTTCGCGTGAGGCGGCGTCCAGCGCACGCAGCAGGCTGTGCCCGGCACGAAGGCTGCTGGCCAGGAGCTGCAGCGAATCATCGAGCTGATCGGCGAAAGTCGCCTGCCGCCGTGAGGTACGCAACCGCCGCATTGCCTGAGCCACGATGCACGCAACGAGCGCCACCGCGAGTCCGACGAACGGCCCGCCCAACAGTGCCGCCGTCAATGCCGTGCCACCCGCAATGCCCACCACCGAGACGACGTAGCGTCCGGGACGCATCTTGATGCCGGCGAGCTCGAGTGTCGTCGCGTAGAGCGCGAGCCGCCCGCGGCGGGCGAGAGCCCGCTCGACGGCGACCGCCGCCCGCTGTGCGGCGCCTCCATCGCCGGCGGTGGCGGCACGCTCGGGCAGGCGTCGCTCGAGGAGGATCGGCGCCGGTCGCGGGGCGATCACTGCGATGACCGCGACGACGAGTCCGGCGAACGTGACGACACCGCCGATCACCAGGGCGTCACGGCCCACCAAGAAGGCGTTCATCGCCGCTGGTCGCTCGCGCCGAAAACCCTCGGGGAAAGGTTGATGCCCAACTCGGTGAAGCGATCGGTGAAATGCGGTCGGACGCCGGTCGGTACTGCGCGGCCCAGGAATCGCCCTTCAGCGCTGATCCCGGCGCTGTAGTCGAAGACGAATGCGTCCTGCAACGTCACGACTTCCCCTTCCATGCCCTGAACCTCGGTGACATGGGTGACTCGTCGGGTTCCGTCGCGTAAGCGGCTGATCTGCACGATGACGTCGATCGACGAGGCGATCTGCTCCCGGATGGCGCGCAGCGGGAGATCCATCCCGCTCATCATCACCAGGGTCTCGAGCCTGGCGATCGCGTCTCGTGGCGAGTTCGAGTGCACGGTGGACAGCGACCCGTCGTGCCCGGTGTTCATCGCCTGGAGCATATCCAGCGTCTCGCCACCACGGCACTCACCCACGATGATGCGGTCGGGACGCATCCGCAGAGCGTTGCGGACAAGTTCACGGATCGAGATCCCGCCATTGCCTTCGATGTTCGGTGGCCGGCTCTCGAGACGGACGACGTGCTCCTGCTGGAGTTGTAGTTCAACCGCGTCCTCGATCGTGACGATGCGCTCGCCGACAGGAATGAACGAGGACAGCACGTTGAGCAGAGTCGTCTTGCCGGTACCGGTACCGCCCGAGACGATGATGTTCAACCGGGCGCTCACACATGCCTGCAGCAGTTCTGCCATCTCGGCCGACAGGGTCCCGAACTGGATGAGGTCGTGCACCTGGAGCGGGTCTGCGGCGAACTTCCGGATGGTCAGGGACGAACCGCCGAAAGACAGGGGCGGAATGATGGCGTTCACGCGGGAGCCGTCGGCCAGTCGTGCGTCGACCATCGGGGAGGACTCGTCGATACGTCGGCCGACACGAGAGACGATGCGCTCGATCACCCGGCGCAGATGGTCTTCCGAGGCGAACCGGGTCGGTGTCTTCGTGAGTTTGCCGCCGTACTCGACGTAAACCATGTCCGGCCCGTTGACCATGATCTCGGTGACCTCGGGATCGTCGAGCAGTCGCTGCAGCGGTCCGTAGCCGAGCACGTCGTCGCCGACCTCTCGGAGCAGCCTTGCCCGTTCCTCGGTCGAGAGCGGGACCTTCTCCTCCTCGATGACCTTTCCGAGTTCCTCGCGCACGAGCGCGTAGAGCTGCGGCTCACTCAGCGAAGCGTCGTTCAGCCGTGCTCCGATGCGTTCGAAGAGGCCCTTGCCCGCACGGACCTTGAGCGCTGCCAGGGCATCACGCGGTGGGTCGAGCGCCGTCGTGCCGGTCGGCCGGTACAGGGATTTCACGGCTGCCGTCGGCGAAGTCGGCAGTGACTGATCGACCGGAACCTGGGGGGTGGCCGGGACCGGAGCGACGACCAGAGCGGTGGCAACGGGAATCGGCAAGGACTCTGACGGCGCAGCAGAATCCGTCGACTGTGCTGGGCTCTCGCCGCGAGCTACGGCGAGTCGTTCACTCAGGTTCACGTCAGGCCGCCGCTCGATGACGCGGCGTCCACCGTCGAGTCGGCTTGGTAGCGGGCGTTGCCGGGATCAATCGGCGAACGAGTTGGCGCAGAGCAGCAGCCGCTGGGTCTTTCGACTGGCTCTGCAACAGCGGAATGCCCTGATTGGTTGAGCTGGGTACCGCTCGTGAACGTGGGACCAGGACGTCGATGGACGAACCGATCGTCGCGGCTACGTCGGCTCTGGAAAGGCCGCCGCGGCTGTCGGCGAAGTTCAGGACCACGTGCGACGAGGCCGGCATCAGATCGAGTTCCCGCAGGAGAAGGATTTCCTTGCGGAGGCCGCGCACCCCCGGCACGTCCATGCTGCTGAGAAGCACGGCGTCGGTGGCGCAGTCGAGTGCGGCAAGAGTCTGCTCGGACAACCCCGGAGCCGTGTCCACGACCACGTAGCGGAACTGTTGTGACAGCAGCTTCAACAACCTGGTGACCTGCTCGCCGGTGACCTCGCCACCTTCGGCAGGTGAATCCGAGCCACACAACGCGAACAGCCCGGTGGAGTGTGGGCTGAGGAATGCCTTCACCACCATGCTGTCGTGGCGCGCAACGCCGGCCACCGCGTCCGTGAGGCAGTGCTCGGGGACCAGCCCGAGGGCGGTAGCGACGTCGCCGAACTGTACGTCCAGATCGACCACCACGGTCGACTGCGGGTCGGCAAGTGCCAACGCTACTGCGATGTTCGTCGATACCGTTGTCTTCCCGCTCCCGCCCTTGGGTGAGACGACGGCAATGACGCGTCGAGTCGCCGGCTCGATGGCAGACGGCGTCACCGTCCGACCTCGATCCACGGCGGCGCGGCTCGCCCGGTCGATCACCGACGCCAACTCGTCGATGTCGACATCGGGTGCGACCACGTCGCGTACACCGGCTCGAACGGCCGCCAGCAGTCTTTCGGGGGACAGCTCAGCCACGAGCACGACGCTGACGCTCGGGTACTGCCGGTCAAAACTGGTGGCCAGCATCAGCGCCTCGGCGACCGGTACATCCGGACCCAGCACGACGACTTCGACGATGTCGGCATCGGGCACTTGGCTCAGCAGTTGTCGACCATCGACGGCCAGCGCGCCGGACCCGAACGTGTGTATGCCGGTTCCAGCAGCCGCGCGCAGCCGCTCATCGAGATCGGCCAGCTGGGTGACGGCGACGATGCGGCTCATTTGAATACCCGGTTTCCCGTAATGACCCGCGTGCCGGCCGGGTCTGCTTCGGACGGTTCGTCGGAAAGCCAGAGCGTCCCGTGTTCGGTGCCGTAAACGAGCTGTTCAGCCGCCGGCGCGGTGACGGCGAGCGTCACCAGAACTGTTGCGACCGGGGTGGCGGCTGCGGACGAAGCGATCGCCGGCGCCCTGTCGGCGCCCGCGCCCAGCACACCGCCTTCGATCCTCGTGACCAACACCTTCTGCAACGTGAGGTGCGTGCTGCTGGTGTCCGGCGAGGTGCCCGGTAGTGAGATGAAGACCCCAACATGGTCACCTGCGCTCAGCTGCCCGCCGAGGGCACGTTCGGCTGCAAGCTTCACGGTCACCTGCTGCATACCCTTCGGCACGGCGACGCTGCCCGGGGCCTGCAGTGACTCGGCCGCGCCGAATCGACTCGCGAGGAGTTGTTCACCGGGCTGGAGATCCACGATCGCGACATTGCCCGCGATCTGTGCCAGCGTCCCCATGCTGCCGACCGCGGCAACCTTGGCCGGAACCGACTCCAGCCTGACGAAGCCGGGAACAGCCGCTGCGGCCGTTCCCTTCGGAATCGGGCTCTTCACGACGAAGACACTGACCGACTGGACGCCGGCCATCGCGCGCGTGTCCGCTCCGTGGGCGTAGGCAAGGACGACAGCGACGCCGAGGATCGCAAGAACAACCGATACGACGCCCGTGATGACACGTCTCTTCATGACTTCGAGCTCCTAATGCGTCAGATAGACGATCGAAGAACCGAGAGTTGGGCCCGCACCGTAGGTGAACGCCGTCGAAAGATCGACGAACTGAGTGAAGTAGCCGCTGACGCAGCGCGCGGCGACTGGTACTGACCGCCGAAAAAATAACCGGTGAGCTGGAAGGCCACGTAGCCGTAAATGTGGTACCAGGCAGTGCTGCCGGTTCCGCCAGCAATATCGTAGAGCGGAAGCAGCACGGTCTTGTTCAGCTGGCCAGAAATGTCTGTCTCCGGTAGAGCAGCTCGAGGGAATCGAATTACCAGGGTCGGAGGGTGTTTGGCCAGTGCTGGTGCTGGTCGTGGACTGGCACGTCCCCGAATTGGCCCTGAGCCAGGCGAACCCACCAGGGACCGCATTTCCGGACGGGCCGGTGCAGCTCGTGCCGTCGGTTTTGCTGAAGAGAATTGTACGAACTGTCGTGCCCGACGGGAGACCGCCACCGGTCTGAGCCTTGAACGCGCACCAGGAGAACGTCAACGGAAGAATTGTGGTGCCGCCGACGGGCTGCCCCCAGCCGACGCTAGCGGTGGCGTTCACCGTGGTATTCGTGATTCCCAGCGCGGGGGCGAAGACATCGTTGTTGACTGTCGACGCCGACACCGTGACGCGGCTCGGACTTGAACTGAAGGTCGGCACCGCGACCCTCGCGACGCTACCAGTCAGATTGGCGGCCACCAGGCTCTGCGCGGTCACCTGCGGCGTGCCGCATGCCCCGGTCGCACAATCCTGCGCGACCGCCAAGGCTGCGGCGTCGACGCCGTTTTGCAACCGTTGTTTCTTCGCGTAGGCCGAAGACACGTCGACGGCAATGGCGGCGAATCCGACAAGCATCACCATGAGTAGCGCGACGAGAATGCTGACAGCCCCGCGCTCGGTTTTCAGCCGGAACATCGCATGACGGCTTTCCCAGTGAGATTCTTCGACTTGAACAACTGGGTGAAAAATCCAGAGACCGATTTCAACGGGTACGTGATGGTCACTGTTGCGTTGGCCCCGGGCGTGCATGCGGCCGGGCTGACAGTCACCTGAGCGCTGGTCAGCGCCGGGTTCAGCGTCGGCGCGGCAGCCAGCACCGCGGTGACCGCTGCCGCGCTGCTGTTCTGGAGGGCCATCACCCGCGCTCCCTGCCGGGCGGCCGCTGACAGCGTCGCCTGTGAGCTGTAGACGCTGGAGAAATCGATGATGCCGAAGACCAAGCTCACCAGCACCGGAACGACGAGGGCGAACTCCACCGCGGCAGCACCCGACTCGGAACGCCACCGACGCATCGTCTCCCCCTCTGTAGGTCCGAACGTGGCGGCCCAACATCGGGCCGCCACGTTCTCGTTCGCGTTCTCGCCGTTGGGTATGCCGGCCGCTCAGGCGGCGGTGTGGCTGTGCTCAAATCCCAGTTGTGGCGGTGTTGAAGAGGGTGGTGAGCTTGCCGCCCAAGGCGGTGACGGCGACGATGATGACGACGGCGATGAGCCCGACAAGCAGTCCGTACTCGACGGCGGTCGCGCCGGACTGCTCACGGTCGAGCCGGTTCTTGAGTGAGCCGAGGACGGTCAGGACGAAAACGAAGGGACGGATCATGGTGCGAGCTCCTTGGGCTGGGACCAGATCCTTTGTGTGACTGGTCGTGCTCAGAGAGTGACACAAATTGTCCGATTCGCAACTAATTCAGCCGAAATTTGTGCCACGCGAGCCGCTTCGTGGTTTTCGCCCACAGTCTGTTCCACGCACCGTTGGCCGACGCGATCCACGACCATCAGGTGCGACTCAGCCGATCAGCCGAGCACGTGCCCGGCCCACGTCAGCGCGACGCCGACGACCGACCCGGCGAACAGCGCCGGCCCGAACGGCACCGTCGACTTGCGGTCGGCTCGGCCGGCCAGCATCAGCACAAGGCCGGCAAGTGCTGCGAACACGAACGCCGCGAGCGCTCCGATGATGACGGCGGACCAACCAAGGTAACCCAGGTAGAGACCAACGACGGCAGCAAGCTTCACGT
>JAABUK010009966.1_pt1 | contig 12826 bp, 10 predicted proteins | sample 5559141 | NCBI WGS metagenome assembly JAABUK01 (sample SAMN10711869, study PRJNA513367) | rock metagenome | isolation source: Antarctica rocks | place: Antarctica: Victoria Land, Pudding Butte nord | collected 2016-01-03
GCCGACTGCCGCGCTGCCCGACGTGCGCGCCTGGGCTGGTCGGCTCGGTCGCTCGATCGCCGAGGTACTCACCGGTGACCGACCCGCCCAGCAGCTGATGCGGTGGACGAACGATGCCGTCTTCACCGACCTGTGCAGACGCTCCGAAGCGCTCGCGGGCGCCTGCACCACCCACCGCGGCATGCGTAACCGCGTGTCGGTCGTTTCGGTGCACGTGTGCGAGCCGCGCGACGGCGTCGCCGAGGCCTCCGTCCACGTCCGGCACGGCCTCCGGTCACGGGCCTACGCGCTTCGCCTCGAAGGCCTCGACGGCCGCTGGCGCTGCACGGCCCTGCAGATGGGCTGATCCGCCAAGCGGGCGCGCCGGCGTGCATCAGCGCATCGGCTCGGCATCCGCCAGCGCCCGCGGTAGATCGAGTCGACCGTGTCCGTCAGGGACGACGACGGGGGATGACCGTCTCGCCGGTGATGGCCGGGCGATCATCGGGATCGAGCCAGCCACGCATCTGCTCGCGCGTGAACTGGCCGGCCTGCGGGCGCATCGCATGCCGGCGACCCGTCTGGTCGAACGCGACGTCGAGGTAGTAGACGAACGTCGCGCCAAGGTGGTCGGCGCAGCCCGGGAAGCATCTGCGCGTAGTGATCGGTGAAGAGAATCCCCTCGCGGACAACGTGGAACGCGGCGTCAAGGGCATACCGAGCCGTCTGGTCGATCAGCCCGATGGTGGCTGCGCCCGGCCGGTCGCGCTCGCCCGGCCGCACGCGACGCAGATGGTCCTGCTCGATCCAGGCGAACCCGGGGCCGCACCTCTCGCGCAGACCGCGGGCCCCGCTGGACTCGCCCGAGCCGGAGTTGCCCGCAGCAGGATCGGCCGCGTGTCTGGCCCCCCGCCCTCGACACGCCCCGACGTCGAGGTCAGCCGGCCATCCGTGCGACGGCCTTGGGATCACCGTGGCAGCGTTTGTACTTCTTGCCCGACCCACACGGGCACAGGGCGTTCCGCGCGGTGCCGGGGTAGTCGGTGCCGTCGTCGATCGCCTCGCTGGTCACCGCGACGCTGCCGTCCCCGTCGGCGCTCGGCGCGCTGTAGGAGAGCCGCCCCGAACGCGCCCGATCCGCACCGAGGCCGGGTGCTGAGACCTTCGGCCGGTCCTGGGCCATCGCCGTGACGACGTCGAGCGCGTCCACGGTCTCACCGCCCGCGGGACCGCCGCGCCCGGAAGCATCGGGCGCCGGCGCGTCGACCTCGATGATGTTCGCGCCCTCCGGGGCGTACTCGGCGGGCTGGAGCTCGACGTGGAAGACGTACCCGACGGCTTCCTCCTTGATCGCCTCCATCATCGCGGCGAAGAGGTCGTAGCCCTCGCGCTGGTACTCCACCAGCGGGTCACGCTGCGCCATCGCACGCAGGCCGATTCCCTCACGGAGGTAGTCCATCTCGTACAGGTGCTCGCGCCACTTGCGGTCGAGCACGCTGAGGAGGACGCGGCGCTCGAGTTCGCGGAGCGCCTCGGATCCGAGCTCGGCTTCGCGCATCTCGTAGGCGGTGACGGCGTCGGCGCGCAGCCGGTCGGTCAAGAACTCCGCGCTCATCCCGCCGTCGGCTTCGTCCTCGACGTCGTCGATCTCGACTCCGACCGGGTAGATCACGCCTAACTCGGTCCAGAGCTGCTCGAGGTCCCAGTCCTCGGTGAAGCCCTCGGCGGTCGCGGCGCGGACGACACTGGCGACCGTGTCGTCGATCATCGTGACAAGTTCGTCGTGGAGGTCGGCGCCTTCGAGCACGCGACGTCGCTCGTCGTAGATGACCTTGCGCTGGCGGTCGAGGACGTCGTCGTACTTGAGGACGTCCTTGCGGATCTCGAAGTTCATCGCCTCGACCTGGCCCTGCGCGTTGGCGATCCCGCCGGTGACCCGCTTGTTCTCGATCGGCACGTCGTCGGGGATCTTCATCGTCTGCAGGATCGTATTGATCCAGTCGGACTTGAAACGCTTCATCAGGTCGTCTTCGAGGGATAGGTAGAAGCGGGTCTCACCCGGGTCGCCCTGACGTCCGGACCGGCCACGGAGCTGGTTGTCGATGCGACGGGACTCGTGCCGCTCCGTCGCCAGCACGTATAGGCCGCCGAGCTTGACGACCGCCTCGTGCTCGGCCTTGACCTGCCTCTCGAAGCGTTCGACCGCCCCCGCCCAGCCGGCCTCGTACTCGTCCGGGGTATCGAGCGGATCGAGGCCCTGCTTGCGAAGGGCTTCCTCGGCCAGTGCCTCCGGGCTGCCGCCGAGCATGATGTCGGTGCCACGTCCGGCCATGTTGGTGGCCACTGTGACCACGCCCTTGCGGCCGGCCTGCGCGATGACCGACGCCTCTTTCGCGTGCTGCTTGGCGTTCAGCACCGAGTGCGGCACGCCCTTCTTGCGCAACGCCACCGACAGCTCCTCCGACTGGTCGACCGAGGTGGTGCCGACGAGGACCGGCTGTCCGGTCGCGTGCCGCTCGGCCAGGTCCTCGACGACCGCCGCGAACTTCGCTTCGTGCGTACGGTAGACGTAGTCGGGCGAGTCGATCCGGATCATCGGCTGATTGGTGGGGATCGGAACGACACCGAGGTTGTAGATCTTGTTGAACTCGCTGGCCTCGGTCATGGCCGTGCCGGTCATCCCGGCGAGCTTGTCGTAGAGGCGGAAGAAGTTCTGCAGGGTCACGGTCGCCAAGGTCTGGTTCTCGTCCTTGATCTCGACGTTCTCCTTGGCCTCGAGCGCCTGGTGCAGGCCCTCGTTGTAACGGCGCCCGGCCAGCACGCGGCCGGTGTGCTCGTCGACGATCAGCACCTCGCCGTCGGTGACGATGTAGTCCTTGTCGCGGATGAACAGTTCCTTCGCCTTGATGGCGTTGTTGATGAACTGCACCAGCGGGGTGTTGACGGCTTCGTACAGGTTCTCGATGCCGAGCTGGTCCTCGACCATGTCGATGGCCGGCTCGAGAACGCCGATCGTGCGCTTCTTGATGTCGACTTCGTAGTGGTAGTCGGGGCGCATCTTCCGCGCCAGGGCGGCGAACTCGGAGTACCACTTCGAGCTCTGCTCGGCCGGACCGGAGATGATCAACGGCGTGCGCGCCTCGTCGATGAGGATCGAGTCGACCTCGTCGACGATGGCGAAGTGGTGGCCACGCTGGACGCAGTCCTCCGCCGTCCACGCCATGTTGTCGCGCAGGTAGTCGAAGCCGAACTCGTTGTTGGTCCCGTAGGTGATGTCGCAGGCGTAGGCGGCTTTCCGCTGCGCGGGCGTCATCGACGACAGGATGAAACCGGTGGTCAGGCCGAGGAAGTGGTAGACGCGGCCCATCTGCTCACCCTGGAACTCGGCCAGGTAGTCGTTCACCGTGACGACGTGGACACCTTCGCCGGACAACGCGTTGAGGTAGGCCGGCAGGGTCGCGACGATCGTCTTACCCTCTCCGGTCTTCATCTCGGCGATGTTGCCGAGGTGGAGCGCGGCGCCACCCATGATCTGGACGTCGAAGTGGCGCTTGTCCAACACCCGCCGGGACGCTTCCCGGACGGTGGCGAAGGCCTCGGCGAGGATGTCGTCGAGCGATTCACCCTCGTCCAGCCGCTCGCGGAAGATGCCGGTCTGGGCGATCAGTTCCTCGTCGCTCAAGAGGCGGATGTCGGCCTCGAGGCTGGCGACCTGCTTGGAGACGACCTCCAGCTTGCGCAGGACCTTGCCTTCGCCGGCACGGAGGATCTTGTCGAAGATGCGGGGCACGGGCACCTCAGCGGGGTTGACGGTGTGACGGACTGACGGGTGACGCTGGCTGATCGGCCGGACGGCTGACTGGCTCCCTGGCGCAGCGGCTTGACCATCGTAGGCGAACCGCGCGAAGCTGGGCCCATCGCGATGTAAGTCGACGCTAAGTCCGCGGTCGTCGCAGCGCGGCGCAGGCTTGATTAGATAGCTTCGTTATCTAAGCTGGTGTGGTGACTTCCACTCCCGCCAGTCAGCTTCCCGCCGCCGCACTTTCGACCGCCGGCGGCCAGGTCGACCTCGATGACACCAGGGCGCTCGCGCTCGATCTCGTGCTCACCAGCACCCGACTGGTCCGGCTCGTCAGTAGCCAGCTCGACATTCCGTTGTCACTGCCGCAGTCGCGTGCCCTGGCCGAGTTGCGTGAGCAGGGCGCCCTGCGGATCTCCGTCCTCGCCAAGAGCCAGCGCTGCTCCCAGCCGTCGATGACCACACTCGTGGATCGACTCGAAGCCGCCGGCTACGTCGTGCGATCCACCGATCCGACCGACGCGCGGGCCGTCCTCGTCGACATCACCACGTCAGGTCTCGAGACCGTGGCCCGAGCCGGCGAGGCCATCGCCGAGGCGCTCGCCGAACCTCTCGCCCACCTGACCCGCGATGAGCGTGCCGAGATCGCACGGTCGCTCGACAGCCTCCGGCATGTCACCGCCGAGGTGCGTTCGACCTCCGGCCGCTGACGTTCCGTCGACAGCCGCACCGCCCGCAGCGCCCGCTCCGAGAACACCCCGCTCCGTCACTACCGGCTCCCCCGTGAAAGGTCGCTCACACCTCATGGCCACCTCGGTCACCCCCTCCGGTACATCAACCACCACGACAGCAGCACACCCCGAAGGGGCGCGCGGCGGCGGCATCCTGAATCAACCCAGGGCTGTCTGGGCGGTCGCGTTCGCCAGCGTGATCGCCTTCATGGGGATCGGCCTGGTCGACCCGATCCTGCAGCCGATCGCACAGCAGCTGCACGCCAGCCCGTCGCAGGTGAGCTTGCTGTTCACCAGCTACATGGCGGTGACCGGCGTCGCCATGCTGGTGACCGGTGTCATCTCCAGCCGCATCGGATCCAAGCGCACGATGCAGGCCGGTCTCGCGTTGATCGTCGTCTTCGCAGCCCTCGCGGGCTCGTCGAACACGATCGGGCAGATCGTCGGGTTCCGCGCGGGCTGGGGGCTCGGTAACGCCTTGTTCATCGCGACCGCGCTGGCGACCATCGTCGGCGCCGCGAGCGGTGGGGTCAGCGAGGCGATCATCCTGTACGAAGCGGCGCTCGGGGTCGGGATCGCGACCGGCCCGCTCGTGGGTGGACTTCTCGGCAGCATCAGCTGGCGCGGACCGTTCTTCGGCGTCGCGGTACTGATGGCGATAGCGTTCATCGGCACGTCGACGATGCTGAAGAACACGCCGCCGACCAGCAAGCCGACGTCGCTGGCAGACCCGTTCCGGGCTCTTCGCCACCGGAGCCTGCTGACGGTCGGCATCACCGCGCTGCTCTACAACTTCGGCTTCTTCACCATGCTGGCCTACGCGCCGTTCCCGCTGGGCGAAGCCGTTCACCCCATCCACGGTGCCATCCACATCGGTCTGATCTTCTGCGGGTGGGGCGTCTGCGTGGCGGTCTCGTCGGTGTTCCTGGCGCCCCGGCTGCAGCGGGCGATCGGGACCGTCAACGGCACCGCCCTGGCGCTCACGCTGTTCGCGATCGACCTCGCGGTCATGGCCGAGTTCACCACGAACTCGACGGTGCTGATCGTCTGCATCATCGTGGCCGGGTTGTACATCGGCACCAACAACACGCTGATCACCGAGACCGTGATGATCGCTGCGCCGGTCGCGCGACCGGTCGCGAGCGCCGCCTACAGCTTCGTCCGCTTCGGTGGCGGCGCGATCGCGCCGTATCTCGCGGGCAAGCTCGGTGAGTCGTTCAACTCCCACATCCCGTTCTGGAACGGCGCCGGAGCAACGCTGATCGGAGTGGTGGTGCTGTTCACCGGCAAGTCGGTGCTCTCCCATGTCGACGACCACGAACCGGCTGCGCACTCCGCGACGGAGGCGGCCGCCGTCACCGCCGGCGACGCGGACTGAGCGAACGGCGCGGTCGTGCGCAGCTCAGCTGATGAGTCGAGAAGACTCGACGCCGCCGCTGAAGCCGTCGGCGTCCGTGTGCGATCCGATCTGATCAGCCGGCGCGTGCTTCCCGGGGCTCTGCTGCTCGTTGCGTGGTCAGGGATGGGCCGAGGGCTGATGGTGGCCGAGACTCGTAGCGGTGCCCGGTCGGGGTGACGATGACCCGCTCGCGGGCGGTGCCGGTGATGTGCCAGCCAGGGACCTGATCGACGAGGTTCCCCCGTTTGACACAACCCGATGCCGTTCTCGGCGCTGGTCGGGCCACCGCGGGCGTAGTCGTGCAAGTGGTCGAGGTCGCGGATCGGGGCGTCACAGTAGGGATCGCGACACACCTGGTCGCGTAACCGGATGAACACCGCGAGCGCGCCGCTGAACCGGCGTCGTCGGGTGTCGATGCTGGTCACGGTGCCGTCGATCGGATCGGTGATCAACCGCCGCACCCACGCCCGCGCCCGACCCGCCTCCGTCCCACCGACGGAGCCACCCCCGACCACACCACTCATAGAAGCGCGACCGGCTCGCGTGTCACCGTCACGAGCGCCACACTCGCCGCGGCCGTCAAGCGCGCCGCGCTGATCGCTGTCATTGGTGCCCCGGTCACCGCTTCCGCGCCCACCACGGTCAGGGGCGCTGTCGTTCGGGTCGCAGGAGGTGTGATCATCCTGGTCAGCCAGACCCGCGGCACACGCCAACTGGCGGGCCAGCGCCGCCGGGATCGGCCCGTAACCCGGCAGCTGCGCCGGCGTCTCCGTCCGCCCCAGCAACGCCGCATCGGTCATGATCAGACCGATCTCGAGTGGGACTGCGGCGGCGAACGTCTGCCCGGTCACCCGCTCCACCAGCGTGTCCGCCATTCACCTGACCCTTTGTCCGGTCATCCCCAGCCGCGTGTGCCGACGCGGCCGCTGCGAGCAGCGGCCGCATACACCGCGACCCCTTGTTCGACCGGGACCAACGCACTCCCCCGGGCCATACAATCGGCCTGCGGCCGGACGCTCACACGCCGATCCTCACGGGCCTTCGCGGTCCGTTTCACCGCCGCCTCCACATCCAACTCCTGCACACGCCGACGGACCGCCCGCTCGATCTGCCCGACCGACATCCCCTCCACCAGGCAGGCGAGCTCACGATCCACCTGCCGTCGGTCCCCCACACAGGCACGCCGTCTCCCGCACCGCGATCGACGCCCCCAACTCCGACACCCGCCCGTCGGCCAGAGCTCTGAGCGTGTCGGGCATATCGGCCACCAGCGCCCGGGCGTCCGCCAGCCGCCGCGACGCCACCACCGGGGACCGTTTCGTTGCCAGACCCAACTGGTCCGCGATCCCCCGACCACGCCGACGCACCGGCACCCCCAACCGCTCCTGCTCATCCATCTGCGATACGTGAAACTCGAACGAATCACAGACCTGCGAGGCCGCCAACGCCGCCACCGCCCGATCCACCGCACGTACCCGATCGATCCGCGCGGCATCGTCGAAACACTCACCCTGCAAGAGCACGAACGCCTCGGCGACCACGTCGACAATCGACGCCCGCACCGCGAGCGCGTCGAAACCAGTGCCGATGTCGAACGTACGTCCGACCCAACCGACGACCACCGACAAAACCGTCTGACACCAGAACGAGAATCACCAAGCCCGCTTAGACATACAGATCGCAGCAGACGAACACCAAACAGACGACAACCCTCGACGAAGCACCGTCGACCCCGCAGTCCGCCGTTTCACCCCGTGGGCGGGCGTTCGACCCCGTACATGGGGTCGAAACACCTCGGCGGGGTCAAACACCCAGCGCTCGGGTCAATCTCCCGTTCGATCGAGTCGACGCCCAGAATCCGATCACCGACAGCCTTTTCGTGCACCGACACCGACCACTCTGTGCGCGGGTTTCCGTGCGCGGGATTTCCGTGCGCCAAGCCCGGTTCCCTCGCGGTCGACCGTCGTCGAGTCTGTGGGTCTGCTGCTACCTGCGGACCGGGCGCTCTATGACCGCAGCAACGATCCGATCGCGGGGGCTCCGGGCTGCCGGACCCACGACATCGTCTATCCCGACCTGCGAACCACCAACGGCTGGGACAGCTCCTACAAGATCGACGTCACCCGACCGTGCGCACAGGCCCACATCGACTCGTTGGCGGCACAATTCGCCAACTGGGGGTACGACCTGCTCAAACTCGACGGGGTGGGGCCGGGGTCGGACAAGACCGGATCGCAGTACGACAACACCACTGACGTGAAGGCCTGGCACGACGCGATCGAACGAACCGGCCGACGGATGCAGCTCGTCCTCTCCTGGTCGCTCGACCCTGCCCACATCGCCGACTGGCAACGGTATTCCGACGGCTGGCGGTTCGACCAGGACGTGGAGTGTTACTGCAAGACCCTCGTCAGGTGGAACCGTGCCGTCGTCCAACGGTTCCACGACCTCCCGCACTGGGTAGCGCTCACCGGGCCGCAGGGTTGAAACAACCTCGACTCACTCGACGTCGGCAACGGCGCCATCGACGGCCTGACCGACGACGAACGTCGTTCGTACGTGACCTTGTGGGCGATCTCGGCCGCGCCGCTCTACACCGGAGACGACCTCACCCACCTCGACCCGCTCGGTCTGACGCTGCTCACGAACCGGGCTGTACTCGCGATCGACGGCGCCGGTCGCCCAGCATCCCCGGTTGTCGCGGACGCACCTCGACAGGTGTGGCGGGTGGAGAACGCTGACGGCAGCTGGAGTGTCGCGCTGTTCAAACCTCGCGGACACTCCGGCCGAGGTGACGGCACGGTCGTCAGACGTGGGGTTCGCTGGTCCGGCCGACGGTCAGGACGTGTGGGCGGGCACCGACCTTGGCGGTCGAAGCGCGAGCTTCAGCGCAACCATCCCCGCTCACGGCACTCGGCTGCTCCGCGTGGTCCCGAACTGACGGACGGCTCCAGGTCGAAGCTCAGCCGGCGAGCAGCTTCTCCGTCGCCGCCAGCAGCACGCAGGTGGCCAGACCGTCGATCGCATCGGACACCGCGTCCGGCGACGGGAACGTCGGGGCAATGCGGATGTTCCGGTCGCGCGGGTCGTTGCCGTACGGGAACGCCGCTCCCGCCGGGGTCATCGCGATACCCGCGTTCTTGGCGAGCTCCACCACCCGTGCAGCCGTCCCGTCGAGGACGTCGAGGCTGACGAAGTAACCGCCCTTCGGGTGAGTCCAGGAGGCGGCCTGCAACGATCCGAGGCGGCTATCGAGGATCGACGTCACGAGGTCGAACTTCGGCGCGATGATCGCCCGGTGCCGGGCCATCAGCTCGCGCACTCCGTCGGCGTCACGCAGGAACATCGCGTGCCGGAGCTGATTGACCTTGTCCGGGCCGATCGTCCGCTTGGCCAGATGCCGCAGGTACCAAGCCACGTTGGCGTCCGAGCCGCCGAAGAAGCACACACCGGAGCCGGCGAAGGTGATCTTCGACGTCGAGGCGAAGACGTAGACGCGGTCGGGGTTTCCGGCCTCGCCGGCGAACCGCAGGATGTCCGCGGTCGGGGTCTCGACCTCGGTCAGATGGTGCATGGCGTAAGCATTGTCCCAGAAGATCCGGAAGTCCTTCGCCGCGGTGGGCATCGACGCCAGTCCCCGCGCGACGTCCTCGGACACCACGGACCCGGTCGGGTTGGCGTAGGTCGGCACGATCCAGATGCCCTTGATCGACGGGTCGGCCGCCACCAGCGCGGAGACCTCGGCGACGTCGGGACCGTCGTCGTTGAGCGCAACCGGGACCATCTCGATGCCGAACTGGGCACACAGCGCGAAGTGACGGTCGTAGCCGGGCGACGGGCAAAGGAACTTGACCGTCCCGGACGTGCTCCACGGGGCGTCGGAGTCGGAGTTGCCTTTGAGCAGCGAGTACACGAGGACGTCGTGCATCATCGCGAGGCTCGCGTTGTCACCGGCGACGAGCTGGTCGACCGGGATGTGGAGCAGGTCGGCGAAGATGCTCCGCAGCTCCTTGAGCCCCTGGACCCCGCCGTAATTGCGGATGTCGGTCCCGGACGCGTCGGCGTTGTGACCCGCTCCGGGCAGTTCGAGCAGCCCGTTGGAGAGGTCCAGCTGCGCCGGCGACGGCTTGCCCCGAGTGAGGTCGAGGGCGAGTCCGCGCGCCTGGAGCAGGTCGTAGGCGTCCTGCTGATCGGCACGCAGCGCGGCCAGCCCGTCATGGCTCAGGGTGGTCAGGGAAACGGTGGGAGCAGTCACGGCAGCAGTATCCGTCGGTGGGTCTCGGCAAGATTCGGACGCGTCGAGCTTAGCCGTGAACGTGCGCCGCGAGCTCGTTGGCCAGGCCACCCGACGGCAGCACCAGCACCTCATCGCAGCCGAGCCAGCCGGCCATCCGGCGCAGTTCGCCGGCGAGGGCCGCGGCCGTGTGCGCCGGCGCCGCGGGTTCGCGATGGGCTGACAGCACCCGGAGGACACCGGCGGCGCGATCGGCCTTGAGGTCGACCCGGGCCACCAGCCGGTCACCGAGCAGAAACGGCAGGACGTAGTAACCGTGCACCCGCTTGTGCGCCGGCGTGTAGATCTCGATGCGATAGGAAAAGTCGAACAGGGCCTCGGCCCGTGACCGCTCCCAGATCACCGGGTCGAAGGGGCTCAGCAGCGCCGACGCCGACAGCCGAGTGGGGCGGCGGGCATCGACATGCAGGAACCCCGGCTTCTTCCAGGTCTCGACCTTCACCGGCAGTAGCACGCCGTCCTCGACGAGGTCGGCCACGCCGGCCAGAGCCTCGGCGACCCCGAGCCGGAAGTAGTCACGCAGATCGGTGACCGTCGCTACGCCGTGCGCACGGGCCGAGCGCTCGAGCAGCGCCCGGACCGCCACGTCCTTCGGTGGCGTCGGGATCGCCAGGATCTCCGATGGAAGAACCCGTTCGGGCAGGTCGTAACGCCGTTCGAACGACGTCGTCCGGCCCGCGCTGGTGATCTCGCCCGTATAGAACAGCCACTCGCAGGCGACTTTGACCTCGTTCCAGTTCCAGCCCCAGTTCTGCTTGCTGGTGGTGGCACCGGGGTCGAGCTGGCGGGCGGTGATCGGCCCCAGGGCGGCGACCTGGTCGCGGACGCGGTCGACCAGGCCGGGGTTCTCGTCGAGGACCCGGGCGATCCCGGGCCACGCGTTCTCCTTCGCCCGAGCCATCCGGAAGCGCAAAAACGGCTGCGTCTCGACGGGCACGTAGCTAGCCTCGTGCGCCCAGTACTCGAACACCCGCGCGGGTTGTCGCGGAGTGCCGGTGGCTGCCTTGTCCAGCAATTCACGTGGATAAGGCCCGAGGCGGGAGTACACCGGCACATACTGCGCCCGGGCGACGATGTTCACCGAGTCGATCTGGAGCACCTGGGTATGGGCGAGAACCCGGTCGATAGCGCGAACCGTGGTCGGCGGCGTGCGCTGAATACCCGAGAAACCCTGTGCGGCAAGGGCGATGCGCCGGGCTTCACGCAGCGACAGCACCTCGACCGGCCGGACCGAGCGGACTCGCGCATCAGCGGCAAGCGGGGGGCGGACGGACACGCCGGGAGCCTAACGGCCGGCTCCGACAACCGGTCCGCGGACACAGCGTCCACGGACCGGGTTGACGGGCTGGTGTCGACAACGAGGTGCGAGCGTCAGCCCGTGATGTGTTCGAACGCCTTCTTGTGGCCGTTGGTGGCGACGGCGGGCTTCTCCTTGACCGCAGTGACGGCCATGTCGGCCAACCTGATCAGGCCGAAGTCGTAGCCGCGACGCCGGTAGGCCACGCTCGGGAGCATCGTCGTGGAGTCGACGAACAGGAAGAAGTCGTGCCCGACCAGCTCCATCTGCTCTAGCGCCTCCGCCAGGCACATCGGCAACGTATCGAACGTCTTCTCCCGAACCACGAGCGGTCCGTCGCCCTCGACCACTACTCCGGCGACGTCACGCTTGGCCGGCGGTGGCTCGTCCTCGGACCACTCGGCGTCGGTATCGGGCAGGTCGAGCAGCGCCGCCGTCGCCTGGGCGACCGAGACCGGGGCGTGCCGCCCCCGATGGACCTTCGTCCGGTCCCGATAGCGGCGCACCTGCGCGGTCAGTCGGTCCAATGCGGCGTCGAGTGCGGCGAAACGATCAACGGCGGACGCCTCGGCTCGCACCACGGTGCCCTTTTTGGTGAAGAAGGTCAGCTCGACCCGCTCGGCCACCGACGACCGGCTCGGATTGTTCTCGTGACAGACCTGGACGGCGACCCGTTCGACCCGCTCGTCGAAGCGCTCCAGCCTGCTGAGCTTGTCCTCGACGTGATCGCGGAACTGATCCGTCACTTCACACTTCTTACCGCTGACCGTGATGTCCACTTAGTACCTCCGAGAGAGAGTGGATGGGTGGCATCGACGTCGCTGCACCTAGAGCTCTGGTGAGTAGGTGCGATGAGCTGAGGCGGCGCCTTGTCTGACTTTCACATCGGCACACGGCGCCTTCGACCGTGGCCCGGGGTGGCACCCGACCGGCCGACCTGGTCTTCGACCCCACATTCGCCTGCTGAGACGTTCGCGGCGCTGCGATGAGCGTGTTGGCCCACTACTGGCCTTCTCCCGGCACACGACACATCTGATGTCGTGACGGGGCAGGACTTACTCCTAAACCGCACCGTGATCGAGCGACGAGAAGTCGCCTTACGTGGACCGCTTTGCCTGCGACTGGCATCGGCTAGCCAGGACCGGCCCGGCCGCGTCACCGCGACGGGGCAGATCCTGGAGCAACCACGGACCCGGACGGGTGCCATGGACAGACGCTAGCCCGTCACCGCCAGTTGCGCGACTGGTCGGAGTCGTCACGATCGTCGCCTTTGCCCGCCCGACACCGTCGAAACTCGCAACGGGGTCGGCGACAGCGACAGCCGCAT
>JAABUK010009967.1_pt1 | contig 12824 bp, 16 predicted proteins | sample 5559141 | NCBI WGS metagenome assembly JAABUK01 (sample SAMN10711869, study PRJNA513367) | rock metagenome | isolation source: Antarctica rocks | place: Antarctica: Victoria Land, Pudding Butte nord | collected 2016-01-03
ACACACACACACACACACACACACACACACACACACACACACACACACACACACACACACACCTGGAAACAGATACATGTGTTGCTGGCATGGAACAACTGTGGTACACGGAGTGCAGCAGCTGATTGTGAACTTGTAAACCGGCAACGTGGCGTAGGTGCAAGTCTGCAATCTGTGTTCCCATTTTAAATCCGCGGCGGAGTAAAGCAGTTGAGCATGTCAGGTCAAAGGCTGCAGTGGCACAGCTTAAATTCAAGCTTGTAGTCTATGTTGCAGAACAGCTGCACTTGTTTGATATCAGGCAGCAAGCTGACCTGGTGTGTCAGCAAAGTCGTCTGTGGAAGGCTGTTCAGCAGAAATGGAAGCCTGATCAGCTGGAGACAGAACCGTGAACACAGGGTCACAGCAAACACCATCAGCATTGTTGTAGAACCTCAGCTCTGTCTGCACGTTGTACGGCAGCTTTTCTAAGTTGGTAACCTGCAACAGCATTGCATGCTCAGAGGTGGCAGCTGCAGATGGTCTATGGTGTTGGTCTGTCACCAATGACAGCAACAAGCTCCCATATTGACAAAAGCATCTGAGGATCAATGGACATGATCCTCTGAAGCACAACCTGGCACTAACTGCTGAGGAGCTCTGTACAGCTCCTACTGCATATGAACACATACAGTCCATCTAAAGCTTTGCATGGTCACTGTTCAACACTGCTCATCTGCAAGCACTTGTAAACGATACATGTGACGCCAGTTTGAGACCAAAAATGCATTGGATGCACCATGCTGTCAGTCACCCACAAGTTGTAATCTTCCAAACAGTCTGAGATTAGATTTGTGTGAAGCCAGTGCGTCCGTTGATAGGGTGAAGCTGAGTTGCTGAAGTAATGATCAACTACAGTAAAGAAAATAAGTTGCTGAAGGCACATGATACATGGGTCACCTGTGTACCAGGCATTACAGGCAGCTTCAGCTGGCAGCTTGCTTGACTCAGCACCCTGACCACCTCTTGCCCAACTGTCCCCAGCATAGCAGATAACCTGTCTGCCACTGCCAGTAGTTGAGAGACATCAGCAGCTGCATACTGCTGAAGCTCTGATGACAGTGGGCGGTGCTGCCATAGGTTGGGGTCCTCGGCCATCTTTGCACGCACATCTGTACAGAATGCAATGCAGTCAGCCTCAATATCAACAATGCACATCTGCACACAATGCAATGTGGTCAGCCTTGATACATACAACATAGCATAACCTATGGCCAAATGATATCTTTGGATCAGGGATGCACCTGAGCATGCATGAACCAGAGAAATCCCCATGATTATTGCAGTTTACTTGCATGCAGTCATGTGCTGATTGGGACATCAGTTTTGACATAGCAGGCCATAAGCAGGCACCTGGGTATGACTAAGCGTATTAACGCAAGCGCAACTGCATTTGTTGCTGTTGCATCACTGAATCGCAAGTCGTTGAATAAATGGGCTTGTCACCTGACTTGCTTTGATGAGCTCTCAGCCCAACACGCTTGAGCAAGTCCTGCAATCCCAGCCGTCTTATTGTTTGTTGGGAGCCCAGTTGTGACCTCCAGCATGATACCAGACCATACGCCACCTGCAGCAGAATCAGCTAGAATAGGTTACATGATCGTGTTACATCAGCTAGATCAGCTCACTTTTTGGCAGGGTTAAATCCACAATCCAATATGAAATGCTGGCCTGACTGTAAGCACCCTCCATGATCACAGTTATACAGGACTTGCCCACCTCACAAGGATGGCTACAGATTGAGAAAATGACCAGCATAGGCCTGTCATCGACTTTGATTTGCCCTGACAATGATATTATAGGCCAACATACATAGGTTATACATGTCTTCATACATATGAAACCATGTGTCCATGTCTCCATGGCACACCATGCGTGGCATCTGTGCACATGCATGCATAGGTCTGTAGCCAACTGCCCGACATTGTCAACATTGACATGTCTTGTCACAGTATTGCTGACAGTCTTGCCTGGGTGTCATACACATTCCTCAAAGATATGCCCTTCTGCACCAACAGAGCTGCTGCGTCCTGCCGGCAGTCATGCAAGACTTTGACAATCCTTGGGTTCTCTATGAGCTGCTTCAAGAAAGGTGTTGCTCCTGGTAGCTCTTTCACCATGTCAAACAGGAAGCACTGGTTGTGTGCTTTGGCGCCCTGGGCATCACTTGCCTTCACAGGAATCAATACCTGCAGTTGGGCTGGGCTGTGTCAACAGCGGATGGCACAGTGTCAAACAGTGTTGCTGCAGGAAAGCTTGGTTTCAGCAGCATGACTGCTGTGCATAAAGTTGCTAGATCTATAGACACTGTGCTGTGACTTTTCTGCAGTTAATTGATTCAACAGATACCAGGTTGCTTTTGTGGACCTTCTAGTAGACCGTGCAATGGATGCTGAAACGACTTGAAGCATGTGTGGCGTCATTAGCATACAGCCATGATGTGCCATGATATGCCATGATAGCTGGGGCAAGAAAGCCTACCTGTACCAGGCACAACCTTCCTTCATGTGACAACTGACACCCCTCACAGTCAACGGCAACCCGGGTTGTCTGCTTGCTCAATGAGATAGCTCTTGCAAGCTGTTTCTGTGTCGTGATGAGCTGTGGCAAAACCTGCACCCATGGTATGGATTGGAAGAAGCAAATGCAGAACTCATCCCATGCTGTCATGGAATGCAGAGCATCTGCTGATACACTGGGAGCTGCACTGTCACATGGTCATGCCAGGGTGAGTGCGAGAGCAATGCAAACAAGCACTCAACAAGAAGCTGCATAACATGCCTTAGAGGGCGCAGCTGCGGTGACATACCTCCTTTGTTGCAGGACCTGGTGCACTTGTAGATGAATCAGCTGGTTCTTGCATGATGTTGAGGAGTGCAGCATCTTGCCAGAATGGCTTTGTCACCAGCGCAGGGTCTAGGGGTGCAACACTTGATGGGGTGATCTGTCCTGCAGCTGTGGCGTCCTGGTCTTCATCATATGAGGGGTCATCAGCTGTCGGGAATGCTTGCTCTGGATTGTATGGTAGCTCCTGTTGCCAGTCCACATATGGCAGCAGAGACCTGACCTCCTGAGTTGGCTCAGGAATAAAGGCTGGAATGTGAGCAAAAACGTTTCTCTGTCCATGCGGATTTGCTGGGCTCAACCAAAAGAAAGCCCTCTCTTCCTCTTGCTGCATAAAAGATGTCATCGACAGCTTACTGTTCTTGTACTGTGTGTCGTCCTTGAAAGACTTGAAGTCATCGCCAAGCATGACCATGGGCGCAGAGGCAAGATAAAAACCCCGTGATCGTTTCCTGAGACCAAGCTTGATGCAGCCCAGTAAGATGGCGAGGCGGAGCTTCTCTGAATCCGTGCAGGTGTCTTGCAACAACTCAGCAGCATTTCCCAGCGCACGGCTGACATGGGAGATCTGCACATGCATATGGATAATAGTTACTTTGAATAATGGCAACCAGTTGCTCCACTATTCTCAGCGGTGCACAAGTGAGGTCCTACACAATTAATAATTATTCTCAAGATTGCAGAAGAAAAAGACAGCAAAGGGACAATGTCTGGATCAGATCAACCTGAAACAGCACTTTCTGACTGAGCGTGTGAGACAACAACAAAAGTGGACTGCAAGCAAGCAGAGTTCTATGAACATTGATGGACAGAATGCCACACTTTTAACATGTAGACCATCTGGCCAGGGTGAAGCTAGATCACAAAACAAACTTGCCAATAACATGCTTGGTTTGGACCAGCCTACCTCCTCAAGAGAGACACTGTCATTACTATCTGACATGTTTGATACTCTTGCAACCAGCATCGTGGCTTTGTGTCTTGTACGCTTGACGGTCTCGACACAATTGATGATTGCCCACTGACGATGGCATAAGCCTACAAGCATATTCTCATATCATAAAAGTCATACCTCTGAAATGCACCATTGTGCAGTTGCGACAGCACATGGTTACATTGCTTTGTAAAGGCTGTAATCCAGCAGAAACACCCAAACCTAGCCATGTGGACGTTCCGACAAAACAACTTGCTCACCTAACCGCAGGCTCTGGCGTCTGCTCATGTTGATCAACGGCATGCTGTCTTCCCCTATCGAAAGCGCAATGACACTCACGCAATATCACCGCGACCGAGCACTTGCAGAGCAGCGGCTAAGTCCAGCGCAGGTTCACGCCCGCATGCGCTGTCACCGATAGCAGCTGCAGGGGATGCAGCTAGAAACCAATTGAGCCGCAACAGTCCGCACACTTCTGATACCGAATGATTGCCTTGTCCGCAACGATGCATCTGCGCGGAGACACGTCTTGCTGCTCTTGGCATAGCCAGCCCACCGCCGTGTGTAACCCGATTTACACGGACAATTCAACGGTGGCTGCGTCTCATCATGACGAAAGAGGGCTCTGGATGGCCCCAAACTTCAGGATGTCACAACACATTCTTCTCAACAATGCGCCAAACAACTTTGAAGTAAAGCATCAGTGTTTGCTGGCTGGCTTGTCGCCCCTACTAGTAGGACACAGTGCCCTGTAAGGATTGCCGGCAAAAGAACCAGGCTGCGCTGTACAATCAATACAGCTGCGTTGTAGACATGAAGCTGACAAACACAGCAGCTACACGTTTAATGTACGTACACATACATCCCTTGACAGCTGTACCAGATTTGCTTGAATGTGCGTCTGAGCTGCTTGTGTTTGGATTGACCTTGATACAAACCTCAAAGCTCAATCAGATCAGCGCCAAGCGCCACATCCTGCTGCTGTGCATCTTGAGCTTCCCATGGCAGCTTGCCCACCAGGGGGGGCGCAGTGGGGTAGTCTGTCATTTCCAGACTTGGCCCCCCAAAACTGCTGAGGACATTACTGAGCCAGGGCAAGCCCTTGCTTACCTGCCTTTTGATACTTAGCTCTGTCAACTGTGCTACAGCCCTGCAGCATTGCATCAAATATTGCACATGAGTGGAATGCATATATACACGACATACTTCTGCAGCAAGGTATAAGTACTTTGCAATCGCAGACACCGTACGGAAGCAGTCGGTCCATGAGGCGTTGCTGCTAAGGATACCACATTGTCAGACATCAGTGCATGCTCTTGCTGCCAAGAAATATGTTCAGCCAGAAAGTATGCACTAAGTAGCCAAGCCAGTTAAGCTGGTCCTGTGATCGTAAACTCCTTGCAAAGTGTCATCTTGCATGTTGACTCACCTGCCCCAGTTCACATTTGGCGCCTGAGGTGTGCCTTTGACAGGCACTGGCAAGACGTAGTCACTTGGCAATTCCTTGATTCCTGTTGCTGCTAAGGTGTCTGCCGGGATGCCCAGTGTCATATCCAGCACATCATTGACAGTGTCAACTTGTCCCCACATGATTATGTGCACCCCTGTTCATACACATCACGTGAGTCAGTGCCTTCCATAGTATGCAGAAGCATGGTCCATCACCAATCGCACACTAGATGGAGAGGACACACCACAATGCAAGAGTCAGATGACAGAACAGGCTTAGATCGGATGTGCAATTTACAAAAAACAGATGCGCGTATGCTGGTCCATGGTGGTAATTTGGGCACAGAACATGTAGAACACTGCACAATTGCTTCAGATGCAATGTGCCCAGTGACACCTTTGCAGCTGCCAAGACTGCTCCCTAGCAATGCGTCCATGCGCCTGCTGATGATCTGGCCATTCTGGAAGATGTCAGCTTCCACTGTGGATGTCCATGCCTCCACATTTGTGCTCTGCATCTTACTGCAAGAACAGGGGTACTCAGCCATGAGCATGTACTATAAAGAAGATTTGTTGTGCAGGCAAAACGTCACATGCGTGCACAGATTACGGTCTTTGCTTTGTGAATCTGTGAACCTGTACCACAGGTGTTCCACACGATGCTGCACAGCACTGCAGATATGCTTATGCCACAGGGCCACATACACTGTAACGCCCACAACGCCAGCAAGGCTACATTGCTCATAGCTATCAATGACATACACTCAGGCGACACTGGTAAATAAGGAATTGATGTCTGAATGCCTCACACTGCTAAGCAGAGGTTTACAAACCGTACTTGAGCTTGAGGAGACCCATGATGCTGGACAGGAAAGCATTGCTGCCAATAACCAGCTTCATGGGCTGGATGCGCACAGTGTAGCAATCAGCAGGCATATGCAACCGCAAGGGCTCCAGCGTCATGTGTAAGCTGCTGTCCCCATGCAGACCAACTGCTGACCCCAGCAGAGGATGCAGCTCTCTCAACGCAAACCTGCAACACCAGTACCACTCCAGAATCGACGTCTACCACAGATAGCTCAGATGCATAAAATTGACTGCAGTCATCATGCAGGCTGCCTGCTGAAGTGAAGAATGATTGCAATTTCCGCTATCGCTGGCAACGATTTGTGTCTAGAGTGCTTGCTGGACAGAAGTGTCTAGCACTGGAAGCTTTGTCAAACTGACAAGCCAAGCTATACGTAACAAAAACATGACACAGAATGCAATCATCTGCATACCCTGGACAAACAGCTTCCTACTTGAAAGCAGAAACAGACAGGGAACAGCAAAGCTAGAAAGCCTAAAAGCATACTGCCAAATGTTGTTTCTCCCAACAACATACGTTCAAGGTGCAGCAGCACCTGGGCAGCCCGGTATAATTCTTGGCTTCTCATTAAGTTGATGCTGAAAGGCGCAGTCATTTCTTTTCTTTTCTCCAAGGTGCAGCCATTCTTAAGGCTGAAGGGGCTTGCATGAGGTGCTAAAACAGAGGCAGCACAAGTGTGCAGAAAGGCTTACTTGGCCAAGGCAGGTGTGAAGTTGAGGGACATAGAGATGGGCTGTTGCAGCAACAGGCCTGTTGTGGTTCGCCAGCCCTGCACATGCAGCTTGCAGTTCTCTGCCTGAGCATCCAGCACTGTTGGGTACAGAGGTCTGCCTACAACACAGCACTTCAGCTGTCAAGATCAGAAGCAACAATGTCTGATGTGTAATCTGCACGATGGCTCTTTCACAATGTGGTCACGCCTGCACAACTCCAGAGAGAGAACACTTGAAACGCTGAGAGCCCTTCAAAAGCTTGCACAGACTGGGTTGGAGGCAGCAGCAAGCATGTCATGGAAACAAGTCAGATCACAGGCACTTGTACTGTCGAACTCACTAGAGGACAGCTTTGCTATGCAACGTTGCTAAGTTTGAACTAGGAGCCAATGCACAGTCAGATAGCTTCATGACGCTTGGGTAGGCATGTGTCACATGCAGTAATGTCCCAAATACTGCAACCCTTTCCATACGTGAATGCTGAGAGAGCACAGACAGCACTACCTGTTGTGGTTGTTGCTGTTGGCCAATGGTCAGCATTGCTACACCAGGCACTGTCATAGCCAGGGGCAGCGTCCGCATACAGCGCGACATTTGGCATACCCAGAGCACCTTTCACATTCAAGTTGTCCCCCACAATCAAGCTGCAGGGGCAGAAGGGTCCAAGGTTGACAAGAGCATGTACTTTCCAGCAGTGCATGCTGCATAGTGTAGCGTGTGTAGGCAAGTCACATTGTGGATGGCGACGCAGACTGGACTCAGTCAAGAATGCACGTAGTCAAGACAGACATGCACTTCAAGCCGTTGTTGGTTCACACAATCTCACAGGGTGTAATGCCCTGCCAATGCCCTATACTTTGCTACTTTAAAGCTTGTCTGTCAGGTGCTGACTGCAAGGACCCCTACAAGACAAAGTTATCAGATCGCTGGTAGGCTATGCAAGGGGTGCACAGCAAGCGAAGACTTACGCTGCATGTTCTGGCAACTCTAGAAAGCTTTCGCGCAGGTACAGCCGCAAGATGTAGGCTGAAACATCAGCTGTGAAGGGCACACGCTTGTATGGCACCACAGGCAGCTTTTTACTGCTTTTCAGCTTAGTAGACTTGCTGCTTCTACTCAGCGAAAACCTTCTCTTGAGCTTTTTGTCACTCTTTGAAGGAGACTCAGATTCCTTCTCAGGCTTGCTGGCATCGCCTTCATCAACAAGGCCAGCAGGTCTCACACAGAGCTGGTTGCGTGTCCTGGAATGTTAGTGCAGAACGCTTCTTGTGCAGATGGACAGCAGGACTTGCCAATTGTGCCAAACTAGTTGTGTTTGTGGATGTGCAAACTCAACTCCAAAGCAAGCCTGCTTCTGCAGCATTTTCAGTGGGCAACTCAACATGACCGCCGAAAAGGAGTATCAGCTATTTACCTTCTTCAAGTGACACAGGTGCAGGCAGGGTTGCTTCAACATCCTTCACAGCATTTACAGCCTGCAAAGCCACAATTGCCCTGGCACAGGTGAACTTGGTAATCAATAAGTGGCCAGGTAAGCGGATGCAGCAGCTTGTTGCATCAGGCAGTCACCTCAAGGAGGTTCAGCCAGCGCGGACTCCCATTGCTGTCCAGATGTAGAAGTAAAGTTGCCTCATGGATTGCTACAACAACCTTCTTGCCTGTGAGTTCCAAACACGCTGTGAGGCCCGATCTTAAAATGTATGTACATCTTGTCTGATTGTCAGACACGTACACACAAGAATTCCTACCAGAGAAAAGACCTTTCAGGGGACTCTCGACAACGCTGAGACTTGCAGAGAACAGCAATTCTCCTCCTGCCGACTTTGGCTCAACGAGTTGGAAGTTCCTGATCGATATGCGGGGCCGGAGGGCGAGCCTGCCGAACTTGAGGGATCCTGCGAACAGAAGGCATGTGAGTGATCCGTGGGCGATGCCTGATCAGTCGATTGGGGCTGAATACCTTGTCGAAATAAACGCCAACCGACGTTCAAAATGTCCGTGCCGATGTAGAGAACAGCGAGTTTCGCAACGTACACCAGACCGGCAATGGCAAGAACAAACAGCACAAGCAGGGCTTTTGCAAGGAAGCCCATGCGCGCTTCAGTGTGAGGCAGCGGCTTGCTTGAGACTTACAAGCACAAGCTGCGAGCCCAGGACAAAAGCCGGCGATTAAGCGCTGCAGCCCTGCGCTGCAGCGCTGCAAGTCATGCATGAAAGTCTCGGTCAAAGTTGGCGTTACGCCTTCCTGGACCTCACCTCAACAACGTGAATCCAGTAGTGAGCCGTGAAGCCTGTGCTGAGTCTAGGTTTCTGGTCTGGGTGCTAGATCTGGCTGCAGCTGGACGCTGTCGGTCACGAGTAGGCAAAAATTGATGTGGGTGCCAGTTGAATATCAAGGAAGAAAGGACACAAGCAGCCCTCGCACGAGCAGCAACTCCAGACCTAGGACTACTCGCTTGTCGGGCTTGTCGCATGAGAGTAGCCTGTGAATGATCGAGCAAGTGTGTACGAGCACTTGCTAGAAGACACCATAATCAGACCAGCTGTGCTAGCATTTTAGGCCTGACTATTCTTGCCTCTTGCCAAACAGGTGTTGAGCATCTATATTGTTCAATAGTGCAAAAGGGTCGTTCAAGTTGTAGACTTCCGCCTGTGCCAAAACACAGAATGGCACTTGGTGACGACAGCAACCCTTACGAGCAGCAGAGACAGCAGCTGTAAGAAACAATCTAGAGCTCAAGGCACCAGAGTCTACGCGCAACGATGCAATTAAGTTTAGCTTTTGCTTCTCACAGGATTGCGCGGAACCGAGCTCGTCTGCAGGCTTTAGGAATTGGCTCTGCTGTGTCTGCACTCAAGGAGAGCACATCAAAGGCACCTGTCAAGTGAGGTTCTCGCTGTTGGCATTACAAAATTCAAGCTGACTTTTGGTGCCCTGAGCGCAGGTCGCAAGCCTTGACTATGCTTTGATGTACACATGATTTTTGTGTTTCAGGCCCAAGCAACAGCGCACAGCCAAGCCTGCTTTACCTCAACAACCAAGCAGGCACTCCTCTCGCTTGCAGCCTGACACTGCTGATGAGTCTGCTGCATCGGCTGAGCCCAGTGACCTTGCTCTTGCCATTGTTAACGGAGTCTGCCCTCGCTGCGGCAAGGTGACTCTGCCAGGAGTAGATATGATGTGTGCTCTGGCTGACATCTTCCTTGTAGCCTCCAACAATTTCAAGTGTACTTGAAGATCAGAAGCTGCCTAGGTTGCTGTTGTCACCTTTGATGGCAGATACAGAGAAGTGCCAGAAGCAATTTTGTTAGAGCACAGTCCTTCAAGTACCCTGCTTCACGGGCCTGGATGCAGAAATGCACTGCAGACAGTGATGTTGGTCTGACCTGTTCATGCCATGCTTTGCTTCAAGACAGGATGATTGAGCACATTGCTGCATATGTGTCTTGAGTTTCAGCAGGATTGCCTACTACAGAATCTGGATGTGGGGCACAAACGGCATCTGGAGCAGTGCAAGGGCAGCCGGAAACGCAAACAGAACGAGGGCAGCGGCCATGTGGAGATAGAGGGACTGGCTGAGCTGGAGGCTGAAGAAGAGGCACGCTCTGCAGGCAGCGCAGAAGAACAGGGTGATGCAGATGTCAAGCCCAAAAAGGTGTCTGGTCTGGTCAGCTATTGACTGCAGGCACTTGATGATGCCCTGAGCACAATGTTTGAGCGCTGAAGGAGTGCTGACTGAGCAGCAAGGTGTCAGCAGACCTGAATGCTTGCGCTTGCAGAGGGAGGCAGCTCAGTCTCACCGCATTGCAAGAGCAATCCTCCATGGAAGCACCAAACATGTCCACTCATCCCTGCTGACGATGCGTTTGCATACTGCGTTTTCTTAAGATGGCGCATGTCAAGGAAAATTTGTATAGAGTATGGACTGGGTATTTGTGCAGAAGTCCAAGCCCAGCAAGAGTCAGGCAGAGAAGCTGAAGGAGCTGGAGCTGTCTGGCCTGGTGGACTTCACACAGCAGCATGCCAGGTCAGTAGCTGACCTGTGTTCCAGCTTTGCACCAGCACATTCTTAGGCCAACAAGAGGACATTGTTGTTGCTGTGGGCTGGCCAGCAGCGCAGCTGCATCGACAAATGCTGAAGCCTGTTGTAGCTTGTTATCACATTTTGTAAGCACATGACTAGCATCTCTTGCTCAAGATGTATAGTCCTGCACAGCATGCTGAGCACAAAGCACTTCGATGTCATCCCGTACAGCGTCAACAATCAGAAACGATACTTTTTTGTGCAACCATTGTACGGGAAGCATTTACCTGTTCTCTCCGGTACTCTCTTCTGCATAGCCCTGCTTGCACAGCCCAACAGCATCACACACTTCATTTCAGACTTGCTCTGGTCACCACATTGAGTCCAACCTGAGTCTGGACCTGACTCTGCAACTCGCAAGCTGCACGGACAGATCACCAGATCTGCATCCATGCCAAGCATGCCTTATCACTTGCTAACATTTCACACCTGCCCATGACAGTACTGCCTTCATCATCTGCCAGGGCGGGGGGCCCAAACAGTTTCAGGTCCCATAACATGTCAAAATATTGGGGTTCTGGAATGCCAAATGCTTCTCAGCAGCCAGACAAGCTGGCGTGGTGCTGCAGGTTTGCAGTGATTGGGTCCACTGGCAGTCACTACAATGTCGAGCTCAAGGATCCAGCTCCCACCTGCCAGTGTGTTGACTACCGTATCAGAAAGCGCATCTGCAAGCATCAGAAGCTGGTGCTGCTGCAACTGGGCATACCTGACAAGCCTCAAGACTGGCACAAGGTGGCGGTCCACTATATATGATTATACTTGCGCACAGAAATGCAATGCAACTACTTCGCCTGCTCTGCATGAGTCACTGCCACTTGATCTGAGCATGCCCTGCATTCATGTCTGGCAGTAGTGTTCAGCTTGAGCACGAAAATCTGCCTCTGTACACTTCTTTTTTGTGACACTGGCTTTGCAAGTGCAACAAGCTCGCCACTTGATGCAGCAGGCTTTATTGCTCTGATCCTCTTTAGCTTAGCAGTGAGATCATGTATGGGGCCGCAGGCAGTATCAGCTAAATTGGATGAGCTGGCTCAAATAGCACCACCAGGGAGAGAGTCCCATCTGGGAGAGACAGAGCATGATACTGACTATCAGCCAAAGTCCCAGAAGGCCTCAGCTCCATCAGCATCTGACGCCAAGCATGCCAAGTCACCTTCAGCAGCGGCTGCTCAGCGTCCCAAATCAGCACGAAAGTCTGCTGCCAGGAAGGTCAGAAGTGACAAAGAAGATGACGATGGGGACGATAGGGGAGAGTCTGATGAGGAAAGCAGTGATTCACAAGAAAGGCACAATACTCAAATGCGTGCTGGGACAAACGACAGCTTGCCACATAGTCAAACAACGTTGTCCTGGCCAAAACGGCTCCCAAGGAAGAAATGAACTTGCACGCTGCCTGTGACGTCACAGCTGCATTTGCCTGGCATATACAGTGCTTGGCACTTGCATAATGCAAAGATTGCGGTTGTGCTGAAGCAGTACACAGTATGCTGCTATATACAGATATATCTTGCTGGCCGCCTGTCACAGGCACTGGTGGTCACTGATACAGCCCCCGCGTGAATGATTCGGATGGAGTCGCTCTCCGCTCTGCTCCGAGACAACTCAACCGAATTAATTAATGCGGGTGCCGCCGCAGAGTCAATTATGGTGATATACATGGTATATACAGGGTGGATGTCACAAACACAGATGCCAGTCTTAAGTGAAGAGTTGATGTCGAATGGTCTGTTCTGCACACCAATCAATCAATCAATCAATGTATTTAATGTCCTGGGGGGCAACTGGGACCCAACAGACAAGAAGTTCAGTTCAGTGAATTCATACAGACAAGATTTGCTTCCTACATGCAAAGCATTCCCTAAGGAAACCACCACATGCATTTGGTTCAC
>JAABUK010009971.1_pt1 | contig 12820 bp, 9 predicted proteins | sample 5559141 | NCBI WGS metagenome assembly JAABUK01 (sample SAMN10711869, study PRJNA513367) | rock metagenome | isolation source: Antarctica rocks | place: Antarctica: Victoria Land, Pudding Butte nord | collected 2016-01-03
GGCGCGGTCGTGCTCGACGGCACTTTCGGCGGGGGCGGCTACACGGCCGCCATCCTAGAAGCGGCCGCATGCACCGTCTGGGCAATCGACCGCGACCCTCAGGCCATCGCGCGGGGCGCCGCCTTGGCCGCCCGCCATCCCGGCCAGCTCCATCTGCTGGAAGGCCGTTTCGGCGACATGGTGGCCCTGCTGGCCGAAGGCGGCGTGGGCGCCCTCGACGGCGTGGTGCTCGACCTCGGCGTGTCCTCGTTCCAGATCGACGATCCCGCCCGCGGCTTCAGCTTCCGCCAGGACGGCCCGCTGGACATGCGCATGTCGGGCGCCGGGTCATCGGCGGCGGAGCTGGTGAACACCCTGCCTGAAGCCGAGCTGGCCGATACGCTGTACCAGTTCGGCGAGGAGCGGCTCTCCCGCCGCATCGCCCGCGCCATCGTTGCCGCTCGCGCTGAGGCGCCGATCGCCACCACGCTGCAGCTTGCCAGCATCATCCGCGCCGTGGTGCCGCCCGAGAAGTCGGGCATCCATCCGGCAACCCGCAGCTTTCAAGCGCTGCGCATCCGGGTGAACGACGAGCTGGGCGAGATCGAGCGGGCGCTTGCCGCGGCGGCCGGGCTGCTGGCGCCGGGTGGGCGGCTGGTGGTGGTGTCGTTCCACTCGCTCGAGGACCGGCTGGTGAAGCGCTTCATGCTGGAGGCGGCCGGCCGCACTCCCGCCCCCTCGCGGCACGATCCCGGCGTGCTGCTCGGCCGCGCCGCGCCGCGCTTTGCCCTGCTCACCCGCGGCGCCCAGCGCCCGGGCGACGCCGAAATCCGCGCCAATCCCCGCGCCCGCAGCGCCCGCCTGCGCGCCCTCGCCCGCCTGCCCATCCCATCGAAAGCCGTCGCATGATCCGACCCATCACCTGCGTCTGCATGCTGCTCGCCGGCGGGTCCGGCTTGTACCTCTACCAGTCCAAGCACCGCGCCCAGATGCTCGATCGCGAGATCGGCCGCACCATCAAGCAGACCGAGACCACGCGGGAGCGGATCGGCATGCTGAAGGCCGAATGGGCGCTGCTGAACGAGCCGGAGCGGCTGAGCGAGCTGTCCAAGAACCATTTGGGCCTTCGCACCCTGGCGCCCACGCAGTTCGTGTCGCTGACCGACATGGGCGTCCGCCTGCCCGCAGCGGTGGTGCCCGGCACGACCTATCTGCCACCGGGCTTCGGCACCGAGGAGCCCGCGCCGCCGCCAGCCGCGTCGGCCCAAGTTACGCCCACGCCCACGCCCACGCCCCTGCCTGCCAGGCCCGCCGCCCCCGTCCGCACGGCGAGCGCGACCGCGGCCGTGCCGGCCATGGTGCAAGCCGACGCCCACCCCGCCACGCCGCCACGCCCCACAGCGCCCCGGCCGGCGCCGGCCGCCGCTTCGGCCCCCCCGGCGCGCCCGGCCGGGCCGCCGGTCTGGCCGTCAGTCGGGGCATCCGTCGTGCCCGTCGCCGCAACGCCCGCCCGGCCGCAAACCGGCGCCACCGCGCCAGGCACCATCGGCGAGGCCGTGCTGCGCGCCATGCAGGCCAACGCCTCCGCGCCATACAGCCCCGCGGCCGCGCCCGCCGCGGCGCCCTCGGCAAGCTCCCTCCTGGGCGGCACCCGCGCCGCCCTGCCGCCGCCCGTGCCGTACGCGGCGCGCTGACCACCGATGCCCACCCTGCCCACCCCGGACCAGCCGCCGCCCCAGTCCTTGGCCCAGCCCTTGGCCCAGCCGCGAATGCACACGGTTCGCGTGACCGCGCCCGACCTGGCCCGGCGCGCGGTGGTGGAAAAGACCCGCGCGCGGCTGGTGTTCGCCGCCGCCGGCTTCTCGATCCTGTTCGGCGCCGTGGTGGTCAAGCTCGCGGCCGCCACCGTGGTGTTCCCGGTGCAGCCGCGCCGGCTCGAGCGCATAGCCCGGCTGCCCGACCCGGCGCCCGCCGTGCCGGCCAACCCGGACGGCACACCTGTGGCCGAAGCACCAGCCGCCGCCCCGCCGGCCGCAAGCGCCGGCCCGCGCACCCGCGCCACGATCACCGACCGCAACGGCGAAATCCTGGCCGTTTCGCTGCCCATCGCCGGGCTCTATGCCAACCCCAAGGAGATGATGGACCCGGCCGATGCCGCGCGGCGCCTCAAGTCCGTGCTCCCCCGCCTCGATCTCGACGTGGTCCGCGCCCGGCTGGGCAGCGGCAAGCAGTTCGTCTACCTCGCCCGCGGCATCTCGCCCCGCGAACAGCTCGCGGTGAACAACCTCGGCATCCCCGGGATCTACTTCCAACCCACCGAGCGCCGCCGCTACCCGCAGGGCCGGGTGGCGGCGCACGTGGTGGGCGGCGTGGACGTGGACGCCAAGGGCGTGGCCGGCGTGGAACGGTCTTTCGACCAGCGCCTGCGGGAGGACCCGACGCCGCTGCGCCTCTCGCTCGACGTGCGCGTGCAGGCCGTGGTGCGGGACGAACTGGCCCACAGCATGGCCGAGTTCCGGGCCATCGGCGCCTGCGGCATCGTGTTCGACGTGCGGACCGGCGAGGTGGTCGCCATGGTCAGCCTGCCGGACTACGACGCCAACAAGCCCGGCGAGGCCCGCAACGAGGAGCGCTTCAACCGCGCCGTGACCGGCATGTACGAGCCCGGCAGCACCTTCAAGCTGCAGACCGCCGCCATGTCGCTCGACAGCGGCGCCGGGCACCTGTGGAACTCCTACGACGCCGGGCACGACATCAAGATCGGCCGCTTCACCATCCAGGACTTCCAGGGCAAGCACCGCGCCCTCTCGTTCCCCGAGGTGATCGCCTACTCCTCCAACCTCGGTGCGGCGCACATGGCGCAGGCGGTGGGCGGCGAGCGGCAGCGCTCCTGGCTGCAGGCGATGGGCATGTTCACCCGGGTGGGCATCGAGCTGCCGGAGCAGGGCCAGCCGATCGTGCAGCCGGCGGCGAACTGGAAGGAGATCGCGACCATGACCGTGGGCTTCGGCCACGGGATCGCCGTCTCGCCGCTGCACGTCGTCCGCGGCACGGCCGCAATCGCCAATGGCGGCATCGTGCTCAAGCCTACCATCCTGGCGGTGGAGACCGGCACGGCCCCCCGCGACGGCACCCGCGTCATGCAGCAGTCCACCTCGGACACGCTCCGCAAGCTGATGCGGCTGGTGGTGACGGACGGCTACGGCAAGCCGGCGGACGTGCCGGGCTATTTCGTCGGCGGCAAGACGGGAACGGCGGAGAAAACCACGGCGCACGGCTACAAGAAGCACGCCAACATCAGCGCCTTCATGAGCGTGTTCCCGATGAACGCGCCGCGCTATGCCGTGTATTTCATGCTCGACGAGCCGAAGGGCAACGCCAGCACCGGCGGCTACTCGACGGCGGGCGCGGTCAGTGCGCCGGGCGCGGGCCGGGTCATCGCCCGCATCGGCCCGATGCTGGGGCTGATGCCGGAAACCGCGACGGCGGCGGCCACGCAGGCGACGCTGGCGATGCCCATGGTGGTCGGCCGCCCGGCCGGCGCGCGCGAGGTGCCGATGGTGCGGGCGCCGCCGCCCGCGCGGCAGCATGAGGCCAGCCTTGCCGCCACCCTCGCGGCTCACTGAGATGCTGGCCGGGCTCGGGGCCGCGACGCCGCCCGGTTTGCCGCCGGGCCTCTCCGGCCTGTCGGCCGACAGCCGGCAGATCGGGCCGGGCATGCTCTACGCGGCCTTGCCCGGCGCCCGCCAGGATGGCCGCGCCTTCATCGCCGACGCCGTCGCGCGGGGCGCCGTGGCCGTGCTGGCGCCCAGCGGCACCGCCTGGCCCGCAGGCGTGGCCGCGGTGCCGCTCATCCTCGATCCGCAGCCGCGCCGCCTGCTGGCCCAGCTCGCTGCGCTGCAGGCCGGGCCACAGCCCGAGCAGGTCGTCGCCATCACCGGCACCAACGGCAAGACCAGCACCGCCGAGTTCCTGCGGCAAATCCTGGCCGCTGCCGGCGTCCCGGCCGCCAGCCTGGGTACCTTGGGCGTCATCGCCCCCGACATGGCCAGCGGCCCCGGCCTGACCACGCCCGACCCGGTCGTCCTGGCCCAGACCTTGGCCGCCCTCGCCCGCAGCGGCGTGCGCGCGGCGGCGATCGAGGCGTCCTCGCACGGGCTCGACCAGTTCCGGCTCGACGGCGTGCGCCTGGCCGCGGCGGGGTTCAGCAATCTCACCCGCGACCACCTAGATTACCATGGCGGCATGGACGCCTATCGCGCGGCCAAGCTCCGCCTGTTCACGGAGCTGCTGCCCCCGGGCGCGCCCGCCGTGGCCAGCACCGCGCTCGATGCCGTGACGCTGGCGGCGCTGCGACGCGTGCGGGGCCCCGACCTCCGCACCGTGGGCGAGGGCGGCAGCGCGATCGGCCTGCTGCGCGCCGTGCCGCGGCCGGGCGGCCAGACCCTGGAGATCGCCGGTTTCGGCGCGATCGAGTTGCCGCTCCCTGGCCGGTTCCAGGCCGACAACGCCCTGCTGGCCGCGGGCCTGGCCATCGCCATCGGGACCCGGCAGGCGCTGGAGCTGCTGCCGCGCCTGCACGGCGTCCGCGGCCGGATGGAGCTGGCCGCGCAGCCGGGCGGCGGCGCCGTGTACGTGGATTACGCCCATACCCCGGACGCGCTGGAGCGCCTGCTGCTGGCCCTGCGCCCGCATACGGCCGGGCGCCTGCATGTGGTGTTCGGCGCCGGCGGCGATCGCGATCGCGGCAAGCGCCCGCTGATGGGCGAGGTCGCCGCCCGGCTCGCCGACCGCGCCATCGTCACCGACGATAACCCGCGGAGCGAGGACCCGGCCAGCATCCGGGCCGCGATCCTGGCCGCCTGCCCCGGCGCGCTGGAGATCGGCGACCGCGCCGCCGCCATCGAGGCCGGGCTGAACGGGCTGCGGCCCGGCGACGTGCTGGCCATCGCCGGCAAGGGCCATGAGCAGGGCCAGACGATCGGCGCGGCCACGCTGCCGTTCGACGACGCCGCCACCGTGCGCCGGCTGGCATGACCCCGCTCTGGACCGCGGACGCCTTGCAGGCCGCGACCGGCGGCGCCATGCCGGTGCCGTTTGCCGCGACCGGCGTCTCGATCGACACGCGCACGCTGCAGCCGGGCGACCTGTTCGTGGCCCTGGTGGGCGAGCGGGACGGGCACGCCCATGTGGCCGATGCGCTCGCCCGTGGCGCGGCCGGCGCGATGGTGCATCGGGCGGACGCCGTGCCAGAGCGCGCACCGGCGCTGGTGGTCGCGGACACGCTGGACGGGCTGCACGCGCTCGGCCGGGCCGGGCGGGCGCGGTTCGCGGGCCGGGTCGTGGCCGTGACCGGCAGCGTGGGCAAGACCACGACGAAGGAGATGCTCCGCGCCGCCCTCTCCGGCTTCGGGCCGACCCATGCGGCCGAGGCCTCCTACAACAACCATTGGGGCGTGCCGCTGACGCTGGCCCGGCTGCCGGCCGAGGCGCGTTTCTGCGTGGCCGAGATCGGCATGAACCAGGCCGGCGAGATCGAGCCGCTGGCCCGGCTTGCCGCCCCGCATGTGGCCGTCATCACGACCATCGCCGCCGCCCACATCGGCCATCTCGGCAGCCTCGAGGCCATCGCCGACGAGAAGGCGGCCATCCTGCGCGGCCTGGAACCCGGCGGAATCGCCGTGCTGCCGGCCGACAGCGCCTATCTGGACCGCATGCACGACGCGGCGCCGGGCACCGCCGTTTGCACCTTCGGGCGCGGCGAACAGGCCGATGTGCGCCTTCTTGGCCTGGACAGCGCCCGCGTGGGCGGCCAGCCGGTGCATTTCCGGATCGCCGCCCCCGGCGCGCACATGGCGATGAACGCCGCGGCCGCCCTCGCGGCCTGCGCCGCCCTCGGGCTCGACGCGGCGCAGGCCGCGGCGGGGCTGGAGGGCTTTGCCGCCGTCGCCGGCCGCGGCCTGCAGCGCCGTCTCGGCGGCATCCTGCTGCTGGACGAGAGCTACAACGCCTCTTCGGCCTCGGTCCGGGCGGCGCTCGGCGTGCTGCGCACCATGCCGGGCCAGCGCCGGCTGGCGGTGCTGGGCGACATGCTCGAGCTGGGCGCGTTTGGTCCGGCGGAACATGCAGGCCTGGCGGAGGATGTCGCGGGCGCCGCCAACCTGCTTTACGCGTGCGGCCCGCTGATGCGGCATTTGTTCGAGGCGGTGCCGCCGGGCCAGCGGGGCGCGCTCGCCGACGACTCGGAGCACCTGGCCCCGATCGTCGCCGCCGCGGTCCGGCCCGGGGACGCCGTGCTGGTCAAGGGCAGCCTCGGCAGCCGCATGCGCCTGATCGTGACTGGACTCGAAGCGCGTCTGGCCGGAGGACCCGGCTGATGCTCTACAATCTCGCCCGCGGCTTCGCCGACCAGTTCGCGCTGGCCAACCTGTTCCGCTACATCACCTTCCGCTCCGGCGCGGCGTGCCTGACGGCGCTGTTCCTGAGCTTCCTGCTCGGCCCCGTCGTGATCCGCTGGCTGAAGTCCGTCCAGCGCGGCGGCCAGCCGATCCGGGAGGATGGCCCGGCCCGGCACCTGATCGAGAAGAAAGGCACGCCTACCATGGGCGGCGTGCTGATCCTGCTCTCCCTGACCATCTCAACGCTGCTCTGGGCCGACCTGCGCAACCAGTATGTCTGGGCGGTGCTGCTGCTCACCCTGGGATATGGCGCGGTGGGGTTCGTGGACGACTTCCTCAAGCTGTCCCGCCGCAACACCAAGGGCGTCTCGGCACGCAGCAAGCTGCTGGCGCAGCTGGCGATGGGCCTGGCCTGCGCCGTCTGGATCGCCTCGCTGGCGCGGGGGCCGCTGGCGACCGGGCTGACCATCCCGGTGTTCAAGGAGGTCCTGATCCCGTTCGGCTTCGCCTTCCCGCTGGTCGGCATGGTGGTGATGATCGGCAGCAGCAACGCAGTGAACCTGACCGACGGGCTGGACGGGCTGGCCATCGTGCCGACCATCATCGCCGCGGGCGTGTTCGCGCTGATCGCCTACCTGGTCGGCAACCGCGTGTTCGCCGACTACCTGCAGCTGCATCCCGTGGCGGGCGTAGGCGAGCTGGGCGTGTTCCTGGCCGCGCTGGTGGGCGCCGGGCTGGGCTTCCTCTGGTTCAACGCCCCGCCCGCGGCGGTGTTCATGGGCGACACCGGCAGCCTGGCCCTCGGCGGCGCCCTCGGCGCGGTGGCGGTGGCGACCAAGCACGAAGTGGTGCTGGCCATCGTCGGCGGCCTGTTCGTGGTGGAGACCGTCTCGGTCATCATCCAGGTATTCTGGTACAAGCGGACGGGCCGGCGGGTGTTCCTGATGGCGCCGCTGCACCACCACTACGAGAAGAAGGGCTGGTCGGAACCGACCATCGTGATCCGCTTCTGGATCGTGTCGATGATCCTGGCCCTGGTGGGCCTGGCCACGTTGAAGATCCGATGAGCCTCGACCTGCCGCACCAGGTGTTCGCCCACGAGCGCTACGCCGTCGTCGGCCTCGGCCGCAACGGCGGCCCCGTGGCGGCGGCGCTCGTGGCCAGGGGCGCGGCGGTCGCCGTCTGGGACGACCGGCCCGAGGCCCGCGCCGCCGCCGGCTTGCCGCTGCATGACCCGGCGCAGGGCCTTGCCGGCTTCACCGCGCTCGTGCTCAGCCCCGGCATCCCCGCGGACCATCCGGCCGGGCTCGCCGCCCGGCAGGCCGGCATCCCCATCCTGTCCGACGCCGAACTGCTGTTCCAGGCGACGCGCCGACGCGGCGGCGGCGTCCGCTTCGTCGGCATCACCGGCACCAACGGCAAATCGACCACCACCGCTCTGCTGCACCACATGCTGCAACAGGCTGGCGTGGACTCGGCGGCGGGGGGCAACCTCGGTACCCCCGCGCTGGCCCTCCCCGAACTGGGCGGCGGCGGCGTCTATGTGTTGGAGATGTCGTCCTACATGCTGGAGCGCCTGACCACCCTGCGCTTCGACGCGAGCGCCCTGCTGAACCTCAGCCCGGACCACCTGGACCGGCACGGCAGCATGGCCGGCTATATCGCCGCCAAGCGCCACGTGTTCGACCGGCAGGAGCCCGGCGACATCGCCGTGATCGGGATCGACGATCCCGACACCGCCGACATCGCGGCCAGCCTGCATGGCCCCCGCGTGACCACCATCTCCGGCCACCAGCCCGCCGCGGTCTGGTGCCGCGGCGGGCTGCTCTGCGACCGGGACGGTCCCATCCTGCCGATGGTCGAGGCCCCCGCCCTGCCCGGCACCCACAACGCCCAGAACGCCGCCGCCGCCGCCGCCCTGGCCGCGTCGCTCGGCCTGGACCAGGCCGCCATCGCCGCCGGCATCGCGGGCTTCGCCGGCCTGCCGCACCGGCAGCAGCGCGTGGCCGTGGTCGACGGCGTGGCCTGGATCAACGACAGCAAGGCCACCAACGCGGACGCCGCCGCCCGCGCGCTCGCCTGCTACGACCGCATCGTCTGGATCGCCGGGGGTCAGGCCAAGGCCGGCGGCATCGCGCCGCTGGCGCCGCTGTTCCCGCGCATCGCTCATGCCTTGCTGATCGGCCGGGACGCGCCGGCGCTCGCCGCCACCCTCGCCGCCGCCGGCGTGCCGCACAGCACGCCCGGCACGCTGGAAGCCGCCGTGCCCGCCGCCCGCGCGCTCGCGGCGCCGCTGCACGCGGACGTGGTGCTGCTCTCCCCGGCCTGCGCCAGCTTCGACCAATTCGCCGGCTTCGAGGCGCGCGGCGAGCGTTTCCGCGACCTGGTGCTGGGCGACGCCCCGGCCCTACGGAGGACCGCCTAGTGCCCGCCCTGTCCCGCGCCGACACCTCCGTACTCGGCCGCTGGTGGTGGACCGTCGACCGCTGGACCTTGCTCGCGGTCGCCACCCTGATCGGCTTCGGCTACGTGATGATGCTCGCCGCCTCGCCCGCCGTTGCCGAGCGCATCCGGGTGCCGCGCGACGTGTTCATCATCAAGCAGGTCGCCTTCCTGGCCTTGGCCGGCCTGATCGTCGTCGGCGTCTCGCTGCTCTCGCCCCGCGGCGTGCGGCGGCTCGCCTTGCTGGGCTGCGTGGGCGCGCTGGCGCTCACGGCGGCAACGCTGGTGATCGGCGCTGAGGTGAAGGGCGCCCGGCGCTGGATCAACCTGCCCGGCATGACCCTGCAGCCCAGCGAGTTCATCAAGCCCTGCTTCGCCGTGGTGACGGCCTGGCTGCTCAGCGAAGGCCAGCGTGTCCGGCGCTTCCCCGGCATGCTGATCGGCGCCGCCGTGTTCGCGGTTATTGCCCTGCTGCTGAAGTCGCAGCCGGACATGGGCATGCTGGCGGTGGTGGGTGCGGTGTTCTTCGCGCAGTTGTTCGTCGGCGGCCTGAACCTGGCGTTGGTGGGCCTGGGCGCCGGCGGGGTCGTGGCCGCGGCGGTGGCGGCCTATACGTTCTTCCCGCATGTCCGCAGCCGGGTCACCCGCTTCATGGACCCGGCCTCCGGCGACAGCTACCAGGTGACCACGGCGCTCGAGGCCTTCGGCAATGGCGGCCTGCTGGGCCGTGGCCCCGGCGAGGGCCGGGTCAAGGACGTGCTGCCGGACGCGCATGCGGACTTCGTGTTCGCCGTCGTCGGCGAGGAGTTCGGCCTGGTGGTCTGCCTGCTCGTGCTCGGCCTGTTCGGCTTCATCGTGCTGCGCGGCCTGCTGCGGCTGCTGGCGGAACAGGACCTGTTCGTGGTGCTCGCCTCCTGCGGCCTGGTTACCGGCTTCGGCCTGCAGGCCTTCGTCAACATGGGCTCCACGCTGCACCTGATCCCCACCAAGGGCATGACGCTGCCGTTCGTGTCGTATGGCGGCTCCTCCGTGCTCTCGGTGGCGCTCGGCATCGGCATGCTGCTGGCGCTCACCCGCCGGCGGGCGCGGGCGGAAAGCTGGGAGGCCGCGCGATGAGGGGGCAGGCCGTGCAGCCGATCGTGATCGCCGCCGGAGGCACCGGCGGGCATTTCTTTCCGGCCGAGGCGCTGGCGGCGGAGCTGCTGACGCGCGGCCACCGCATCGCGCTGATGACCGATGCGCGGAGCGGGGGGGGAGAGTCGCCGGTGTTCGCCGGGCGCGACGCCTTTGTGCTGAACGGTGCGGGCATCGCCGGCCGCGGGGTGCGGCGCGCGGCGGGGGCCGCCTTTGCCCTGGCCGCCGGCACCGCGCAGGCGCGCGCGATCCTGGCCCGGCTGGACGCATCGGCCATCGTCGGCTTCGGCGGCTACCCCTCCGTGCCGCCGGTGCTGGCCGCCCGCCTGCTGCGCCGCCGGCCGCGGGTGATCCTGCACGAGCAGAACGCGGTGCTGGGCCGGGCCAACCGCATGCTGGCCCGCTTCGCCGACCAGTTGGCGCTCGGCATGGCGGGCACCACGCGCCTGCCCCGCGGCAAGCCCGGCATCGTCACCGGCAACCCGGTGCGGCCCGCGATCGCCGCCCTCGCCGCCCAGCCCTATCAGCCGCCTTTGCCCGACGGCCCCCTCGAGCTGCTCGTGATCGGCGGCAGCCAGGGCGCGCGCGTGTTCAGCGACGCCCTGCCCGCCGCCATCGCCCTGCTGCCCGCCCCGCTCCGCGCCCGCCTGCGCATCACGCAGCAGTGCCGCCCGGAGGACCTTGCGCGCACCCGTGCCGCCTATGCCGTCCTGGGCGTCGGCGCGGAGCTGTCGGCCTTTTTCCCGGACATGGCCGAGCGGCTGGCCCGCGCGCATTTCGTGGTGGCCCGCGCCGGCGCCAGCACGGTCGCCGAGCTGGCCGCCGCCGGGCGCCCGGCGCTGCTGGTGCCGCTGCCGCACGCCATCGACGCGCACCAGCTCTACAACGCCATGGCGGTGGATGCCGGGCTGCTGGAACAGGCCGAGTTCGAGCGCTCGCCGCTGGCCCTTGCCGAGGCCTTGGTGCAGCGCATCGCCTGCCCCGACATGCTGGCCGTGCAAGCACACGCCATGGCGGCGCACGGCACGCCCGATGCGGCCCGGCGCCTGGCCGACCTGGTCGAGCAAACCGCCACGCAAGGAATACGGGCATGAGGGCGCTGCCGCTCGGGATCGGCACGATCCACTTCGTCGGCATCGGCGGCATCGGCATGTCGGGCATCGCCGAGGTGCTGCACACGCTAGGCTACGCCGTGCAGGGCAGCGACATCGCCGACGGCGCCAACGTGCGCCGCCTGAAGGAGGCGGGCATCCCCGTCGCCATCGGCCACGACGCGCAGAACGTCGCCAACGCGCAGGTCGTGGTCGTCAGCACCGCGGTCAAGCGCGACAACCCCGAGGTGGTCGCCGCCCGCGCCAAGCTGGTGCCGGTGGTGCGCCGGGCCGAGATGCTGGCCGAGCTGATGCGCCTGAAGTGGGCCATCGCCGTCGGCGGCACCCATGGCAAGACCACGACCACCAGCTTGGTCGCCTGCGTGCTCGAGGCGGCGAACCTCGACCCCACCGTGATCAACGGCGGCATCATCAACGCCTATGGCAGCAACACCCGCCTGGGCGAGGGCGAGTGGATGGTGGTCGAGGCCGACGAGAGCGACGGCAGCTTCCTGCGCCTGCCCGCGGTCATCGCCGTGGTGACCAACATGGACCCCGAGCACCTGGACCACTGGGGCACGCCGGAGGCCATGGTGGCCGGCTACGACCAGTTCGTGGGCAACGTGCCGTTCTACGGCTTCGCGGTGCTGTGCATCGACCACCCCGGCGTGCAGTCGATGATCCCGCGCCTGTCGGACCGCCGGGTCATCACCTACGGCTTCTCGCCGCAGGCCGACGTGCGGGCCGAGCGCCTGGTGATGGACAAGCTGGGCGCCACCTTCGAGGTGATGGTCACCGACCGCACCCGCAGCCGGACCCGGCGCATGGGCCCGTTCCGGCTGCCGATGCTGGGCAGCCACAACGTGCAGAACGCGCTGGCGGCCGTGGCCATCGCCGTCGAGATGGACGTGGACGACGCCACCCTGAAAAGCGCCTTCGCCGGCTTCCGCGGCGTCAAGCGCCGCTTCACCAAAACCGGCGAGAGCGGCGGCATCACCGTCATCGACGATTATGGCCACCACCCGGTGGAGATCGCCGCCGTGCTGAAGGCGGCCCGGCAGGCCGGTGCGCGCGACGTGATCGCCGTCGTGCAGCCACACCGCTACAGCCGGCTGGAGAGCCTGTTCGCCGAGTTCTGCACCTGCATGAACGATGCCGGCACGGTCATCGTGGCGGACGTGTATGCGGCGGGCGAGGCGCCCATTCCCGGCGTGAACCGCGATGCGCTGGTCGACGGTCTGCGCGCCCGCGGCCACCGCAGCGTGGTGCCGCTGGGCGGGCCGGAGCACCTGGCCGAGATGGTCAACAGCATCGCCCGCGCCGGGGACTTCGTGATCTGCCTGGGCGCCGGCAACATCACCCAATGGGCGGCGGCCCTGCCCGGCCAACTCGCCGCCCTGCAGCCGGCCGGCGCGCGGCGGGCCGGATGATCCCCTTGCGGCAGGCCTCGCACCTCGTCGACCGCCTGCCCCCGATCCGCGGGCGCGTGCAGGCGGACGCCCCCCTGGCGCCGTTCACCTGGTTCCGCGTGGGCGGCCCGGCCGAAGCCCTCGTGCGCCCCAGCAGCCCGGCCGACCTCGCCGCCTTCCTGGCCGCGCTGCCGCCCGAGGTGCCGCTGCAGGTACTGGGCGCGGCGAGCAACCTGATCGTCAGGGACGGCGGCATCCCCGGCGTGGTGCTGCGCCTGGCCCGTGGCTTCTCCGAAATCCGCGTTGAGGCCGATGGCGTGGTGGCCGGCGCCGCGTGCCTCGACGCGACGGTCGCCGAACACGCCGC
>JAABUK010009972.1_pt1 | contig 12820 bp, 7 predicted proteins | sample 5559141 | NCBI WGS metagenome assembly JAABUK01 (sample SAMN10711869, study PRJNA513367) | rock metagenome | isolation source: Antarctica rocks | place: Antarctica: Victoria Land, Pudding Butte nord | collected 2016-01-03
TCTCCCGGATGGTAAATTTTTTCAGCGCCATTCTTTACATCTTTTTATAAAAGAGAAAGTCTTTATACTTATGATTGATGTAGCCTTCTATCTTATCTGTAACGTGTGGTGAAATCAGGGTCAGCACTTGCTCCTCCTGTTAAGATGGTTTTGGCTTGTAACTTTTTACCAAATTCAACTACTGCTACAAACGTATTACCTGTTAATCCATAACGATTCCTGTTTTTCCAATTTAATTTGATACTATGTTATGTACGTATTAAGACATTTTATCGGAAAAAATCCGATGTTTACTTTCAAAAATTACATAAGATTGCGTAATTCGAGCTCATATATCGGAAAAAATCCGATATTTTAGCTGAATAATTACAGTTAATGAAATTTGAAGATGCTATAGAAGATTTTTCAGGCCAACCGCTGACACGCCAGGTTCTGCTGAATGTGCTGAAAAAATACCGCCGTCCATACGATAAGATATCTGAACTTGTACAGCAAAAGGCAATAATACCAATAAAAAGAGGAATATATATTGCAGGACCGGCCTTAAAAATATCTGCACCAGAACCTTTTCTGTTAGCTAATCATCTGCAGGGGCCCAGCTATGTTTCAATGCAAACAGCGCTTTCGCACTGGCAATTGATACCCGAGCGCGTGTATGAAATTAGTTCGGTAACGACTGGTCTTTCAAAAATCTATGATACCACCATCGGACGCTTCAGTTATACTCACCTGGAACTGCCATATTATTCTTACGGGCAACAGCAAATTATCTTAGCAAAAAACCAGGTCGCCCTCATTGCAAATCCTGAAAAGTCGGTTTGTGACACCATCATTGGCACCAGGGGGCTATTGTTCAGAAGTAGCAGTAACTTACGTGAATGGCTGACCGAAGATATGCGGATCGACAAAGAAGCTCTTCGTACCTTACGGACAAGTATGATGCGAGATTGGTTAGCTCATTGCCCAAAGAAAAACAGTATTGACTTGCTAATAAAAACCCTTGAAAATCTATGATAACTGAATGGCTGGAACAATATAAACCGAAAAATAACCCGGAGGGGGAACAAGCCTTGAGGGAAATCATGCAGGAGGTGGCGTTGGCCGGTCTGCAGCGAAGCGGTTTTTTTGAACAGGCTGCTTTTTATGGCGGAACGGCTTTGCGGATTTTTCACCGCCTGACCCGATTTTCGGAAGATCTCGATTTTTCTTTATTGTCGGTAACACCTGACTTTTCTTTTCAACCCTATCTGTCAGGAATGCTCAAAGAGTTTGCAGCACTGGGTATGCAGGTGAGCATTAATGAGAAAAATAAAACCAGCAAGAATAATATTGACTCTGCTTTTCTTAAAGCGAATACTACTTGGAAAAAGATAGTATTAAAAGGTATCATCCCGCAGGAAAAAACGGCTTTGCGCCCTGAAATTAAAATCAAGTTAGAAGTTGATACCGAACCACCCCTGGGATTTACCACGGAAGAAAAATTATTATTAAAGCCTTTTTCTTTTTATGTAAAATGCTTTTCGCTTCCGGATCTGTTTGCAGGGAAAATGCATGCATTGCTTTTTCGAAAATGGAAAAACCGTGTCAAAGGCCGGGACTGGTTTGACCTGGAATGGTATATTAGGAACGATATCTCCCTTCACCTCGAACATTTCCAACTTAGGGCACAGGATAGTGGAGACTGGACCAAAAAAGACCTCAGTAAAAGTCAGTTGATAAAAATGCTGAATGATAAAATAGATGCTGTTTCTTTTAAAGCAGTCAAAGATGATATTGTAAAATTTATACCTGACACCAGGGTACTTGACATCTGGTCACCTGCTTATTTTCATGATCTGGTTAAAAAAATTAATTTTGGATGATCATGGCAATAGTGTCGTGTCAAGCATAAAATGTCGTATTAATTGCTATCAGCCGTCAGCTGTCAGCTATCAGGACGCTAATGTATAATGTATTTCCTCCTGATTGCTGATAGCTGACGGCTGATAGCAAAAGCGACAATTTATGGTTGACGTGACACTAGTGTATAAAATATATTTGCAACCTTGCTCTATGGGCTTGCAATTAAAATGGGTTGGCCAATTGCGTCTATTATAATTTCAAATAACTGCTTCCAATCAAACAATGCGTGCTATTCTCCCGGATGGTAAATCTTTTCAGCGCCATTCTTCACATCTTTTTTATAAAAGAGAATATCTTTATACTTATGATTGATGTAGCCTTCTACCTGATCTGTATAGTGTGGTGAATCAGGGTCAGAACTTGCCCCTCCTGTTATGATGGTTTTGGCTTTTAACTTTTTGCCAAATTCAACTACGGCTACAAAGGTATTACCCGTTATTCCATAACGATTCCTGGTTTTTGGTGTTTTCTTGCTTACAAAGGCATTCAGCGAACCAAGGTATCCAGGCGTAGCCGCCACGGCCCAACTTGGTTTCCTATCACTTACTTCTTGTCCTTTCGGATTACGCTGGTAACGGTTAACACTACCCCAGCTTACTTTCCATGTACCATGATCCTTAATTAATTCTGAAACTACTGCTTTGAAACTATCCACTAACTGCTGTTGCGACAGATTACTTGTTGAAACCGCAGCGCCATTAGTTACCGAATATTTTTCTTCATTGGTATATGGCTTTTTAAGTTTTGAAACATCTGCTTCAATAATTTTCTCTACCCACATCACTGTCAACGTAGTCGGAATCGATGCAGTATCCGTTCTGAAATCCCAGTTTTTTAATGCTTCAACCGCACCTGCCAAACCGGAAGTGTCTGTTTTTAAGTTTTCATAGGCAGCAATAAGATCGGGAATAAAACGAGCTGCGTTTGGCAGATAGGTGTCGTATGTCGCGGCGATAATATCATCAATTGTAGCATCATGAATTTTATCCAGTAACCTTATCGCATTCACCGCCCTGGGTGTTTGTCCATCCGGAAACATAAACACCGGTTTTTTGCTCATCAATGTATCGAAAGTTCCGGTTGCGTATAATACGGTAGAATTACAGTTCTCTAACCAGCCGTTTGCAGGATTCTCGTAATGAGGAATTTCGTCAAGGGAATACGTTCCTTTCCACTCGGTAGCGTCTGTGCTGCCATCTACCGGACGCTTCCAGTCAAGAGAAGCATCTTTTTGAGGAACGAAATTGCCATGCCAGTAAGCTATGTTCCCGTCTCTGTCGGCATATACAATGTTGCTACCCGTCATAACGCGCCTGTTAATGGCGGCTTTGAACTGATTAATATTTTTAGCTTTCATCTTCTCCCAGTTCATAGCTAACAGGTCTATATTTGCATCGTTGGTTTTAAGGGTAATCCATTTGTTATTTATTATGGATACCACCGGGCCATGATGTGTTCGATAGATGGTAAATTTTCTGTTTAATACTTCACTTCCTTTTTTATATGCAACAGTAATTTCTGTGCTATCAACAGGGCGCATGGTTCCATTATAGCTGTAAAAATATTTACCCTCTTTTTGCTCCACTGTTTCTGCATACAGGTCTTTTCCATCTGATAATGAAACCGGATGCATCCAACCCAGGTATTCATTAAAACCCTGAAAAATATTGAATTGGCCAAGGAATGGCGCTCCATAAGCGTTCAACCCATGTTTACTCACCAACTGGATCTCGATACGTCCGTAAAATTCAGCGTGTGGGTTAATTAAAAACAGGGCATTTTTACTTTTTGTACGCGAAGGCGATATGGCCCAGCCGTTAGATCCTGCCGGTTCGCTGAATACGCTTCTTTCTGGCATGCTTACGTTTGAAGGAAACACCCCGGCTTTTTTCGAGTACAAAGCGGCAAAATTTTCTTCTGAAACATTGCTGCCGCTAATGGATGGAATATCATTCATAAGACACATCCAGGGTTCTGCACGGGTAATTAATTTTGGCTTTTTTCCAGGATGTGAAATTATGTAAAAATTAATTCCGCCTGCAAATCCGTCACAAAGCTTCTGAAGCCATCGTGGTGACTCTTTATACTGCGACTTTGCTTGTGCAGAATCTGTGAAAATGCGTGACCAGAGATCTTTATAAACTGCTGATTCACCCTCAACCTCAGCCTTGCGGCCAAGTCTGTTGATCAGGGAAGTTTCTACCTTATCAAAAAATTCTTCGCATTGCACGTACATCATTCCAAATACAGCCTGCGCATCTGTTTTTGCGTATACGTGCGGAACGCCCCATTTATCTTTAATGATAGTGATGTGCTTTGCTTCTTTTTTTAACGATTTAATTTCCTTAGCAGAAAATGTCTGAGCTCTAACGGTAATGGATAGAGCAAGGGCTAACAAAACCGATAATTTTTTCATTTGAATAATGAGTTCTTATTTCTGGTTGAATTCAGCTATCAGCCATCAGCTATCAGGGGAGCAATTATGATATGTTTTCTCCTGATAGCTGATAGCTGATAGCTGACGGCTGATAGCAATGTTTCAAAATCCTAATCTGTTTATTATTTAATCAATTTATTATACAAAGTTTCGCTATTGGGTATTGGCCAGATATAGTTGTTATCACCAGGGTTAGCTGCCGGAACCGGCGTAGAGCCTGCAGGGGTTTTAGCCGGTATGGGCAGGCCTAAACGCATCAGGTCTGCATTACGTAAACCTTCACCTACAAATTCAATGCGTCGTTCGTTCACAATTTTATCTATCAGATCAGCTTTACTGGTTGCCGTGAAAGTAGTGGTTGGATCAGATCGCTGCCTTACAGCATTCAACAGGCTTATTGCCCTGCTATCCACTCCGTTTACATTAGCGAGGGCCTCTGCAAGGTTTAATAAAACTTCTGCATACCGTATAACAGGAATGTAATCAGTATAAGGTGACCCTGTTGAGAATTTGCTGTTCCATTTTCTTCCGGCATTGGTTCCCAATGGTGTAGTAAAAATAAGGTTCCTTCTTTTATCAGTGCTTTTCCATCCTGCATCATTAACAACCCCTTTTTCGAACAGGTAAAATTGTCCTGTTCCTATACTACCCAGTCCTGTAGCATCCGCTGCAACGGGCAGGTAATTGTTCGCCAGTGAATTACCCGGTGCATCATTGGCGGTAAAGGGCATAGAAAAAATGGATTCTGTTGTGGTATATGTTTTAAAAACGGCAGTGACATCAGCCTGCAAAGCATGGGCAACGCCGCCCGATGCGGCAGCTGTAAACGGTGCTCCGGTTGATACTATTTTATTAGCTTCGGTAATCACATTTGTATAATCACCCATGCTGGTATACACCCTTGTTTTAAATGCGATAACAGTATTTTTGTGGATCCTGGTAGTATTCAAAACTGAGGTGCTGTATTTTAAAGGCACATTGGTTTCTGCATAATTCAGGTCTGCCAGTATCTGTTTATATACTGCATCTACGGTACTCCTGGCTAAATTGTAATCATTTAAACCGGTATTAGGGGTTAAACGCAGTGGAACGCCAGGCATTGATCCGTTACCATTCCGGTAAGGTTGCGCATACAATTGCAACAGGCAGTAATAAGCTATGGCACGTAAAACTCTTACCTCACCTGTATAATTTTTATTTAATGAATCGCCGGTAATGGCAGCACCGGCACTTTCCATTCCCGCCAGGAATACGTTGCAGCCATTTATCAGCTGGTAACTTTGCTGCCAAACTACACTTACATCTGTAGTGCTTGGGTCGGCAAGAAGCGTATAGGTTAATCCACCCTGCAATGGATTTTGATTGGTGCTGATGAAATCACCGGCCCTTGCATCGCTGTACAGGAGATAGTCACTTCCCCATAACCCCGTACCCTTAAAAGTAGCATACAAACCATTTACCTGGTTGCTGATACGGGCTAAAGTGGTGAAAGCCGATGCATCTGAAATAAGGGTGGTTGGAACCGGGTTAAGATCGGAAGTTTTTTTGCAGGACACAGTAACACTACAAGCGCCTGCAATGATCAGGTATATTAAATTTATTCTCATTTTATTAAATTGAATGTATTAGAATCCTACTTTGATACCAAAGGTAACAATACGTGCGTTCGGCATCATATTCCTGTCGAAGCCCTGCGTTGCCGTACCGTTACCAGTTGTGGTAACTTCAGGGTCGGCGCCCGGATACCTGGTATTGATGGCGAGGTTTTGTCCGCTTGCGTAAACTTTGATGCCGCTGATCTGCATTTTCCGGATAAGAGAAGCCGGCAGGTTATAACTTACAGTAAGATTTTTTAGCCTGATATAGTCGCTTGAATACACGTTCGCTGTAATAGGTAATGAATATCCCCATGAAGTAAAGTCTCCATCCTCTACGCGAGGTATATCGGTGATGTCGCCCGGCTTTTGCCAGCGTGCGAGTATTTTAGTGGAATTATTTGCAAAACGGCCATCCATCAGCGTTCCCTGCGTTCCATAGTACATATAACCTCCGAACTGATAAGTGATCAACACATCCACGTCAAAACCTTTGTAGTGGAATGTATTAATAAAACCGCCATAAGCACCGGTGTTGGTTTTTCTGTATACTACACCATCTGCAGTAGTGGTAACTGCATTGGCTTTTGTTCCGTCTTCATATTCCCATTGTGAACGGCCAGCCGGCGGCACCTGCTGGTAAAGCACTTTCCTGCCTGCACTGTTAATAAAAACCCTTCTACCTGAAGCCGGATCTACGCCTGCAGTAGGGATGGCATAGATCATCCCTACAGGATATCCCGGCAGGGATATGGATACCAGGTCGGATGAGCCGCCCAGGCCATTTATCAGCAGGTTACTGACTGTTGGTGACAGCGATTTAATTTTGTTCTTATTTAAAGAAATATTCAAAGACGTGTTCCATGAAAAATTCTTGTCAGCAACAAGATTTGCATTTAAACTTATTTCAAGGCCCTTATTGTACATAGAGCCTACATTGGCCAGTACAGAGTTTTGTGTGCTTCCGGGCAAGCCGGCAGAGGATGGGGTAGGAACGGCAAAAATTAATCCGTCTATGTTGTTTTTGTAATAGGATATTTCACCGGTTATCCTGTCGTTGAACAAACCAAAATTTAAACCGACATCGGTTTTTTTGCTGGTCTCCCATTTAAGTTCGGGATTGCCGGCTGCAGAATAATATAAGCCGGCCAAGCCGCCATAGAGGTTGGCAGAGTAGGTGGATAAACTGGCGAAATCACCAATGCCGTTAAGATTCCCCACCTTGCCGTAACTGCCTCTTATTTTAAAGCTGCTGAATATATTATCGAAAGAAGCTGCATGCCAGAAATCTTCCTGTGTAATTTCCCAGCCGCCTGAAAATCCCCAGAATACACCGCTTTTATTATTTTTTCCTAATACCGAAGATTGATCCTGGCGGAGGTTGGCGGAAAACAGGTATTTACGTTTGTAATTATATTGAAGCCTGGAAAATAAAGAATACAGGTATTGATTGTATACCTGGTTAGCCGTATTGCTGATCACTACGGTTCCAAACCCTCCCTGAATATTTGTATAAAAAGGATCCGACTGGTTGGTCCTGTTCAAACCAAACTGATCGCCACTTGTTCTTTGCTCTTCTTCACCCAATAACAAATTGAAAGAATGATCTCCTATCGTTTTGTTAGCGGTAGCAGTATTTGTCCATACTGAATTTTCTCTCTTTGCCGACACGCCGGTTGCACTTCCGTTAGCACTGGTTCCCTCATTTGTGCGCGGATCAAAATAACGTCCGGTTCTGCTATAAATGTTATTTACTCCATATACTGATCGTAACGCAAGCCAGCTGAAAGGATTGATTTGTGCATATACATTGGTTCACTAGCGTCCTAATGTTTTAAAAACTAGTTCTTTGAAAATCTTGATAGATAAGGGTTTCATGCGGTTTTGAAATTCAAACGATTTGAGCAAAAAAGTACATTTTCCTAATCTGCCAATTGGACATACTTTGGCTCATGAATAATGGAAAGTATTTGTTTGCTCAGGTTGCTTCATTTCTTCCAGTTAATGAGTTCACCAAATGTGTGAAGAAGTTTAACGGAAACTACAAGGTTCAGCATTTCACTTGCTGGCATCAATTAATGTGTATGCTTTTTGGTCAAATCTCAAATCGAGATAGTTTAAGTGATCTGGTAATGTGCCTAACCACTCAACGAGACAAATGGTATCATCTTGGGATGGGCACTGGTATTTCAAAATCTAATCTGGCTTACGCAAATGAGAATCGGGATTGGCGAATCTTTGCAGAATACGCGTATGTTCTAATTGCAGAAGCCAGAAAGATTTGTACCTCAGATAATGATTTTAACCTGAAGATCGAAGGCAATGTGTATGCTGTTGATTCAACCACTATTGATCTATGTTTAAGCGTTTTCTGGTGGGCCAAATTTCGAAAGAATAAAGCAGCGGTAAAGTTACATACTCAATTTGATGTTAAAACAGATATCCCCAGCTTCATTTACATAACCGATGGATCTGTCCATGATGTTAACTTTTTAGATATCATCGAATATGAAATAGGCGCCTATTATGTATTGGACAAAGGATACGTTGATTTTAACCGACTATATCTTATAGATCAAAGCAATGCCTATTTTGTAACCCGATTAAAAGAAAATACAAATTACCGGAGATTGTATTCTGCTAAAGTAGACAAGTCCACCGGCATATTATGTGATCAAACTATCAAGCTAAACAATCATTATGCTTCTAAGGACTATCCGGCGAAACTTCGAAGAATAAAATATTATGATGAAGTAACGGACAACACTTTTGAATTTGTTAGTAATAATTTCTCGTTGACAGCTCTTGATATTGCCAAGCTATATAAGTATCGTTGGTCTGTTGAATTATTTTTTAAATGGATCAAACAGCATCTAAAAGTTAAATCCTTTTGGGGTTACTCTGATAATGCTGTAAGAGTACAGGTTTACACTGCCATAATTGCATATGTAACTGTGGCGATCATGAAAGAAAAACTGAAACTAAAACATACGAATTATGAAATACTACAGGTTTTAAGCATAACGTTACTTAATAAAACTCAAGTAGGACAACTGTTTCAAGAAAATAATCTTCAAGATTTCAAAGAACTAAAATGCAATCAATTGATTTTGCTCTAATTAAGTTAGGACGCTAGTGACATTGGTTTGTATGTAATTATTGGCTGTATTGTCATTGTTATAATTTAATGTTATCACAGGGTTGGTATATCCCATACGCGTTGTTGAAGTGAGATGCCCCTGGTTGTCCATCAGTCCGAGATTTAAGCCAGTTGCATTATAGGAGCCATCTTTATTATACGGCCCCACTATTGGGGCAGCTACAAGAGCAAGCCTGTAGGCGACTGAATTGCTGGCTGAACTGCTTACACCGTTGCCAGTGGAAAGTATGGCAGTAGTAACATCATTCGTATAGTTTGTTTTGGAACCCATGCTCAGCCACCTGGAAACTTTGTTGTCAATATTGTACGTAACCGATTTCCTGTTGTAATCATTACCTTTAAGTATGCCATCCTGGCCGGTATAACCTATAGACAAGTAATAGCGTGTTGACTCATTGGCTCCTGAAAGACTAAGGGTATGATTTTGAGAAGCACCAGTACGGAAAATATAGTCATACCAGTTAGTTCTTACTACGTTCCCGTCCGGGCCGATGGAGGTTCCATAATAATTTGTTGTAGCATTGTATGTACCTGCATTCTTTAATCCTTCATTTTTTATTTCAAGGTATTGATCTGCATTTAAAATTGATGCCAGCCTCACCGCTTTACTCCAGCCAAAGAATACATCATAAACCAGCTTGGCCTTTCCCTGTTTACCTTTTTTGGTGGTAATAAAAACAACTCCGTTTGCAGCCCTGCTCCCGTAAATGCTGGTAGCGGACGCATCTTTGGCAATATCTATACTTTCAATATCAGCAGGATTAATGGAGGCAAGCGGATTGTTTGAAGCATTTCCGCCTACATTAATATCGTCAGTAATAACGGGTATCCCATCTATTACCACCAACGGATACGAACTTAATGAAAGAGAATTGGTGCCTCTTATCCTGAAAACGGGAGCCTGGTTCACTACCCCTGAATTGGCTATGATGTTAACACCTGTTGAACGGCCGTTCAAAGTGCCTTCAAAACTTTGAACAGGCAATTCTGCAATGGCATCGCCACTTACTTTAGTCACGCTGCCGGTATTCAGGCGTTTACTGGACGTGCCGTAACCTATCACCAGGGCTTCATCCAGTTGACTTACCGCTGGCAATAAGTGAATTGATATCTGTGTAAGTCCGTTTACAGAAACCCGCTGTGTTTCATAGCCTATACTGCTAATGATAAGCGTGGCATTACCATTGAGCCCTTTGAGTGTAAAATCCCCTGAATTATTAGTAGTGGTGATTTGTTTACTTCCTTTTACAGCTACTGTAGCGCCGGCTACAGGCTCATTTTTATCATTTGTTATGATGCCTTTCAGATCAATAAATGCCGCGTTTGCATCAAAGCAAAAGGCCAATAATAAAATAAAGGTGAGCCTCATCCTACTGGTGTTTGGCGTTGGTATCAGCAGGAAGTTAAAATAAACTTTTACACACATGTTTTAAAGTTTTGGTTGAGAGAAACAAAGTTCGGTAACTATTATGAATGACTAGATCATAATACAAGTATATAGCAAAGGACGCAGATCGTATATTATTCTTTACAATGAAAAGAAGTGGTAAATATGTGCACTTTATCAGACTATGTAAAAAGCCATGGCATAGTTTATTAACATGTGTCTATTCCAAAATATAAATCTTGAAAAATGAAAGATAAATATGCGAAATAAATAAAAATTTAATTGGTTTAGTCTCCGACAGATGTTCCAATATTATACAAGGCCGGTGGCAAATCCCAAAACTTTATAAGAAGTCATTAAACGTCCTTTAGCCCTGATTTTGAAATACTTTTGTTGCGTTCTGCCTTTCATTGTCGCACTATCTCATTAAGACTAAATATTAAAATAATAATTTTATCAGAATAATTTTTCCGAAATGCTTTGGCAAGAGCAATAATATAAGATGTTTAAATTTCGGATCAAGTCTACTCCACTTAGAAGGGTGCATTCTGATTATTCATATCATCGTCTTTGCTTTTCTTAAATTCCAGTTTTCCAAACTTGTACAAAACGCTTATACCAAATGATCGAAACGGAACCTGACGTAAACTCACCTGTTGAAAATTTGAACCAAACGTTTCTCTTGTTTGATTAACATATTTACCGAAAGGATTTGCAGCCGTTAAACCTATACTTAGCTTCTTATTAAAAAGCTGTTTTTTCATTGCCATATTATAGGAAATAAAAGAAGTTTGCGATCCTTGTATAGAAGTTTCTTTAGAACGAAAATTGCCAAAGAATTCGAAGGCTAAATCTTTATTCACCAGGTATGTTCCGTTCAGGTTCAAACGATAGCCAAAAGAGCTTCTTACGATTCCGCCATTGGCGTTGTCAGTAACACGCTGGTTAAAAAGAAAGGTATTTGAACGAAAGGTTAGTTTATTATTCACGGCAAGAGTTCCGGATATATTACCTCCCGTTCGTTCTTCGGCATTTATATTTTTTCTGGTGGAAACTGTAACATCATTATAGATAGAATCACCAATCTTATAAATGGGATAGTAAGTAGAATAGTTTGTTATATCATCTGAGTTTTTCCGATAGATAAGCGACAGATTGATATTTGATCCTTTCTCAAAAGTTAGATTATAACCCAATTCAAAGTTGTTGCCAATTTCAGGTCTGAGAGAAGGGTTGCCCATTGATATATTATGTGGATCGCTTAGATTTACAAATGGATTCAACTCTCTGTATTCAGGGCGTTCTATACGATATGAATAGCTGAGCTTAAGAATTTGACTCTTACTAAACGAATGAGAAACAATAAAAGAAGGTGCAAATTTAGAATAAGAAGGAACCGCTACATTATGCGCAGTGGAATAGTCTGCTTTGGTTACTGTATACTCATATCTGCCCCCGGCCTTAACATCAAGAATTTTTCCTATAGAAAAAGAGGATGAAAGATAGTAAGAATATACATCTCTTTTATAATTTAGCGAATAGGACTGCTTAGGATCAATCATAAAAGAATTTAACCCCTTGTTATAAGAGTAAACATCTGCAGCACTATTGATCTTGATTTCTTCATTCTTTACGCCCGTTTCCAACTTAAATTTTTCACTGATGGGTTGGACGTAGTCTATTGAAAATTCCGACTCGGTATTCTTACCCGGATTGTTGCTGTTTGATCCACCGAATATAGAAGATGAAGCAAGATAGCTTTGCGTTTGAGAATAATAAGATGTGTTTCTTCCATAGCTGGTATTGTAAGAAATGTCTAACTCCTGGTCTTCTTTTTTAAATGTTTTTTTATAGTCAATATTCCAGTCTATTGAATTGTTATTAGAATGATTTTCAGCATTGCGTATAGTATTGGTATCTGAAAGTTTAGCATCGTAATAATCCTTCAATAAAGACTCCTGGTAAGTAATCCCATTATCTTTATTGATAGAATGATGATAACCTAAGGACCCTGAAAGATTATCTTTTTTAGTGAAAGACCAATCAAACCCTACTCCTGTCTGGTAACCATTTCTAACAAAACTGCTGTTTCCATTTTGTAAGAAATTTGTTTTTGTATGTTTTGATGTGTCTGTAGAGATTCTGTTTGATTGATTGAGTGTTGTTGCTCTTAGCTGGCCGTTACCACTGAAGTATGTATGCATTCCAAAGTTATTGTGGCGATAGTTAAAGTTAAATGATCCATTTTCCAAACGGGTACCTGCAGACAAGTTTACACTACCATTTATTCCACGAACGTCACTTTTTTTAAGAATTATATTGATAATACCTCCCGAACC
>JAABUK010009975.1_pt1 | contig 12818 bp, 14 predicted proteins | sample 5559141 | NCBI WGS metagenome assembly JAABUK01 (sample SAMN10711869, study PRJNA513367) | rock metagenome | isolation source: Antarctica rocks | place: Antarctica: Victoria Land, Pudding Butte nord | collected 2016-01-03
AGTTCAGACTTTCTGAACCACATCATATGTGATTGCCAATGGTCAGCACAAATGTGCCTGTGTACACGACACAAGCACATTCAGAAGCACTACTGCAAAAACAACACAGGGAGTGTGAATAGAAAACATGGCGCAGGTGGACACCTGACGCATGGCTTCATGACTCCCAAGCGCAGAATATCTGCTACATCAGTCTACTTTGAGTCTATGCCTTACAGACTGGACGAGAGCACCGGCCTAGTAGATTATGATACTCTAGACCAGACCTCCACATTGTTCCGTCCCCGCCTTATAATTGCTGGTATGCTCATGCACCTCCTGCTTAATATAATCTACAAACAGCTACTGTCAACCTTTGCAGCATTGCCAAAGTGAACAATGTCTCTCAGGCAACATTGTGCACTAGGTACAAGCACCTCTTGCTCACCACTTGACAGCATCCCTCTCTACATGAGTAGCTCAGGTCATGAAGTACAGGCTTCTGCCCAAATAGCTGACAGCAGCCGTCCATGTGTGTAGGTGCGTCAGCATATGCGCGTGACTACAACTACGCCCGCATGAGGAAGGCTGCAGACAATGTGGGCGCGTACCTCATGACAGACATGGCCCACACATCTGGCCTTGTGGCTGCTGGGGTGGTTGCTGACCCCTTTGAGCATTCCCATGTTGTGACCACCACCACCCACAAGTCCCTCAGGGGGCCCCGTGGAGGTACATACTGTAGCCTGACTGCTCAATTTGAACATTGTATGCTGAAAGATAAGTCTCTTCTGGGTTTTGCAAAGTGCAGTGTGCTTTGCAATGCTGTGGACCATGACTAGACATGTATGTTTTTGAGAGGGTCTTGCATTGGGCTTTGGTTTGGCCATATGTGCTGTGCTGCATGTTCTTAATGACTGTCAATTAAGCAGTCAATGAAGGAATCAAATGCAATCAATCAATCCGTCAATCATTGAAAGAAGTTGATTGATTGATTGTGATAGTCAATGTGCTACGTAGTACTGCCAAGGTCATCATACCATGTGCAAGGCTGGCAGCAAGTTCAGGAGAGACAGTGGTGCCGACTAGCATGCTTGTGCTGTTGTGGGAGTACAGTCTTGTAGGGCAATTTAACAGGGGAGCTGTTGACAAGTCGTCTGTCTGTCTGTCTGTCTGTCTGTCTATCTGTCTGTCTGTCTGTTTGTCTGTGACAACAATTGTACTTTGGTTATGATGCATCAAACGATATCAGCTGCCCCAGCCACTCTGTGCAGGAGAGGATCCTGACTACACGCTGTTGCAGCTAGGATCCTCTCCTGCACAGAGTGGCAGGAGAGCAATCAAACAGTCAATCTGCCGGCACAGTTCGACAGCACCAACACTCAACATGTTGCATGCACTGAGTGCGTACGTGTGTGTCTGCCCAGGCATGATCTTTTACCGCAAGGACCTGGGGGAGGCCATCAACCAGTCAGTCTTCCCAGGCCTGCAGGGCGGCCCCCACAATCACACCATCTCAGGCATTGCAGTTGCTCTCAAGATGGCCCAGGCCCCTGAGTTCAAGGCCTACCAGCAGCAGATTGTGGACAACTGCAGAGCGCTGGCTGACAGGTGTCTACTCTCTACATGCACAGCAACCTATACAGACCTACAATCATGCAAATAACGTTACCTTTGCCTGTACATGTATGTAACAAAGTGACTTGTACCTACTCAGGCACATGTCACCAGAAGTATAGATCATCACACAGCCTGTTGACTCACTGCACGTAGCATTGTCTGTCCACTGGGTGTGTCAATATTTGCAAGAGGTCTGAGAGGGTGGTGATCAGGGGCTTACTAGCAATGCTGCTCATGTGTCACACCCCTCATTCCATGCTGTTCAGTTGTGGTGGATTCATTTATGAGGTCATAGCTCTGCAAGCGGCATGATGGCTTTTCAGCTTGGTGCACCTCAGCTGCTTGCAATGACAACAATGCCTGAAGCCGTGGTTCTTCAACTGCGCGAAGAGTATAGCGTGAAGCGATGGTTCCTCAACTGTATGCGACTGATGCGTTATGACAGCAACCCAGAACATTTGCAAGCGTCCAAGTGTGTCAATGTGTCTCCCTTGACACACTCTTTTCAGGCACGGCATGCATGATCACATCAAACTAGTCGGCCTGAAGCTATGAGTGCCAGCCTTCAAAGCCATGTAGACATGAAGGTTGTCCACCTCATCCTCACAGCACTTGCAAAGCACTCACAGTGGATGCTTCAACACAGGTTGATGACGCTAGGCTACACCCTGGTCAGTGGTGGCACAGACAACCACCTGATACTGGTGGACCTCAAGCCATCAGGTGTGGATGGTGCTAGAGCGCAGAGCGTCCTGGATCTAGCATCCATCACACTCAACAAGAACAGTGTGCCCGGAGACAAGTCTGCCATCATTCCGGGTGGAGTGCGCATTGGCACGCCAGCTCTGACCACCAGGGGTTTCAAGCAGGATGACTTTGTCAGGATTGCTGACTTCTTGGACAGGTGGGGGCTGTTTTGCTGTTCTGCTGCACTGCATTCTTGTGCTGGACTATGTCAGCTTGCTGCAGGACTTTGCTTAAGCACTGCTTGTAGCAGCGTCAATCTTGCATGCAAGATTGCCCTGCTTTGATGATCAGTAGTTGTGCTGTGATCAGGCACCAGTTGCAATACACATCAGTGCGCTATCTGTACAGCAGGTTTGCTGATATACTGTCAATATGACATAGCTGTTGGCTTATTTTGTGTCTAGCAGCTGGTGTACAACAGGCATTGCTGTATAATGCAAGAGGCACTGCTGCGTAATGCAGGGGCATCAAGATTGCCATTGACCTGAAGAACAGCACACCTGAGGATGGCAAGCTGCGAGCTTTCCACCGGCATCTAAAGGCTAATGCCGACAGGAGTGACATCCAGAAGTTGCGAGAAGAGGTTGAGGCCTTTGCAACCGACTTCCCCATGCCTGGTTTGTGAGAATAGGAACTCCGAAATTGGCATTCGCTTGCTGGGCCCTGTGTGTGGTGTCTTTCGTTGGCTGTGTACTAGATCTGTGTTGTTGGTGTTAGCTAACTGCTAAATTCATTTACTGAACGTGTGTTGATAGGGTTTTTGTGTGTGTCGATCTGCATTGTGGTCATGGTTCCTGCTTGCTGCACCAAGTTCCTGCTTGCTGCACCAAGTTTGAGTGCAATGGTACGGAAACCCTCTTGATAGGTTGGATCTTGGGTATACATACCTAAGGATACATAGTTGCTGAGGTAGTGATGTCGACATTGTCTATTGTACAGCGTCAGCATTAGGCAGGATCATCTCGTTTCTAACAATAAATCAGGCACAAATCTAGCAATACAATCATAATGCAATGAAAACTCGAATGGGCAATATGCAATCGTCAGCATCAGACTGCTGCAAACCTCAACATTGTTTAGCATAAGTACCCAACATGCATGTCAATAATTTGTTCTCACTGCTGCTGCGACGTTGCATAAGTTCTAAATCTATTCATGTCTGTCTGTAAAATGCGCTCCACCAGTGGTGTAATAGCCTGCAGTCACAAGCAGAAATGAGGATTGTGCATGCACTTACAGCTTCGGATGCAGTATTTGCGAGAATGCATACTTTCCCTCTTTGACAACTTACACTGGCAAAAGGAGTCAGTGGTCCTGGGACCTCATATGTTATTGTCAACTTGACTGTACATGCATTAGGACCTTTCTTGTAGAATCTAACTTGGCCCCTGCATGACAGTGATCCCTTACACCTGCTCATCTGAGAAAACAGCACGCCACAACAGGAGCCAACACCAGATTTGCCGTGGCTAAAGCCAGTGAGCCAAGACAAATCTGACTCTGTATGAGGTGCCAGCCATATGTCACCTGTTTGGAACTTCTATGCCACTTGAGTTGGATCCTGGCAGCGACCTCCAATGGATCTGCAGATCAAGGTAAGACTTACAAGCTTTTGCATAGATTATGTGCAGCTTTTGCAATAACATTATGTTCATCTGCATAATTATGTGTGACTCTCCTGAGTCGCACATAGCAGCCTCTATACCTTTTGATGCTTGATAGGCGTCAGGTCGAGAGCTCGCCAAGACAGCTCCCAATTTCGTCCAAACTGGTTAGTGCACAAAACCCATTTGCTTTGTTTTGGATCGTCAGGGACTATTTCGATGCGGTTGATCCACGGCATCCACTTGGTGATTTGGGTCTTGTCTCGCCACAGGTCCCAAGCAGTTTCGAGAGGTACACTAACATCTACCTGAGCACTGCAATAGCACAAAATTTGCCACATTCGGTCTCAAGTCGCAACAAACAGCTCCTGTGTGCCATTGTCTTCACAGCGCCTGAATTGTTACTTGTTTTCAAGTGCCGCCGACCAACGACGTCCGTTGCTGGTGAATCTTTCTCTTGTGTTGCTTGATCGCTTTAGCAAAACGGGCGCTCTCGAACAATGGACACAGCTGCTGCTCGGGGAAGTCAAGGCGGCCTGAAAGGCACACCAAGGCTATGACAAGCCACTCGATGTGGCAGTGAGAGGCTCAAACGTGCAGCTTTCAAGCAACCTGCATGCCATAGTCACACCTTGCAACTCCACGGCCGAGCAACTGGCTGACAAGTGCGCAAGGACATAAGCTGGCTCACGCCTAGACGAAGCAAAAGCTGCGGAACTAGGCGAACCCAGATAATGTGTGTTCTGTAGGCCAGGTATTGCGTGGACTTGCATGCCAGTGCGCAATGTTTGACTTTGACCATTTGATGACAGGCCATGCAGAAGCACTGCAGACTACATGTGTGAGCATCGGCTTGAATGTCGTTGGCATGAAGATGTGAGAAACATGGTGAACGCTGAAAACATAAAGGGTACTGCCTTCTGGTGGGCCACCATGGCATTGTCTGGAAGCCAGTCGTATGTGGCACATGTATCAGCCTGGCACAAGCAAGTGGCACCAGCAGATCATGATAGTGTTTGTTGAAACACAGATAAAGTGCTTTTTAGACAGACAGCAAGCTCTGCATACTCGCAATCTCACCTCAACAGTCAGACTGCTACCACTATGTCTTGACAGAGTTCTGAACTGAGAGTCATTGCTTTTTACATTTGTTTTTCCATTTCAAACACCACACCAGGTGTCATGCAGGTCGAATTTTGTACTCAGCTGCCTTGTGACGTCTTCCAAGACATCATTGATACAGCTGTGTGACTGTGTTGTTGCATCTGGATGCTCCCCAGACCCAAGCTGTGTACCTCCATGGAATGCCTTAAGCATTTGTGAGTGATCATCAATTGGATGTGCTCGAGTGTCCTCAATGTCACTGACAAGCTCATCCAAGCTCCTGATGACCTACACTCAGCAATCACTGCTTTCAGCCTACACCATGAGATCAGCCTGCGGCATGATTGGCAATGCTCAGACATAGCAGCTGTTTCCTTAGTGGTATGAGTCCGATGACCAATTCTCGAAACTGCACTTGTCAGCAAAGCTCGGTAAACCGCCGGGATCAGTGTGTATGTACGAAAGTATAGCAGCTGTTTGGCAGCATCATATTTGGTGAGCAGACAGCAAATGTCACCTGAGATAAATCACCCATGACCTGCTGCTGCCCTTGCAACACCTCACCACTCAAGTCATCTTGCAACAGGACAGCAGCGGCACCTTTTGGCTTCCTCTTATGATTACTCGCTGTCGGCTTCTTCACTAGTCCATTGCTCTTCTTGCCTGCAGCATGCTGTCAAGCTAGTTACCATGCAGTGAGTGCTGGCCGCAGCATACAATCAAGTCTGACCATTGGCAGCACCCACAGCAGAGAGCAACAGCGACTGCATTGTGAATCCATACACAGCACAGTAATGCAGAACAGACAGCACATTTGACCTCAGATACATTGTAGTTGCTAGCATCATCACGGCATGGTCAAATCAAGGTAAGGACTGTGGCACATGATTATGCATGCACACCCCATAGGGTGGCAAACTGCTCAGGCTGAAGCTTGTGGTGCGAGTGTTGCATCCTTCCAGCATCAAAGGCAGCTTCCAGTGTGCATTGAGCAACATGCATGGCATTGAAAGTACAGTGAATGATGAATAGGGTGCATGGCCTACCTAATGCGGTGGTGGGCTTCGTGCGGGCTACTGCAGGTTTGGGGGGGTCAGCAGGGGTGGGTGTCCTGGAAGCCAGCTTCAGATTCTCCTGCTGCAGCTGTGCCACCCTTGCCTCAGCCCTGCAGCTAGCCCAGAAAGATGATATACAATTACCAAAAAAGCGCATTGTAGCTTCGCCAGATTGCGCAGTATAACATGGAGGCTGCCATTAGCATTAGCCTGTAGTTGCATGCAACCATTATTGCGTCGTCTACTTTGCAGCATGCAAATTGTTTTGAACAGCAGGTATTGGATGACGAAATGATTGTAAGCAGGCAGCAGCTTTTGATTGGACATGATGCATACCTTTGTCTTTCAACAGCCTGCCCTTCAAGGCTGCTTTTCAATCCCTCAATCTCACACATGACTTCAGCCTTCCACACATTCAGCTTGGCAGCTTCCATGGCAGCTGCTGCAGCTGACAATGCCTGATCTGGCATCCTGCTCTCAGCGTCACCTTCAGGGTCAGCTGCTCTGCCTGCAACTTGCACAGTTGTACCTGATCTATCGGCCACATCAGGATGCCCATAGGATCTAAGCACCGCCTGATCAGCAGCCAGGGCTTGTCTGGGCATAGCCTTTGGACCAGCCCTGGCTTGCTGCTGTGCCTGCTGACCGGACATGACTTGCTGTGTCCTGACAGGCTGAGCAGAATTCGGTCCCATCATGCCTGAGCTGCGCTCCCTCAAAGCAGCTGTTGAACTGTGTTGAGCCTGAGGCAGCAGCTCATCAGGTTCATAGTCAGATTCACGTCCAGCAGCAGCCTGGCTCCAGACTGCATGATCTGCAGCTGCTCTAGATCGCCCTTCTTCTTCTGCCACCTGAACTTCCCTGAATGCCTCTGAAACACCACACAGATATGCATTGTCAGCTGCCGCGTCAGCTGCTGCATCGTCTGCCATGGCAGCTGTTGCTTGCTGCTGACAAATATCCTGGTTTGCAGCCAACTGTGCTTGATGCTCCTGGAAAGACACTGTCCTGCGTGCTGGGCATGCTGCGCCTGCTGTGCTGTGCCGCTCAAATTGATCTGAAGCAATCATGTGCTCTGTGTACAAATTGCCTGTCTGACCATGTTGACGCTGATGTGATGCGGGACCTGCCCACTCATCAAAGGAAGCTGAACCAACAGCAGCATTGTCAAGCAACTGATGTGCATTGTGGACTGATGTGTCTGCAAGGTAGCCACCACTGAAGCTGGCATCAGCAGATTCACCTTCCTCCAGCACACCAGGCCTGACAGCTCCTGTAGCAGCTGCAAACTGACTCATGTTTGCAGTTGGTTGTGACTGTAGCTGTGATCTGGAGCCAAAGTCAAAAAGCTGTGCTGCTGGGTGTGCTGTGCTGGGTCGCCTGACAGCCTTAGCTGTAACAGCAGCTTTTGGCTTGGCACTGACTGGCCTAGCTGAAGCTTTTGGTATTGCTGCTCGGCTGCTTTGTTTGCTGACTCCCTGAGCGCCATCAAAGTTGCTGTTCTCCTTGTCTGCTTGCTGTCTGATATGTTGACTGTCAGCAGTGACCTTGGGCACCAGGGTCCTGCGGCTGGATGCAGCAAGTGTGCTTTTCTGTGACGTTTCATGACCCATACTCCTGTCTGTACCCTCTGACTGCAGCTGATGCTGGCTGCCATGTTCACCTTGAATGCCCCCGCCTGTCAACAGCCCCTGCTGATGCTGGGGATGCCCTCTTTCCTGCCCTTGCTGGGAATTGGCTGTGGACCGTGCCTCACCCAGCAGAGCCAAAGTTGCATGGTCTGAGACCTGAGAGGGATCTGCTTTGAGTGCTGAGTGAGCGCTGCCCTTTGGCATCATCTGGAGCACGCCTGAAAGCCCCTCTGCATTGCTGCGCAGGTCCACACGCAGCAGCCCCTTGTGTTTCCTCATCAGCTTGCTGAACCTCTTGCCACTGCACATGCAGCAGCGCTTTCAGAAATGAAAGTCCATGGGAAAGGCTTGAGTTTGTTGTATTGCAAGAGCCTTGTCTGTCAGATGCGATTGCATGTACGTGCATCAGAAGGCTGCTTGAGGGCCCGTTTGGAGTGAGCTGTGTTGGTTTTGACAGCGCTGCTGTACAATCAGCCCATGCAACTTTGTGGTAACAGTCACAGCTCTCTCAGTGTACAGTCAGTGACATAGGCATCCTGAATGATGGCTGTGCAAACAGACTTTCACAGGCAGTTCCCTGGTCACGCCCAGAAAGCAAAGGCAGCTTGCGAAACATAAAGGGATACCAAGCGCACCTCTTCAAGGTGAGCTGGTTGGCAGACAAGTCAAGCAGGACCATGCTGCAATCCATGACTAAGGCATCCAGCAGAATATCAGCGCCAGCATCACTGATCTGCACCAAAAGCAAGCCCAGGTCACACTGTGCTGAGCAATGCAACTCTGCTGTGGGGTGTGAGGTTACCGTGCAAGCAAAGACTGAATTTGGGCATGTCGTGCAGCTTGACTAGAAGCACCCATCAGTTGAGGCAAGAGACATATTAGCACATCACAATGTGCAGAGATCTGAGCAGAAAGAAGCTGGATGCTAATTCAGATCAGCAAACTGTGCCACCCTTGATGAATGCTAGAGCACATTCATCAAGCACGACAAGAACAACAGCATCAATGGCAGACAATGCTCACTCAATGCATCGTGGCCACCATTGGCTTGCATGCATTCAAGAGTCACTGCACAATCAAACAAAGATCTGGGTTTCTCCACATTGGTGCCCTCACTTTGTTCTCTGCCAGGTGGAGTATCTGCAGGCCTCCACAGCGAGCCTGCACCCGGCCTCTGATCTCACGATTCCTGGCCCTGAACTGCTGCCGCCTCAGGTGGGGTGCCAAGCTCAGGTCTGGGTACTCCCTCAATCCCTCATGCCACTCCTGAACATCTGCCTCAGCTGCATTTGCCTGCAGTGAACAACTATGAATGGGAGGCACTCCAAACGTCTGGGTTTGAGTTTTCTCAACCTTTGTGATTGCTAACATAGATGCGCATTCTCACACACACACACACACAGACTAGTCCATTCAAATGCACAGACACTTACCCTACTATTTGGCAGATGCTGAGATTGCGCACAAGTGGTGCAATGACAGCTGCACCCCAGATTGTTTGATTTTTCTTCAGCATGGAGCAGGAAGCATGGCACACTGCAGAGCTTCTTTTACCTTGATGATGCCTGCCAGAACCTTGACACCTTCATCACTGATCTTGCACCCAGAAAGGTTCAGCTCTGCAATGGTCTGGTTGGTGCGCAAGCCATCACTGAGCACCTGCAGTGCCAGCCAAGTTCAAGCAGCCCTGAAGCAGCTCTGCTACGGCAGCTGACTGCAAACGTGTCTGACACTTTGCATGGCGATCACGCTCACAGTAGTCATTAAAAGTGATGTACCGAATAGTGTTGACTTAGACATAAGAATTGGGTTGGCTGACATAACTAGACATATCTGGTTTAATCCAGGCCTGGTGGCTCAACGGTAGAGCATTCGACTCCAGATCGAAAGGTTGCGTGTTCAAATCACGTCTAGGTCATTCTTTTGGTGCTTTTGGCATTGACAAAGGTTCACAATACAGGCTGCCTACACTAGCTGTCGACTTTGGCTCAATTTCTGGAGATTTTCCAAGTTTTGTTGCAGTTCGCAGGCTTTTGGGCCTTGTTGTCTGTGGATTTGTTCGACCCAGAATCATGCAATAGGCAGATGTAATAGGTGCACACATGCTTGCAGCTGAGAAGGCAGCGGAGCACTAGTGTACTCTGGGCAGCACCCTTTGCAGCAACAGGTGCAACTGCTGAGTAATGATGTGCACTAATACTATTTGTTACACCCTGGGTGGCTCACCTGCAGGGTTGCATCCCCAATGGCGCTGCCCGCCAGGGACAGGGTCTGCAGGTTTTGATGAGCCCCCAAGCTGCTGCAGAGTGCCTTCCAAATGGCTGCAGGCAGGCTCTGCAATCGCACAAGCAACTAAATAACTGGCTATAAATAGGCGTATGCTCCATGAATTGCTGTAGAAAACAGATTGTGTCAGTTTGCATAATGAATGTGGGAGCCATCAATGCAGAGGTGACACCAGAACAAAAAGCATCACAGGGAGTTTGCTCCCGTTTGAGTGCGTTTTGAACAATAGAGATCAAAAGAAAGCTTGCTGGTGTTGAGCAACATTGGTGCCCATACAGATGTCAGGTCGCAAAACACATAGCATCTCGCACACATGCATGCACAGGCATCGCCCTGATGTCCACCGTTGGGTCCACAGGCCTTGCCCATAACATGTCAGGGCATGTTGTCATGACGCTTGCATGACCATGTTATCATGACACTTGCGTGACTGACTCAGTCCTGCGTGCTGCTGTATAGAAACTTGCCATGCCAATTGTGAGCTCCTCAAGGGCAGCCCCATGGGCAAGCACCTCCTTGATGGCAGAAGGCACCTTGCCCTTCAGCTTGGGGTTGCACGCCAGGTCCACTGTACTCTTCACCAAGGTTTCATGGTCTGCACTAGCTAGGGAATACTTGGGCTTGCAGTGCAGCTTGACTGCATCAGCTTCCAGCCTATCGTACTCTCTGCAGAAGCGCCCAGAAGTGCAAAACTGCTGAGGTGACTAGATTCAGACACAGTGATGACACCACTACAGTGCTGCAGGATTTGAACATCTGCAAAATGCCACGGTCTCACACTTCTGTTGAACTGGAGCGGCGATGCGCCATTTCAGACAAGAACCCAACTACAGACAAAGAAAACGACCCAACTGACCACACAAGGTAAGCAAATTCTGCAGCTGCTGACTACAGCAGTGCAAAAGAGCAGAGCAGATGCTTACTTGGGGAAGCATTCCAACTTGAGTGTACGCAAACCATCCACCCCTTTTGTCAGCTTCTTTGCTAGTTGCAACAGGTCTGTCACTGCCATCAGGGACAGGTTCACCTGTGAACAGTCGAGCTGCTGGCTAAGCAGATATATTGCAAGAAATGCGCATGAGCCTGCTCAGATCTACAACTCACATTGACCCAGCCAGAATCAACTTGGTTCTGCAATTCATCTCCGCTGCTGCTGATGCGCTTGTGCACCACCTTCTTGGGCCGCTTACTGCAGCCAATTCAATCAGAAGATCAGCTGTGTGGTGTCAAAATCTGATGTGTGATGGTTCTCACACGTGCATGCCTCAAAGCCTATGGTCAAGGGCTGCACGCTCATCAGCAGCATGTCTCGCAGGATGAAAGACAGACCTTTTATCTTTTGCGGGCCTTTTCGACTGTTGCGCCGCCGGCTCAAACACACGACGAGTGGCTGCGGAAGCGTTTGTGAGGTCGTCAGGCAGATCAGACGTCTTGCGCAATACCTTGTTGCCATATACACGCCCGTGAAACGTTGTTACCCTGGTATCCATCCCAGCAACCTACGCGTATAAGGTCCTGACAGCCAAGACACTTTATGGGCCGGCGAGTCTGGGTATCTGCATCGTGCGCAACTGCAGCAGTAGAACCGCGCTCTTTGGGTCAAAGGCTGATCAGCTGACTTTGGTAGGGGCGGTTTGCTGCTTGGGGCGCTTGTTGCAAGGCGGTTCAAACTAGTGCCCTGCAAGCTCTCATGCCGTGCTTTGTTCCATCAGCTTGCAGATCGACCGACCCGCAATCCCAAGACCCCTCGATTCTCACAGTGCTTGCAGCTTCGGACCTTGTCGCCAGGTACTTCCCAAGTCGGAAGCAAAAGGCGTGTCCTGCAGCGTGTTGGGTGGGAAAATACCTGTAGATCAGTTTGGCAAAGAATCGCAAGCCTGTCAACGGATATAAACATACACGGCATATCGAGAGCAGATCAGCACATGATGCGTATACGGGATTGACCTAGGTGCTCGTGTCTCATGGCGAGAGGGGCCAACCCAAGTCAGGAGCTGTCGCAGAACAAGTCACAGGTGCAGGTGCAGGTTGCCGAACGCTCTGTGCGATCACTTCACGACATGCAAGCAACAATGTCTTTTCGTTGCAGATAGAAAGCAATCGTGAGCTGCGTAAAGGCTACCGAGACCTTCAGCAGTCCATCCAAAGTGAGCCTGCAACCTGAAAGAAAGATGTTAAACCACTGCTGGCTCTGTTGACTTTCCTCAACTTTGGTTGTGTCACTGCAGGGAGCAAAGATGACTTGGGTGACTTTTCAAAGGACAGTCTGCAGGAGGCGCTGGGCAATGCAAATCTTTTGCATGAAAGAGGTGACTGTTTTAAATGTCACCACTGCTGTTCATTATTGTTTTCGCCAGCATGCCAGTTGTGTGTTGGATCTCAGAAAGTTATACATTAGTAGCTTGTTGCTTGCTGCATCAACCACTGTGCACTGCAGTCAATAGGCCAAGAGAACAGGCAAAAGATTCTGAGGTGTTCTGCACACTGGCAGCCAGTGGAGTTGAGCAGGCAAAGAAGTTGGCAGCCGGAGCAAAGGTATTGTTCACTGTGAATTTTCCAGCACTTTGTTTCCGCATGCACAATACAAATATGTCACATGTCTGCGTGCTCCCGATGGCACACCATCTGCACCTGTTAACTCATACCCCCAGTATGCATGTACGCGTATTTGCATGATGGTAGGAACCTCTGATATTGAATACCTTGGCAGTGTTGTTTTGCTGCGTGTAGTCAAGGACAGCCAAAGATGTCATACGCCGGCTCAAATTCCGCTTTGCCTCAGACGCACAGGC
>JAABUK010009976.1_pt1 | contig 12818 bp, 10 predicted proteins | sample 5559141 | NCBI WGS metagenome assembly JAABUK01 (sample SAMN10711869, study PRJNA513367) | rock metagenome | isolation source: Antarctica rocks | place: Antarctica: Victoria Land, Pudding Butte nord | collected 2016-01-03
TACGGGTATATTAATAAGAACCTTAAAAAGGGATTTATTTAAGAATCTAAATTACTAGTAGGTTATCTAATCCTCTTTATATTAAAAAAGAATGGAAAGCTTAGATTATATATTAACTATTAGAAGTTAAATGATATTACTATCAAGAATCAATATCCTTTACTAAATATTAGTAAGTTATAGGATAGACTCTCTTAAGTAAAGATATTTATTAAGCTTAAGTTATAAAGAGCTTATAACTTAATCTAAATAAAAGAAGGAGAAGAATAGAAAACTATATTTAGGACTTGATATAGATATTATAAGTATCTAGTTATATTATTTAGACTTACTAATATACTAGTAATCTACTAAGTATTAATTAATAATATTATTTAAGCTTATCTAGATTATACTATAATTACTTACCTTAATAATATTTTAATCTACTCTAAGACTAAGGAAGAATATATCTAGTATATATAAGATATCTTAACCTACCTATTATAAGCTAGATTACTCCTTAAGCTAGAGAAGTACGAATTTTATAAAGAATCAGTGGAATTCCTAGGATTTATAATAAGTACTACAGGCATTCGTATAAGCCCTAAAAAGATCAAGGCTATAATAGAATAGCCTATACTATATAATATGAAATTAGTCTAGAGCTTCTTAGGATTTATAAACTTTAATAGAAGGTTTATTAAAAGGTATTTAAAGATAGTACTATTACTTATAAATATTATTAAAAAAGAAAAAGGATTTTAATAGAAACTAAGTTAATAGAAAGTATTCATGATATTAACGGAAGCCTATTAAAATCTATTAATACTCTATACCTTTCAAGTAAACGAACCTACTTATATTGAAATAGATACCTTGAATCTTATAATTAGCGCCTGTCTATATTAGGAAAAGGATAGTAAATAGTACCTAATTACTTATTACTTATAAAAAATATTAATAATAGAATAGAACTATAATATCTATGATAAGGAACTATTAATAGTAGTATACGCACTTTAGAATTAGAGGGTATATATTAAGAGTTATTTAGAACTTACTATCTTTATAGATTATAAGAACCTCTTAAACTTCATTATAATTAAGGAGTTAAACTAAAGATAAGTCTATTAATTAGAATTATTAGGATAGTATAAATTTAAGATACTATATACCCTAGGAAAAGATAATAGTTAAGCGGACGCCTTAAGTAAGTATATAGATTATATAGAATCTAAGGATATTATAAAGAAGCTAATTCTTAAATAAGAAAAGGATAGATTATTAGTATTAATATAGAGTTTAATAGCTATAACGCGAATTATAGTCTAAGATATTATACTAATCCTAAGGGAAGGCTATATTAACGACGACTTAATATTATAACTAAGAAATTAGTAACTAGGATAAGAGCTACTCTAGTATAAGGGAAAGATATACTTACCTAAGAAATATACTAAAGAAGTAATCTAGGATTACTATAATAATCCTTTATTAGAATATCTAGGAATCTCTAAAATAATAGAGCTTCTCTAATAAGAATATATAACGCTACGACTACGAACGTATATTAAGAAATATATCAAGGAATATATTTAATACTAGTAGAATAAGTCTATACGCCACGCTAAATATAGGTAAATATAATTTATACTAGTTCTAGATATATTATAAAAAGATATAATAATAGACTTTATTATTAAACTATTAAAATTAAAAGATCTAGTTACAGGGGATATCCTTAACTTAATAATAGTAATTATTAATAAGTTAATAAAGTATATAATCCTAATCCCTTATAAAGAAATATATAAAGTATATTAGCTAGGATTTATCCTTTTAAATAAGCTGATAAAAGATTATAGTATACCTAAATCTATTACTTTAGATAGGGATAGACTTTTTACGTCTTACTATTAAAAGACTCTGATCGCCGTAATTAGAATGAAGCTACGAATATCGACCGCTTACTATCTAGAAATAGACGATTAGATAGAACGTATAAATTAAATAATAGAAGTATACTTAAGATACTACGTTAGTTATAAGTAAAATAACTAGGTCTTACTACTTCCTATAATATAATTAGTACTTAATAATAAGAGATTAGATATAACTAGACTATCTCCATTCTTTATAAATTATAGAAGACACGCCAACTTATTTCTAGAACTAAGAAGGGATTCTAGGATAGAGAAGGTAATAGTATTAGTATCTAATATAAAAAGACTATATAATGATATATAGTAAACTATTAGTAAGGTTAATATAAAGACTTAATAACAAGTTAATAAGAAAAGAAAAATATATCCTTAGCTAAAGAAGGGGGATAAGGTTTATCTTTATATAAAAAACCTGAAGAGTAAGAGACTAAATAGGAAACTAGACTATATAAAAGTTAGACCATTTTTAATTAAGTAATTAAAGGGGGCTATTAACTATAAGCTATAGTTACTACCTAACGTCAAGGTACTCCTAGTATTCCATGTCTCCTTACTAGAACCAGCCGACTCCAAAACACCGCTTTAAGAAAGTTAGAAGTTTGAAGCTGAAACCAAGGAATACGAAGTCAAGAGGATCCTAGAATAGAGGGGTTAGGAATACTTCATTAAATAGAACGATTACGATAAATTAAAAAGTACCTAGGAACCTATTAAATACCTTCGGAATTATTAGGCGCTTCCATAATAATTCTATTAGGAGTAAAGCTAAGGGCGCTCTAATCGAAGTCGTCCTCTAGTACGAGTTATTCAGACTTAACATCTAGAAGAAAGTCCTCCGTATTAGGACTACCAATTAAAGTTACTTTATCCGCCTCTAGATCTATAATATTTTAGAGCTCGCCTTTAACTAGCTCCTATTCCTTCCTCTTTAGTTAATTTACCTCCGCTTGAAGCCGCGACCACTTTACGAGTACTTTACGAGCCTTCAATAACTTTTATTTTCATTAACGCTTGAGCTTAAACTATTACTCTATTAAAAACGGAGCTAGATTATATTAATACCTAGTATAAATATACTCTACATATTTCATTAATTACGCCCTAACGTAATATTTCTCTAAATAGTTCCTATCTAAATAGTACTTATAGACGTGTATAGTAACTATTAATAGACTAATCTTATTTATAAGAGCCTTCTAATAAGTAGTAAAGGATATTTTAGAAATTCGTTATATAAGTATTGAATAGAAAGAAAGACAGGTTTCTTAGGACGAGAAATCTTAGAGGGGGAACCTAGTATTACGTATATTAAAAGTATAATATAATATACTTAGCTAGTATATATAATAGGATACGCCGTACTTAGCGCGCTAGTATATTAAGCTATATTACTTAGTCCGCTAGTATACTAAGCTATAGGAATGATTAGTGTACTTAGGGACTAAGTATACTAAGTATACCTCTTAGTATAGATCTCCTATATCTATATAGATAGTAATATTTCCACGTAGATAGGAGCTCCGTGCTTAACTTATATTATAATTCTAGTAATCTCCTAAGTACTAAATATAATACCTTATACTAGACCTGTTTAATATTAGCCTACTTGTCTTACTTCCTTAATACTCCTCTTTACGAGAATTAATCATAGGTTTATCCTATCCACGGACAGAGTAAAATGTAATAAGTAGGCGCTAGCTAAGTAATTAACTAATTAGCTAATTAATTAGCTAATCTATTAACAGCTAACTTCTAATACTATTTATCATACTTTTTCAGTAGTAATATCCGAGGTAAGTACCTAAATCTAGACGAGGTATTAATATTTTAATAGTAGGGATATAGATAGGTAAGGGATCATTTAATTTTTAATATTTAGGATAATTTTAATAGTAGTAATCTATTCTTGAAGAACCTTAATACGATCTAAATAGTCTAATATAGTCTTAAATAAGCTAAAATTAAGCGAGTAGTATTCTTTAAAAAGGCGTATAAATTCGGTATTTCTAATAAGTTAATAAATAGCCTATAAATATAATATTATAAAGAAGGTATTATTAAACTCCTCCTAAATAAGCTTTAATTAAATATTAGGATTAATTAGTAGTATTATAATATCCGCCGCTTCTTAATACTTCTCTTCCTATTTAGTATATTCCTTATTACGTTTCTTAGTAATAGTAACTATTTCCCCCTCTTTAAATAGTAGATTAGGTATATATAATAATTAAGTATATTTCTAGAGCTTCTTAGACCGTAGTTTTACTTAGATGTTAATAAACTAGGATAGATAGTTCTTCTTATTAAGAGACTTGATCCGTGGATTATAGGAGGAATTATATATAGATATATTAACTAGGACTATAATTGATAAGTCTAATTAATACGATAAGTTTAACTAGTTAACAGGTCGGCTTTTAACTAATAATTAATGCGATAAGTCTAACTAGTTAATAGGTTAGCTTTTTAACTAAGTGTAAGAGATTTTAGTAGTAAGAGTAAGGAATACTACTCCCCGTTAGGACTAGACTAAATCAATGAATTAATAGAGTATAGAATAGCGACTTATAACGTAGTAGAGTACTAGGCTTATAACCTGTTAGACGAAGGCTATAAATAGTAGTATAGTAGATAGATTAATTAATTATCTAGAAAGATACGTTTGTCTAATACAGAGTTTTATAAGTGCCAAGACACTAAGATATGACTGTGATATCCAATTTCCAACATGAGTCCCCAGCTACTATAGTGAAGTAGAGGGCTTTTAGATACTACTGAGTACTATGCCACCACCCTCATCGAGGCTACTATCACTTCTACACATGGCGACGCGTATGAGGAGGCGGCTAGGAGTAATCAACGGATCCTTCGAAACCATATTCAGACTCCATGGGGTCTAAGAAAGACTGAAGTCACGGCAGTACTACAGCAAAGCCATGGTTATAGTGGCAGGAGTGAACATGATCTCGAGTAGAAGAACGCCAAGCCTGCCAAGACATCACGTGACGGAGCTAAAAAAGCGCTAGCCACGTCCCCATTTCCCTTACAACTGTCTCATCTCCCTTTGCCAGCAATGTCTCAATTTACCAAGGCTCTAAACGTTGATCCCCTGTCTTCTTTGACACGGCTTTCTCCCACAGTATACTACTATGATCCTATCAACACAGTCGTATCTAATGGCTCTCCCACAGTCCACCAAGAGACAAGAGCAACGAAGGAGGGTATCCCAACCTCGTCTTCACCAGCGCCCAAAATCATCGTCCTCTTCACCTGGATGTCCGCTCGCCCTGTCCATATCCTTAAATACCTGTCCAGCTATCAGACCCTCTACCCGACCTCTCGTATCATCATCGTTCGCAGTTCACCTGCAGATTTGATCTGGCGGTCCGCCGATGCGCAACGTCGTAGGCTCGATCCAGCCGTCTCCGCCATCCTCTGTCACCCCAACGCCGCTGAACGCTCGGATCCTGAAATCCTGCTTCACCTCTTCTCCAATGGTGGCTGCAGTCAACTGCTCCCACTTTTAGATTCTTACCGCCAGCAAATGTCCAATTCTTTTCCTCCACATATCAAAATTCTCGATTCTTGTCCCGGACACGGCAATTTCAAGGAGGCTCTGAATTCGCTGTCTGCTTCTTTTCCGCAATCGCAGCCCCTGTACACCATGCTTTATGGTGCTCTATACCTACTGCTAGGCATCTACTTGATTTCGTTCAACTTGTTTGACATCACGAACCCAATCGAGCGTATACAGCAAGCTTTGAACGACACGGATTCGTCGAAGAACGAGAGAGCTAGATGCTACATCTACGGTGACGCTGACAAGATGGTTCGCTGGCGTGATGTCGAAGCTCATGCTGAGGATGCAAGGCAGAAGGGGCTGGTAGTGCGCACTGAAAGGTTCGGAGGGAGCGGACATGTTGCACATGCTCGGCAAGGAGGAGGAGCGAGGTATTGGAAGATAGTTGACGAGATGTGGCGAGGGAGACAAGACAGACATGAAGGAGCTAAAGTCTGCTGAATATCTTCCATGCTTGATCCATTTCATCCAATAGAGGCACAGAAGCAAACGGAGAAACATTTCTAGATCCTGTTGCGAGAGGATATGCCTGGACAATACCAAACACAGTCCTGATGAGCCAAATGTCAGACAGCACACCAACCTTTATAGCTTTATTAAATTCTAAGCTAGAAGGAATTCGATCAGCTCTGGACAGAAGAATATGAGAGCCTGTTGGTATTGCTTGATGCTTAGGTATATTAATATCTAGCGAAGATCATGGCTGTGCAATGCTCAAGAACATCCTCGACTTCTCCGTTGCGATCAGTCATCTCTCATGACCGGCATCCACGGCACAGTCACCCGAGTCCCATCAGCCCTCAGATTCTTCACGCTTGGACCACCCCATACGATACGCCTGAACTCAATGCTCGGCTTCTCAGCTTCCGCTTCGGTCACAAACATCTTCCAGAGATGAAAAGACGAAGCCGGCCAATCATTCGCACTATGCTTGCGAAGGAAGTCCGCAGATTCATCTGCCGAATGCGACACCGTAGCTAGCTTATTGATGAAAACTTTATACTTTGCCGGCCACGCCTGCTTCATCAATATCGCAGAAACCGCCAAGTCGCGAGCCGCTTTGAATTGTACCGCTTCGGCTGTAGGCTCGACATACCCACGATCACCAAACATTGGTTCTGGTCGAAAACCATAAGTATCCACATAATACCCAGTCCGTACATAAACCCTTCTTAACAACCTTATGTACTTCGGCGCCAGCCATTCCAGGAATGAGATCGGACCCTCAGCCAGTCCGGAAATGTGAAAGGGAACAGTGTTCTCTCCATATAGCACGGCAGCTGCTTCATCATGGACTTGGCGGCTAGTAAGGAGGAGAGGTATCACAGTGTCTCTGTCAAAGTAGCCGATGCGAGAGATGCCTCCATCGACGCCGAGGGGGCGCCAGAGGCGGGGATGGGAGCGGCAGTCTAGGCGGCTGATGACGATATATCTGTATATAATATTACGGACCTCTACCGGGAGATCGAAGAAGGGGCACGGCCGAAGGGTCGATCCGAACGATATTTTGGATGACGGTGAAGGAGAGATTGGGTCGTTTGGCGGTGGATTCATAGGGCTGGAAAATTTCCGGTTGGCTTGGCGCGGGTAAAGCAGGCGATCCAATGACTATGTTCAACAAGCATGAAGAACTAACAACCACAATTATCAATGGGGCAGTACTTGGAGGAAGCTTTATAGGATGAAACGTCTTTCATCACCAGCGATTGGAAGCTGAAGATTGCGGCCTCGGTGCCTGCAGAATCGATTGTGCGTCAGGCTTGCCAGGCTGCCATGCAGGCTGTGCCACATGCAAGGCTGCATTAGCGGATGCGCCATCCATATCAAAATGTTCCGATCGACAATCAACTCACTTCACGAAATCTGCCGCCTACGACCCGGCCAGAGCGTCGAGGATTTTGTGAAGATCTTGGTTTCCCAAGCTACCCTCCATCCCCCCTGGCACAGATTTTGACGGCTGCGAAAGTACTCACGAACCAGGCTTTTGATCCCATGAGGTGGATCGGATTCATGGTGCCTAGGCTAGAAGAAAGAGAATCGCTGTACTATGGGTTTGATGTTTGCTATAAAGTCCTGTAAAACGGCGTATTGAAGCCCTTGCTTGTTGAGTATCAGCTGCAAAGCTTGCCTATACCACCAACCAACATCCACTTTCTAGATTCCATCAACTCTGCCTACGGTGCCCTATCTACCAGAGAAATCGACCTTTGACAGTGGCTTTGCTGTGGCGAGAGAATTTCCTCGGCCTAAAGGGCTGAGTAGGTCTTCAGCATCGTTGGTGATGTTGGTTGTTTGATGATGATCTTCATTAACGTCGCTCCACTAGAAGCATGTCGAGCAACGCTTCTTGCGACCGGGTTCAAAGAATGAACAACGAGGCAGGGCCTTCTGAGTCTGCATATCGGTTTTCAAACATTGAGTGCGAATATGACTGAATCATCGCACTCTGATTTACTGAGTTCTGGTGTCGGAGCTCTCTCAGCACATTCTCCATACCGCGATCATTCTACGGCAGGAAGCCAATATGACTCCGCGCGGAACAGATATACACGCCTTGGGACGTGCTTATTACTTATGCGGGTACTAAGTAAGAGCAGCAAACCATGGCGAGTAGAAAAGGAAGCACCTTTGACTGCTTTACAGTCAGCTACGTCGCTTGCTTCATATACTCGGAGATGTATTTCACGCGATCATGGAGCATTTCCGAGTGCCGTTGTATGTTGTAGAATTGTGAGTATCGCCAAGTGGCAAACATTTGGTCCCACTAGAATAGACTGGAGACAATCAAAAGTCGATTTGGGGTTCGCCCAGATGCTAGAATACTCAGTCCGGAACAAGCATTCTGCTTGCCCGTTGCGATATGTACAAGAACGAGACAAGCTCATCGTTATCATCTTCGCGACAACTTAGCGTGGTATCTCGCCGCGACCTGACTGAAACGCGCTAACCGGTAGAACCTCGGATAAACTTCGGAGAATGATGAACGTTAAGATTGAGAAAGGAAAGGGCAAACGATGGTGGCAGTCTCACGAGCAACACCCTCGTAATGGACCAGGCACGACGCCTCTGCCAGTATTCGCAACAGATATACAAAGCATCTTTTGCCCTCTCTGGAGCCCTCCCCGATGACCCGAAAATCAGATACTGCGGGCAGCAGCGAAGGACTTCTCAAGGCCGACTATGAAGCCTCGCTCGCGTCGCCTGATGAAGCCTACGGCTCCGGTTCGGACCTCGATCTCGATGAGCTGGAACCGCACGATGAGCCAACGTCTACAAGACTGAGGGGTGGTTGGTCGCCATCGAAAAGGAAACGCGAACAGAAGCCTTCTGGGCGACCGTTAAAGCGAAAGGGAGGATGGCTACGAAACAACAAGCCATTATTCATTATTTCAGCGATACTGTTGGGGGGTCTACTGGCTATCCTAGGAATGCTATTTGGAGGTGTCTTCGAATTGCCTCATGCACCCCCAGATGGAGTCAGTGTGCCTTCTCCTGATGAATAGTCATAAGCTGACGACCACTCTAGTTATCGCCACCGTGGTATGAGTCGCCTAAAGGAGGATCGCTTGCATCTTGGGAGGAGAGCTACAAGAAAGCAGCCACCATGGTATCGAACATGACGTTGCTGGAGAAGGTCAACGTCACGACTGGGACTGGTTGGGCGCAAGATCTTTGCGTGGGCAATACCGCAGAGGCAAACATTGTTGGCTTTCCACCTCTCTGTCTTCAAGATGGTCCTCTTGGGATACGATTCTCAGATCACGCCACAGCCTGGCCGGCCGGAATCACCGTTGGAGCTACCTGGAACAAAGCTTTGATGCACAAAAGAGGCAGAGGACTTGGTCTCGAATTCCGGTTGAAGGGAATAAATGTCATGCTAGGCCCATGTATGGGGGCGTTTGGCCGGATGCCAGGTGGCGGAAGAGCTTGGGAAAGCTTTGGCCCCGATCCCGTTCTGCAAGGTGTGGCGTCTGCACAAACCATAAAGGGGATACAGGAAGAAGGCGTGATGGCTACGGCAAAACACTTCATTGCCAATGAACAGGAGCACTTTCGACAAGAAGGCGAGTGGAAGGGCTCGAAGTTTGCAATCTCCTCGAACATCGATGATCGAACGCTACACGAAATGTATCTATGGCCGTTCGCAGACAGCGTTAGGGCTGGCGTTGCCAGCGTCATGTGCAGCTACAATATGATCAATAGTTCTTACGCTTGCGGTAATAGCAAGCTGATGAACGGCATACTGAAGGATGAGTTGGGCTTTCAAGGTTTCGTTCAGTCAGACTGGCTAGCCCAACGAAGCGGAGTTGCTAGCGCTTTGGCCGGACTTGATATGACTATGCCCGGCGACGGTCTCTTCTGGAAAGATGGGAATTCCTTGTTCGGACCCCAACTGACAAGGGCTGTACTCAACGGCTCTGTACCAGTGGATCGGCTGGACGACATGGTCACGCGTACGGTAGCTGCTTGGTATCAGCTTGGTCAAGATAATCGAACTGTATGGCCAGCTCGTGACGGGAGACCGAATTTCTCGTCTTTTACCAACAAGGAGGTGGGCAAAATCCATCCGGATAGTGATGATCCTACCACAGCGATAGTGAATAAATTCATTGATGTTCAAGGAGAAGGCGAAGCTTTCCATGGGCGTCTGGCCAAGGAGATCGCCGCTGAAGGTACCGTACTAGTCAAGAACGAAGACGACATTCTGCCTCTGTGGCCTCAAGGCGGATCTGAGCTGGCGAAATTCGCGGGAGGTCGCCCATACCACGTTGGTATATTTGGTGAAGACGCCGGTCCGAACCCTGACGGACCTAATGCCTGTGAGGACAGGAGTTGCAACGTCGGCACTCTTGCCTCAGGCTGGGGTAGCGGTGCGGTCGAGTTCCCCTTTCTGGTCGCACCAACCAAGGCCCTGGAGTCGACATTCGACTCAGACGCGGTCAATCTTACAGTAAGTTTGACTAACAACATATCAAGTTCCTCGCTATATGCGGCACAAGACCTCTGTATCGTGTTTGTCAACTCGGATGCAGGTGAAGGCTTTCATGAATGGAATGGCATCACTGACAGGAAGGATTTGCATCCTCAGAAGGGAGGAGACGAGCTGGTAAAGAGCGTGGCCAACAACTGCGCTCAGACAATTGTGGTTGTCCACGCGGTTGGACCCACCATCCTAGAACGCTGGGTCGACCACCTTAATGTCAAAGCTGTTCTTCTTGCTAACCTTCCTGGAGAGGAAAGCGGCAACGCATTGGCTGATGTGCTTTTTGGCCGTGTCGATGCAAGTGGCCGCCTCCCCTACACTGTTGGCAAGTCTCTCGAGGACTATGGCCCAGGTGGCCAAATTTTGTATAGACCAAAGAAATTGGTTCCGCAACAAGATTTCAAGGAAGGCCTGCTCGTCGACTACCGTCATTTCGATCATCACAATATAACGCCTCGCTACGAGTTCGGATTTGGTCTTTCCTACACTACGTTCACCTTTTCCGCCCTTACACTCCAAGAGCTTAAAGCCAAAACACCTCTGCCTTCACCGCGCCCCTCCGCGTCGGTCTTACCACCAACATACCAGACTACAATCCCTGATCCCAGTGAAGCTCTTTTCCCTGCAGACTTTCAGAAATTGAATCTGCGTATTTACCCATACCTTACCAACACATCAATTGGCACTGGCGAATACCCCTATCCGGCGGGCTACAATTCTCGCCAACTCGAATCTCCAGCCGGTGGTGGTGAAGGAGGCAACCCTTCCCTTTACGACGAACATGTTCTTGTATCGGTCAACGTGACCAATATCGGCGCGAGATCTGGCAAACAGGTCGTTCAGGTCTACGTTTCGTTCCCATCTGACGTCGTTGATGTCTCGACTGGGAAACGAGTCGACTTCCCCGTACGAGTTCTGAGAGGATTCGAGAAAGTGGACATCAAAATGGGTGCCACGGTAGTTGTGGAGGTGAGATTGACAAGGAAGGATCTCAGCTACTGGAGTGTTGGAATGCAGAATTGGGTGATGCCCGACGGACCTATCTCTATAGCAGTAGGCGCTAGCTCGAGAGATTTGCCCCTGAATGCGACATGGTAGGATTCTAGATGGTGACGGAACTTGTCTAAGGATAAAGGCATGGCGTCTGTCTTTAGAGATCATACAGGTATACTACAGTAGGGTTGCATGGATCGGATACATAACTAATTACAGACATTTTCACGAAGTCACTAACCACCCTCCTAGCTTTTCCTTGAACTCAAGGAATTTGGCTCCACTGACTGAGTAATAAGCATCGCAGCTAATAGCCTAGTTGAGCCTCAAAAAGACACATAAATAATTCCAAAAGTCCCAAATCACCGTCACTCTAGCAAACACAACTCCACCCCCTCCTCCCCATCGCGCCCTCCGCCCCCTCAGCTCGTACCATCTGCCCCAGATAGGCTTCCGCCCGCCACCCTTCTAGCTTTCCCTTGAACTCTACGAATTCTACTCTATTGATTAAGTAATAACCATCACAGCTAACACCCAAACCTCCTTCAAAAAGACACACAAGTATCTCTAAAAGTCCTAAACCACCGCAACCCAACACTCTCTAGCATGTCATTTTAACTGGTTAGATGGTGTTTAGGGCTGTTGGGGAGGGATCGTGGCAGATTGCGAGGGTGGACCTGGATTGTGCGAGGGCGCTGGGACTGATGTTGGGGAGGCCATGGAGGTCGACGAAATGCCCACGGTGTAGGATTGGGTTGCTGAAGTGTCGTAGGTTTTCGTTTCTTCTCCGTTGTGGCGTAGGGCTGTTTGTCCGGTCAGGGTGTCTGGTTCTCGTAATGCTTGAAGCAACTCTCTGAGGGTCTGCTACCCATGCTGTATTTGCTCCTGCTGGAGGGGACTTGGTGGGGGGTTGGCTGACATGGTGTAGTGCTGGGTGGTGGATTGGTCAAGGGGTGGATGTTGGAAGTCGAGGAAGGGGATGGAATTAACGTGACATTGTAAGTGTGAAGTGGAGAATTGTTGTTAGATACTGTGTGATACTGATTTCTGCAATGATAGCTAGGGGTAGAAAGAGCTGACTTGGCTTATCTAGTATTTAACGGCATCGCTAGCAGACTTGGTGTGATCGACCTGAACTACTCAACCCCAACGCTACAACCATTCTTAACACACCACGCCACTACCCCTATCTTCCCCGTCCGCCCCCTCCACGCGCCCTCCCCATCCTCTCCGCACGTCTCAACGCCAACCTCCCCACCCCACCCCCATCCCCACCCCCATCCTCCCCCTCATCCCTCTCCCCCTCCCCAATCAAAACCCTCCTACACATCGGACA
>JAABUK010009978.1_pt1 | contig 12817 bp, 13 predicted proteins | sample 5559141 | NCBI WGS metagenome assembly JAABUK01 (sample SAMN10711869, study PRJNA513367) | rock metagenome | isolation source: Antarctica rocks | place: Antarctica: Victoria Land, Pudding Butte nord | collected 2016-01-03
GAGTGGCAATTACAGCGTCGCTATATGCAGCTCGAAGGACTCCAAGTCGTGAGCGATAACGGCCTCCATCGCATCTCAGCCGTCGCTACGTAACCTCGACTCGTACACCACGTCCCGGGACACGATCCAGCGCTCTCGAGACGATGGGCGCCGACGGAGGGATCAACCTTCGCTTTCCGGCGACCTCGCTACGAAGCATTCCCGTGACTTCCGCGAGCTCGCAAGACCCGAACGAGCGGCTCCGCCTTCGCGACGCGGAGCGACTTCGGCTCGTAACGGCACGGCTCGTAACAGACCTCAGCGCGCTACGTGTCGAGCGCGCACGTTTCAACGCTCGTCGCGCCGCCAAACACGACGCGCACGGCCGGCCGGTTCAGCGCGTTCGATGCCTCTCGTCACGAGGATCTCCCGCAGAAGCGCTGAGCTTCTCGTAGCGCCCGGCTCGCGCGTTCGCCGTCGGAGACGCCGCGGGAAGCCGAGGTAGTCAGCAGTCGGCCTCGCACGTCGAACCTTCGTGTCGACTCCCGCGATGGAATTCACGTTACAAAACTTGACGTTTGAACATTGGCCCGTGTATGATGAGACCGTGACGAACGCAGAACCGAACGGGCGATCCATGGCAGTGTCCCGGAGACCCGCCGCCGACGCGCTAACGATCGACCGTGTTCTCGACGCCGCCGAGCAGGAACTACGGCGCTTCGGTAGCGCGAAGACCACGGTCGTGGATGTCGCAAGAAAGCTCGGCGTTAGTCACGCGGCCGTGTACCGGTACGTGAGTACGAAGGCGGAACTACGTAGCGCCGTTGTCGACCGCTGGCTCACACGATTGTTTCTCCCGCTCGAGGCCGTCGCAACGAGCGATCGGCCTGCGATGTCACGACTGCGGCAATGGCTCGAGACGCTCATTGCCGCCAAGCGGAAGAATCTTCGCGACGATCCGGAAATGTTCGAGCTCTACAGTCAGCTTGCAGTCACTGCACCGACGGTCGTGAACGATCAGCTCAACCGGCTCGTCACGCAGCTCGAAGTTATTCTCTCATCCGGCAAAGAGTCCGGGTCGATCGACTGCGAGAACGCGGCTGACGCCGCGCGAGCCGTGCTGAGTGCGACTTCCCGGTTCCATCATCCCGGCCATGCGCCAGAGTGGTCGGATCCCGCCATCGACGCGCGATTTGAAGCCGTATGGACACTTATCGTCACCGGACTGCGACGACGCGTCGAGCCGTGACCGACACGGCGTAGCGTCGCTCCGCCCGCGAAAGGTACTTCAGTGGAAAATAATCGCCAAGACGCGTTTCCGGAATCGGACGCGCGACGACTTGTTCATGCCTTCTACAAGGCGTTCGGCAATAAAGACATACCAGCACTCAACGCCATCGTCTCAGAGGACTGGCTAGACGTGCCGATGTCGCCGGGGCAGCTCCCGGGTCGACCAGGGCTTACTGACCTTGTGAACGGCTTTCATGAGAACTTCTCCGACGTCTCGGTCTCGGTCGAGCAAGTCGTCGTCGAAGACGACACCGTCGTCGCTAAAGTCGTGATCAGCGGGAAGCAGATCGGGCGGTTCCTCGGCGTCGAGCCAACGTCAGAGCCCGCTTGGTTCGCCGCGCACGACTTCCATCGCATTCGCGACGGTCGGATCGTGCGGACCGACCACCTCGAGGACTTCTTCGGCTTCCTGGAACGTGCTGGCGCGTTCCCCGATTAGCAAGTATTACGGTTGTTGATTCGGTCCCGTAGCTTCGCCGCGAATCCGAAGACGATGACGACTATTTTCGGTGGCGTCGTGACGTCGCGACCACATGTTAATCAGACAAACCAACCATAAGGACCACTCACGCTAAGCGCGTCGCACGACATGGAGCGACTCGCTCTAAAAGGACGAGACGATTATGAACGCAGTACGACTCAGCGACTACGACGCGGCACCCATGATCGCGCAGGTCGCGAAGCCCCAACCCAAGCCAGGCGAGGTCGTCGTCCGCGTGACTGCGGCGAGCCTCAACCCGCTCGACGTGAAGTTGCAGCGCGGGTACATGAAGGACTTCTTCCCGATCGATTTCCCCTATACGATGGGAACCGACTTCAGCGGTGTCGTCGACAGCGCAATCGGTACCAACGGGCTCACGGCTGGCGACAAGGTCATCGGGCGGGTCGAACCGACCACGGGCGGAGCTCTCGCCGAATACGTCATCGTTGCGGCGAGCCTCCTGACGAAGGCGCCGACGACGGTCGCCGTTGACACGGCCGCGGGGATTCCGACGTGCGCCGGGACGGCGTGGCAGGCGCTGTTCGAAGTCGCTGACCTCCAGGCTGGCCAGACGGTTCTCATTCATGCCGGGGCCGGCGGCGTCGGCAGTTTCGCGGTTCAGTTCGCCCGCTCGGTTGGAGCGCGTGTGATCGCAACCGCGTCAGGCGAAGGGATCGACAGCGTACGGCGGCTGGGAGCAGATGAAGTCGTCGACTACCGTTCGCAGGACTTCTCGAAGCTCGTTTCCGGCGTCGACGTCGTCGTCGACACGATCGGCGGGGATACACAGCAGCGCTCGTTCGGCGTCCTTCGAAAGGGCGGCGTCTTGGTCGCGATGGCGACGCCGCCGGACGAGGAGACCGCGAAGTCACACGGCGTAACGGCCACGTTCATGTTCCATAGTTCGGACGGAGCACGCCTCAAGCGAGTCGTCGACGCCATCGACTCCAAGAAGCTCGAAGTCCTCGTCGATCGCGACGCCGATCCGGTACAGTTCGGCGACGCGTTCGAGCGTCAGGCCTCCGGTAGCGCCCACGGGAAGATCATCATCTCGTTCAACTGAGACCCGAAAGTCCGAGACGGCAGTACCGTCAGGTGCCATGCACAGAGTTAGCTGGTGAGCAGCCGACATGTATGGGACGTCGGTGATCGTTATCGGTGAACGGTGACGAGTGGCATGCGTCGGACCGCGTCCGCGTTTCGACGAGCGACGTCGGTTCCGTAGACGCGGACGGCCATGCGTTTGCGCCCGAACGCAGCGAGCATGGGCAGTAGCCCGTGCTGCCAAAGGAGAGACATGGTTGTTCTCGTCACGGGATCCGGCTCAGGGATCGGCCGCGCCGTCTCGGAGGTGCTCGCACGTGCAGGGCACTCCGTCTACGCAAGTCTGCGATCGCTCAGAGACGACAACGAACCGGTAGCAGAGCTCCAAGAGCTCGCGAGGCGCGAGTCGCTCGATCTTCGCGTCACCGAACTCGACGTGCTCTCGGAGCCGAGTTGCCGCGCGTGCGTCGACCAGATCCTCTTTGAACGCGGCCGGCTCGACGTCGTTGTGAACAACGCCGGGATGCTCATGACCGGTGTCACGGAGGCTTTCTCGCCCGATCAGTTCATCGAGGTCCTCAACACGAACGCCGTTTCATGGCTTCGAGTGAACCGAGCAGTGCTGCCCGTCATGCGGCGGCAACGTGAAGGGGTGATCGTGTACGTGAGCAGCACGACCGCTCGGATTTCCGAACCTTTCCTCGGGCCTTACGCCGCGAGCAAGGCTGCCGGAGAAGTGGTCGCCGAGGTCATGGGACTCGAGGTGAGCGGCTTCGGGGTCGAGAGCGTTATCGTCTCGCCGGGCGCGCTCACGAGCGGTACCAACCATTTCGCCCATGCGGTCTACCCCGCCGACGAAGCAGTCGCCGTCCAGTACTCCGGTCTTGGCGAACGAGCCAAGTTCGTGGGCGGCCGGATCGCTGCTATGGACGACGACAACGGCGGCGCGATCTCCGTTTCGTCGGTGGGTGAAGCGATCCGAGACGTCCTGGCGACGCAGCGTGGTCAACGCCCGGCTCGAGTCGTCGTCGACTCCCAACAGAAGGGCGTCGAGGAGCTGAACGATCTGCACCGCCAAAAGCAGCGGGCGTTCTTTCGGAGACTCGATATCGAGGACCTGATGACAATAACGACCGACGCGCACGACGAGACGAACCCGTCGATGAGAAGCGGCTCGTATTGCTCTCTATCAGACTGAGCGCAGTTCCTGAAGACTCGGTGCGCTTCCGCGAGCGTAGCGATCTGGAACGGCGATCGAGAGATTAGGCCTCAAGCCGCGCCAGCCGAAGTGGCGCGATCGACCCGTCGCAGGACCCGCGCACCGAGCGCGACGGCGACGAGCAGTACGGCGAGGGCGAGGAAGGCCGTCGACAGGTTCGCTAGCTGTGAGACGAAGCCGATTGCCGCCGGTCCCATGAGAATGCCCGCGTAGCCGATCGTGGTAATCGCCGGTACCGCGATGCTGGGCGCCATGTCGCGCTGTCGGCCGGCCGCGCTAAAGAGAACCGGAACAATATTCGCGCAACCAATCCCGACGAGCGCGAACCCCGCGAACGCCACGAGCGACGATGACGAGGCGATCGTGAGGACGAAGCCGCCGGCCGCGCAAAGCGAGCCGAGAAGCACGACGCGTTCTGGGCCGAGCCTCTCGACGACCCGATCGCCGGTCAGCCGTCCAATCGTCATCGCCGTCGCGAAGGCGGCGTAACCGAGGCCGGCGTTCGACGCGGCCACATGACGGACGGTCGTCAGGAAGAGCGCGCTCCAGTCCAGGATAGCGCCCTCGGTGAGGAAGAGCACGAAGCAGAAAACGCCGATGACGAGCACGATACCGCGTGGCAGAGCGAGCGCCGGTCCGTCGCTCTTGATGCCGTAGGGCAACAGGTTCGGGAACGCAACGGCGACAGCTGCGCAGATCACGATCGACATGGAGGCAGCGGCAACGAGCGGCGACTTGCCGACCGAGAGCAGCGCCGCCATCACGCCGGCACCGACGGCTCCGCCGACGCTGAAGAAGCCGTGGAATCCCGACATCATCGACCGGCCGCTCGCGGCTTCGACGACGATCGCCTGGATGTTCATCGCGACGTCCATGGCGCCGAGACCCGCGCCGAACACGATCAGCGTCACGGCAAGCAAAGGCAGCGCAGACGACGTCGCGAGCAGCGGCAGGCTGCTGGCGAGTACCGCTGCGGCGACGACGATGACCGCGCGACAGCCGAACCTCGATGCGAGCACGCCGGAGAACGGCATGGTTACCGTCGATCCGATCCCGAGGCACAGGAGGAGCAGTCCGAGGCTGCCGTTGTCGATTCCGGCGTGCGCCTTCGCGTATGGCACGAGCGCTGCCCATGCGGCACTGCCGAACCCCGCCACGAAGAACGCGACTCGCGACGCGCGCTGCTCGTCGCGGCCTGAAAGGCCGGCTCGGTCAGCATGGTGCTGCTTCATCGCTTGATACAAGCACAAAACCGCGTTATGCTGCAAGTCCATGCATAAGGACGCTCGCAAAAACGTTCGTGGCCCGGGCTCGCTGCCGGAGGAGCGTCGCGTCGCGATCCTCGCGCATCTGGCCGTCGCCGGCCGTGTCGTGTGCAGCGAGCTCGCGCGTGAATGGAACATCTCGGAAGATACGGTCCGCCGAGACATCCGGGACCTCGACGACGCAGGGCTTCTCCGTCGGGTCCACGGCGGGGCGTTACCACGCAACGCGCGGCCGGTACCGTACGGCGACCGGGTTCAAGCCGACATCGCTATGAAGCAGCGGATAGCGGCGCGCGCGGCGCTAGCCGTCGTCGACGGCATGACGGCCCTATTCTACGGCGGAACGACGACGCTGGCGGCGACGCGCCTCCTGCCCTCCGGGATCCGAGCGAGAATTATCACCAACGACCCGCGAATCGCTCTCGAGGCCTCGGGCCGCGAGCGGCTCGAGACCATCCTCTTGGGCGGCCGTGTTCATCCGGACATGCAGCTCGTCCTCGGCTCTCAGGCCGTCGACGCCGTCCGCGCGATTCACGCAGACATCTGTCTCGTTGGGGCGTGCGCTCTGCACGACGAGTTCGGGCTCGGCGTCGAGGACGTCGAGGAGGCGGTGCTGCAGCAGGCGTTCATCGCGTCCGCGAGCAGCGTGGTCGCGCTCGTGACGCCGGAGAAGCTCCAGACCGTGGCTCCGTTCCGCGTCACGAGCGCTACCGCGGTGGCAAGGATCATCACGTCCACGAACGCCGACGACGACGTGCTCGCCCGTTACCGAACCGTCGGGATCGTCGTCGACGCCGTCTGAACGATCGTCGTTCGGCTTTCGATACGAAGGTCGTCGGCAGAGCCGGGTCGCGCTTCGGTGGCGGCCTCGTCGACAGCTCCGGCTTCGCGTTACATCGCGTGGTGTGCTCGGCGATCACCGACTCGCTAGGCGTCGCCGACACGTCATCGTCGGAAGTGCGGTCGAAGGCGCGACTCGCGCCGACACGCCCGCGACGAATCCGGCGGCACGAGCGTGCGAATCCAGAGTGATCATGACTGCGCGTGGTCTCTGAGTAGCCGCAGCTCGAGGACTCGAAGTAACCGATAATGGTCGTTCGCGTGTTTCAGCCGTCGCCGAGGAGGCCTCACCATCATCGCTCGCCGATTCGACGCCGCCGGCGTTCACTTTTTGAAGTAATTCCCGAGGTCGAAGTCGGAGATCAGTCCAGGATGCGTCGGCTCCCATCCAAGCACGCGCCGTGTGACGACGTTCGACATCGGATTGTCGAGCGCAATAAGCATCGCGAGAAAACCGAAATGCGCTTTTAGCTGGTCGTGAGGAATACTCGCGGTTTGCAGGCCCAAGTGATCGCCGATGCTCTGCGCGATCTCACGCGTCGGAATGCCCTCGTCTCCGACGGCATGAAGCCGCAAACCGGCCGGCGCCTTCTCGAGCGCCATGCAGAAGAGATGACCGACGTCGAGCGTGTGTCCGGCCGGCCAGCGATTCGCTCCGTCACCGGGGTAGCCAGCGACGCCCGTCCGGCGCGCGATCTCGATGAGAACGCGCGCGAAACCGTGCCGATCGAGCGTGCTATGCGTGATCGGCGGGATACGCACGATCGACGACCGCACGCCCCGCTCTGCGAAGCCGATCACGGCGTTTTCCGCGTCGCCGCGCGGCGCATGAGGAGCAGCGTCGTCTTCGGTGGCCCTTCGGCCCAACGTCGCGAGGAGCAACGTGGCTGAAGCCGTCACGAGCGGCTTATCCGTGTCGGCGAGTGCGTCGCCGAGAGCAAGCATGGCGGCAAGATCCGCGGCGGCTGCGCCGGCTAGATTTCCGGAACGCATCTCGTCATGCTTGAACGCGAGATGGATAACGCCGTCGGCGCTTGCCGCCGCCGCTTTAAGCCCATCGACGTCATCGAGATCGCCACGACGGACCGTTACGCCGCATTGCCTCAGCGTCGCCGCTGCGGCATCGGTTCTCGCGAGGCCGACGACCTCATGTCCGGAAGCGAGGAGTTCGGGAACCACGGCCGAGGCGATATGGCCGGACGCACCAGTGACGAGAACACGCATGGAAACTCCCGAAAGCCGCAACTCCTGCGCGGCCTCCTCGTGACGAGACTTTGTCCCGTCACATTAACAGGTGATGGAACGAGGTGTCAACACTATCCAATCTTTATGGCCCGATGGGAACCACACGCGCGCGAACGGCTCGAGCGCGCTGCACTCGCATTGTTCGTCGAACGCGGCTACGACGCGACGACTGTTAACGATATCGCCGAGCGCGCCGGATTGACCAAAAGCACGTTTTTCCGTCAGTTTGCTGATAAGCGCGAAGTGCTCTCGGGCGGTCACGACGTCCTCATCAAACTGTTCAGCGGCGCGATCGCCGCGGCGCCGCCTGCGGCTCCCATCATCGATTGTCTCGCGGCGGCGCTGGATTCGATCGGGTCCGCATTCACTCCGGAACGCCACGATCTCGCTCAGCTGCGACGTGTCGTGATCGCGGCTAATAGCGAATTACAGGAACGCGAGTTGCTCAAGCGAGCTCGCTTGGCGACGGCGATCGCGACCGCGCTTCGGGCACGCGGCGTGGACGACACGTCCGCGCGCCTTGCGGGCGAAATGGGCGTCCTAACATTCAGCACGACGATCGCTCGTTGGTCGGAGCCCGCGAACCAGGAACCGTTCACGACGATAGCGCGCAGCGCACTGCGCGAATTCCAGATTCGCGCGACGCTGCTCGGCAACCAGGGTAAGCGCGAGCTGCTGACGGGTGCCCCGGAGTTCGACCGCTGATGATGATTAGCGAGGCTCTCGAACGGACGGCTCTTTCAGGTTCGGATTCGCTTCTCGGGCGAACTCTTCCGGCGTGCGATCTCCGAGCGAACGGTGCGGATGGTTCGCGTCTCGTCGACGCGCCAAACAGCAGCTTGGCGACGCGCGTCTTCAAGTAACAGACATTGACTTCTGTTGCGTCGACGAGTATTCTGCGACGGTGGTCATCTGCAAAGTGCGCGGGAAGCGTGCTGATCCATCGGCATTGGGTTCCCCCGAACCACAACCGCTCGACGCTGTGCTCCATGTGGCGGAATCCGAACTGCGGCGTTTCGGGCCGACGAAGAATCGATAGATGAAAAGCAAATCCGATGTAACACAGCGCTGTCGTGAGCCGATGGATTTCCCGTCTATCGGGGACGCTTGAAGCCATCGTAAGCATTCGCGGTTCAGTGGACACTCGGCTTCGTCAATGGCTTGACGGGCTTTCTTCGGCAAAGCACACGAGTTTTCATGACGACCCAAAGATGTTTGCGCTCAACGGACTCTCGGCTTCGGCTCCAAGCGCTATCGATGCGCACATCGAGCGCTTCATCCTGCAGATCTCGGCCATCATTTCCAATGTCGCTCGGCGCGGCGAGTTCCACTGCGGTGACACGAGCGGCGTGGCGCGCTGGATCGATGGTCCGGTGCTGCGCGCGAACGGCGGAGCGATCTAGAATGCAGACCCGGATAGATGAAACTGTCGGTCATGAGTTCCGGCGCGTTATCCACGACCTTCGTCGACGAGACGTTACTGCTCGACGGATAGAGCGAATCGCGGCGTCCATGCTCCGCGTGACCTTCGCCGGCGACGAACTTGCGGATTTCACGACCGCTTCGTTCGACGATCACGTCAAGATCTTCTTACCCGACGCGAATGGCAACATCATTGCTCGCGACTACACACCTCGCCGTTTCGACGAGACGACGCGCGAACTCGACATCGAGTTCACGCTGCACGGAGACGGTCCGGCTACGCGCTGGGCCGTGAGACTCAAGCCGGGCGACGTCGCGGCGATTGGCGGCCCTCGAAGTTCGCATGTCATCCCAATCGATTTCGATTGGTACGTGCTAATCGCAGACGAGACCGGCCTGCCTGCGCTGGCGCGCCGGCTGGAAGAACTGCCGCATAGTGTACCGGTATTCGCGATCGCAATGGTTGATTCGGAGGACGATTGCGTCTCGCTTGCCGTCGGAAAGAGCACTCACGTCACATGGATATACCGTGTGAAGGGAGAAATCATATCTCAACTAATTGACGCACTCTATCGACTGCAGCCGTCGATCGGTGATGGTCACGCATGGGCAGCATGTGAAGCGTCGATGGCGCGTGTGCTCCGCGACGTTCTCTCGATGCGATTGAGCCTACCTAAGGAGTGGGTCAAGACGGCGGGCTATTGGCGTCGCGGTAAAGCTTCGACGCACGAGGTGTACGGTCAGATCAACCGCGAGCCGTAAGCGCGAACCACGACGGCAGCGCGACGTCTGAAGCAATCATGCTAAACACGATCTTCGGAACTTATCAAGACGGAAGAGCGTACGTCATTTCCGGCCCGACTTCCGGCATCTTTCGCATTACAACGCTCGAGCTGACCAAGCACGGCACCCTCGTTCGTTGCGAAAAGATAGATTGTACAGAGCAAGTTCCTTGCCTCGAACGTTGCGGTCTACATCGTGCCGATCTGCAATCTCTACGGCTCAAAAGAAAAGGTCTATCGATGGAAACGATCACAGCTGCGTCGACCACTTACCGTGCCTTTCGAGCGACGGGGAACGGAGCATTCGAGGATGTCCATTTACCGATCCAACAGCCCGGCATTGGGCAGGTTCGAATTCGCGTCGAGGCTAGTGGCGTCTGCCATACCGACGCGTTTACCGTCGAAGGTGGTGCGCCCGGTGTAACGTATCCTCGCGTTCCAGGACATGAAATCGTTGGTCTGATCGACGCCGTTGGGCCTGGTGTTGCGGACTGGTTTTCCGGCCAACGCGTCGGCGTCGGTCTTCTCTCGGGTCCTTGCAACCAGTGCGTATCGTGTAGACGTGGCGACTTCGTCAATTGCACGCGTCAGCCGCTCACGGGTATCCATGTCGATGGCGGATACGCGGAGGTAGTCGTCGCCAATGCGGCCGGTCTCATTTCGATCCCGGACGGAATGTCCGCCACCGACGCGGCTCCGCTCCTTTGCGCGGGTGTCACCACATTCAACGCACTTCGTAACTCACCAGCACGTCCGGGCGACCTCGTAGCAATCCACGGCATCGGCGGTATCGGGCATCTTGCCGTGCAATACGCGAGAAAGATGGGGTTCCGCGTCGTCACGATTGCGCGCGGGCAAGAAAAGGCCGAACTTGCGATCAAACTTGGAGCGCATCAACATATCGACTCTGATCGAGAGGACGCAGCGGCGATACTCGCGGGTCTCGGGGGTGCCTCCGTTATTCTAACGACGGTCTCGAGTCCGACTGCGATGAATCCGCTCGTCGCGGGCCTCGCCCCACGCGGTCGCATGATTGTTGCCGGTGCAGGTCTGGAGCCGATCACCATCGACACGCCGACACTGATCTTTGGCGAGAAATCCGTCCAGGGAACGCTGACCGGATCGACCATCGATACCTCCGATACGGTCGACTTCAGCCGTCTTCAAGACATTCATCCGATCGTTGAGACCTTCGCACTCGCCGACGCGCCGGCTGGTTACGCGCACATGATGAGAAATAAGGCACGCTTCCGCGTCGTTCTGATGACCTAGCATACTTCGGCGAGTACACCGTGCTTCGTGGCTACCTCGCTCGGGTTTGATTTCCGCAACGAGCGAGGCGCGAGTGCGCCGGGGTTTGTCATGCTTGCTCTAAGACAATGCGGGGCGCGCGCCAGACCTTCATCCTGAACGTCGCGCGGGAACGGCAGCACCCGTAAAAGTCTCGACGAGTGGAGAACCGCTCCAGACACTACTCTTCTCGCGTACGAACGAGCCATCGTTAACGCAGAACTGGATAAAGGCAAAACATGAAGGCCGTGATCGTATCGACGCCCGCCACGGGCCATCTAAACCCGCTTCTCTCGATTGGAAAGATTCTAGCAGACGGAGGACACGAGGTTATCGGCTTGTCCTCACACGCTATGCAAGAGCGTATAGAGCATATCGGCGCGGCGTTCCATGCGTTCCCGCCCCAGGCCGACTTTGACCTTCGCACGATCGAAACAGTTTTTCCGGAGTTGGAGACCATGCCTCCTGGTCCGGAGATGACCCTGTTCTACATGAAGCGTGTATTCTTTGATTCCGTCCCCGCACAGCATGAAGGACTGCGGCAGGTGCTCAGCTCTTATCCTGCCGACATCATCATCGGCGACAACTTCATGTACGGCACGTTTCCGATGTTGCTCGGGCCGCGGTCCAGGCGCCCAGCGGTCGCCTTGTGCGGTACGATGATATTGCACATGCAGCGGGACGACGGGGCGCCAAATTTCGCGGGCCTGCATCCCGCGGCGAGCAGTAGCGAGGCCGAAGCTTACGCGGCAATCTTCCAGCAGCATGACGCTGCCGTTTTCGAGCCGGCACGGCGGCACCTCAACCAGATTCTCGCCGACGTCGGCGCCCCGCCGCTTACCACGAACATCTTCGATGCCTCCGTCCGTCTCCCCGACGCCTTTCTGCAGCTCACCGTGCCCGGGTTTGAATTTCCAAGACAAGAGCTTCCGTCTTCGGTCCATTTCATTGGCACTCCTCAGATCACACCGAATCAAGCTCCCTTGCCCGCCTGGGCTGAAGAATTGGATGGCCAGCGTAAGGTCGTTCTGGTCACACAAGGAACGTTCTCAAATCACAACTTCGGTCAACTGGTGGCGCCAACGTTAGAGGCCCTTGCCGATGAGAAAGATCTACTCGTCGTGGTCACAACCGGGGGCCGCGCTCCCGAAGCTATTCCTGGGCCGATACCCGACAACGCCCGAGTTGCTCGGTATCTGCCATTCGAATGGCTTTTGCCAAAGGTCGATGCATTTGTGACGAACGGCGGCTACGGCAGCATCAACCAAGCGCTGAGTTTCGGGATACCAATCGTCGCTGCGGGTCTTTCAGAGGACAAGGCAGACGCGAACGCGCGCGTCCATTGGTCGGGCGCGGGCATTGACCTCGCAACAAATGACCCCTCCCCACGCGAGCTTCGAGACGCTGTGCGCCAAGTGTTCGAAAATCCCGCATACCGCCATCATGCGAAGCGTCTCGCGAGCGAGTTCGCAAGGATCAACATGCGCTCCGAGGTTCTTCGCATTCTAGAAGGATTGGCAATCGCATCATAGGCGGCCGTAATGCATGAACTGATCGTGTCCCGCTGCTTGGTGGATGAGCGCATGAGCGGAGGACTGAGCGCGAGATCACGGCGGAACATTTATGAGGCTGAGTGTCGCTGACGGCCTTTCGTTCTTCGAGTTGCACGTAGCGGCGTTTCAATTGCCGTTCATCGTTGTGCTCGAGCAGTAACGCGCCGACGAGTCCCATGATCGCAGCGTCGTTCGAAAAGATACCCACGACGTCGGTGTGCGCTCGGCTTCAGCGTTGCTGCGTTCGAGCACATTGGTCGTCGCGATCTACGTTACAAAGCGCTTTAGCAGGTTGCGGAAAAAGCAATGCCGCTGGTGTCGATCTGGCGGGCTTTTTTCGCTATAATTGGAGCAGGTTTCCTCGATATCTTGAGGTAGCGGCTGATGCGGTCCGAAGATGTACAAAA